>Ga0065711_1040594_pt1 | contig 16832 bp, 10 predicted proteins | sample Hoacrofraction12_FD_59098 | JGI IMG/M metagenome (GOLD analysis project Ga0065711, IMG submission 59098) | Hoatzin crop microbial communities from Cojedes, Venezuela - Epithelial fraction 12 v2 (version 2) | ecosystem: Host-associated > Birds > Digestive system > Esophagus > Crop | place... | reverse complement strand
GGGGGCAGGCAGGCTGCCGGGGCCCGCAGGCAGCGATGGCGGGGTGCCAGCGTAGAGAGCCGGGCGAGGGGCCCAGCCGGCGCGGTGGCATGGCTGCGGGGAGGAAAGGCAGAGAGGGTCCATTAGGCACGGAGGGGCTGAGGCCAGCAGCTGGCCTCCCCGGGCTTCGTCAGGAGGAAAACAAGGGCTGGGTGCCACTGGCCGGGACCAGCCAGCAGCCCCCTGCCAAGGCTGGGACCCCCTCTCTGCGGCTCTGTCCCCCTCCCTGCCCTCCCGCAGCAGGGGAGCGGAGGTGTCGCAACCTGCCCGTGGAAAGCAGCGGGGCCATCGCTACCAGCCCGGGCCCCGCACCCACCGGGATGCTGCAGGAGACACCAGCTTGTCTTGTCCCTCACAACGACGAGCTCCAGGCGCGGAGGAGGCTACTGTCCCGAGAACGCTATCGTGGTTATGAACAGCAGAACCATGTCACACATGGCTGGCTGCTGCGGTGGCCGAGAAACAGGACACCAAGCTCCAAACTCTGATGACTCATGACACAAGAAGCCACATTTTGTGCTGAAGCCGCCAGCATCCCTGGCTGGTGCTGCGAGGTCTCCAGCTCAGCTAATTCAGCCTCAGGACAAGCCCAAGTGCAGAGGACACGCTGCATGCCGGGGGTCCCCCCTGTGTCCCAAGGCCTCACTGCCCGCAGGAATGAAATGCAGCTCAAGTGGCCACAGAGGAGAGCCGGGAGCAGCGGCACATACAGAAAACACACGCACGCATGGCAGAGAGATGACTCAGTGAAGGATGAACACACTGAGACAAGACAGAGAAGGATGAACTCAGCTCTTTTTTCATTTTCTACATTTATTTTCATTAGACAGATAAATGCATGGAAGTGACGGCCAAGAAATGAAACAACATATTGCTCTGATTTCCAATGGAAACAAACAACTCCTTGGCTGGCATGAAGTGAAGTTCAGTTTGTACCGCGGTCACACTTTGTACCAGGCGACCTTCCTCTTCAGGGACCGAACAGCAAGGGAGTGAGGAGCGGCACACAGGGCCACGCCAGCTCATTCGGCCTCTGCGCAGAGCCAGCTGCTGCCTGCCAGGGTAGGACTGGTGTGTCACAAGCAACAGTGACATCAGAGCGCGCAGCATTGACCCACGTCATGGGGACAGCGATGCAAAGCTGAGATGATGAAAAATCAGAGAAAAGAATGGATAGAGAGAACACAAAAAGCAAAGCTGCAGACAAACCAAAAGTAGAATCAGAGGGACTGACTGGAACACACAGATCTGTTATTTATTATTTACAGCCTGACTTATCTTCCACATGTTACTACATACTGGCACTCCCAACACGCTCAGTGCTCCACGTTGTACAAACGTTGAAGAGGCTGTAGAGCTCATCGCATCCAAGCAGCTTTGGCCCAACCCTGCCAAGTTCTTGAGTATCCTTCAGAGCTCTTACATCAAGGTAGGTTGACGGTGCTTAGCATCCCACTAAAAAAGCCTTGTGGTTTTAAGCAGAATTAAAAAAAACCTAGGGTCTGAGCCTGCTCACCCGTACGGAATTGCAAAATTTGCCATTGCTTCCACTGGGAATAAGAGCAGAGACTCAGCAAGCAGACCTTGACATCCGAGCAAAAGACTCGTGCAGCTTGGTTTCAATTCCTCTAAAAAGGTTTATATCACCGTCAGGTTAACAGAGGTCACGGAAATCTCCCCGGCTCAGCTGCAAAGCGACAGAGACTAGTTCTGCAGCGACACCAGATCAGACCATGCAGCCCTCATAACACGCACAGGGAGGGCAAGAATCGCTGTTCAGAGCTGCTCGGGACACAGCGATCGCCTGACTATCTCCCCGTCGCGACGGGCTGGTCTGCGTGCGCCCTGGTACCCGAGGGCTCCCACTCACATCCAGCTCCCTCCATCTCCCAGTTCCTGTAAAACCCTACCCATAGTAAAAGCAGACGAAAATACAAACAGGAGTGAAAAAGCTTCCCAGATCTCAGCCCTTCCCACTCAGTCCCTCTGCTTCCCCTAAATTTTAACAAACAAGGAAACTTCTCTGCCTCCCCCAATTCCCTTTACCGGGCTTTGCAGGAATCTTCGCACTTCTGGTAATCATGGGCCTGGTCCAGACACACCGGGGTTTCCCAGCAAAGCCTGGAATCTCCCTGAGCTCTTTAGCACTAACGTAGCATTTTAGGTTGCCTCATTCTAAAGAGCAAGAGACAGAGCAAATGAAAAAAACCCACTACTTTAAGCTGAAGTCAGCTCTTAACACCTCTGCCCTGGTTCTTCCTTGCCTCTGGGCTACAAGCCAGTGACAACTGGAACTACCTCCTGTCAGGTTTTTTTAACAACAAAAAAATAGAAGAGCAGGAAAAAGACAAGACAAGAGGTAGGAAGGATTTGATAAAAGAAACACCAAGCGGCGGCTGCACCTCTCAAGCCCTCCTTGCCAGACGGCTCTCTGTGCCTGCACACCCAGCTCATCGTGCGAGGGAGTCGCAGGGGAGAGCAGAGCTTTCCACTGATCATCTCCAACGTGCCGGGGGGAATCGGCAGTGTCATTAAAATTCAAAGGGTCAACTAAACCTTCAGAAACACTGATCCTGCCGTTCTCCCACAAAGTCTGCCCCGCTCTTCTGCCTGCGGCTCCTTCGCACTGGCTCGGAGGTGCAGGATATTGCAAGTGAGGGGTGCGCTCCTCTCAGGGGGTGCCCGGGGTGCACCCTTTGGGAGGGCGCAGACCCCCGGAGAGGATGGATGCCAGCGCAGACGTGCCCTGACGTGGACCCCTTGCCCTGCTCCCCATGGGTCGCACAGCTCTGTCTCGAGGAAGGCTGATTTGAACCACAGCATGGTGGGGGTTGGAAGGGACCTCTGGGGATCATCTGGTCCAACCCCCTGCCAAAGCAGGGTCACCCAGAGCAGGCTGCACAGGACCAGGCGAGGTTTGAATATCTCCAGAGAAGGAGACTCCACAACCCCTCCAGGCAACCTGGTCCAGTGCTCCATCACCCTCAGAGTGAAGAAGTTCTTCCTTGTGTTCAGATTTGAACCCGAAGGACTGGGATGGCAGAGCTTGACTCTGCCTTGTGCCATCCCAGCTCCTGGAGGAGCAGGAGGCAGGGCGAGGCAGTCAGGTTGTCCCAGCCTCCGGAGGGGCTCGGGGCAGCCAGGAGGCTCCGAGAGGTGCGGGGAAGGGAGCCGGGGCCCCGTGCCCTGAGTCCGGCAGGGCCAGCAGCCTGGCTCCAGCAGCACTCCCGTGCCTGGGAAGTGACATCTGCTGCTCCAGAAGCCATGGCAGCGTGCAGGAAGCAGGCTGCTGGCAAAGCTGGCCCGGGAAACCTAAAGCAGCACTGACACCTTCAGGAAGGGGAGACGAAGCTCAACGCCAGCCTCGGCTTGTCTTTTCCCTGCGCTGTACCCTGTGGGGCTCAGAGCCTACTTGGGAGGTTCCTTTTGGAGCTGGCTCCTGCGATCCAGCTTGCTCATGACCTGTGTGATGTCCACCGTCGTGGCAGCTTCTTTGGCTTTGGCCTCTTCCTCCTGCTGCCTCAGGATGACGGGGCTGGGGCTGGAGCGGAGTTGACGGCGTCCGAACGGGAAAGTGGAGCTGGGCAGAGAGCGAGAGAAAGAAGCAGGGCATTACTGAAAAGTAGAAGTGCACCAAAATCTCACCCCTGGTAAGCCAACTTACCAGGAAGCTAAACCCAGACACAGACGTGCCACAGTCACCCACACAACAACGACCAAGCGCAAATGCAGACGAGGTTGCTTAAAGCAGGACTCACTCGGTGCCACACATCAGCTACAAAACTGCTAAAAGCACAAAGGCAGTCCTGTTCCTGGTCCTCAGGAGGGACCCCAGGGCGAAGAGATCGCCAGTACATCACCCTTTTTGTTGTAAGCGTTTGCACATAACTAACACTCAGTGTGGAGCCAAACAACTGCCATCAGTGGAATTCTTTCTAGTGCCCTCAGTAAGACCAAGCTAGGGATCAGTGTGGGTGTTTCTGGTGTCTGTGATACCCCCAAAACCCACCTGCTACCTGCTTCATCAAAGGCATCACCAGCAGCAGTGGAAACAAACGCTGAACCACCTCTGGATGAGGGACTAACTCTTTAGCTTACCCAGGACACTGAGTATTGAGCATCCCGAACAAGCACTGACAAACATGTAGTTACCAGGATTAACCAGTATCTGCCAGCGACCTTGTGATGTGTGGCTCAGGGAAAAACTAACCAAACCCCGGGCAAGCCAGCAGGAGGGTTTTTTTCCACTGACTCGAAATGGGCTTTAGATGAAACAATCGCGTAAAAGTCCATGACTCCTCTTTCTTGCTTGCCAGGTTGAAGAGGAACAGAGAAAGAAGCACACTACCCAAGTCCAGCTCTGACACTGCACGCTCGGCTTTAAGAAACAACTGCAGATCAAATGGCTTAAATTTGCTAGACAACCTTCATCTTGGTTGGGAAAAATCCATGGCAAGCCTGCCCCGCCTAGGTCTGTCTACCTTGTGCCAGCATCACTCACAAGTGAGGTGCTGCTTGTTCCCAAGTGTCACCTTTGCGTTGCAGGGGGTCAGCGGCTCTGTCCAGGCAGAGCTGAGCAGAACCCATGGAGGACCCTGCTCCGGCTCTGTCTCATCTCTGGCAGCCAGTGTTTCACGGGCGGGAGTCTTCCCATGCCCCGTACACAGCGCGCTCTCCCTCCAGGAAACCAGCCACGACTAACTCGACAACCACAGCGCTTCTGAACAGAGCCAACAGACAATCGTCAACTCTGACTGCACACAAGCCACTGCCAAAGGGCTCACAAATAAACAGTATAATCAGTCTCAAAGCAAGGCATCTCCTTAGTGAAAAATTTTATTTAATTAAGTGAACATCTAAATCATAGTAATTTTGCTGCAACTCAGGCTTTTTCTACCCTTGCTACAACAAGAAAAACAAAACCCACAATTACACCTGGTTTCACTTGCCTTTTTTTGACAGTCTCTTGTGGCACGACAGCCTTGGCCAGCATTTCCTTGTATATTGGAGACTTTAAGTAGCGGCCATAGGAGTCCTACTAGGAGAAAAAAAGAGAAACTGGTGGTTGTGGGCTGCAAACACCCTTATGAAAATCACCACCAAATACAGCTGCTCAGGAGCCAGGGAGGCTGGGAACTAGATACTCTCCCCCCAGAGGCCCAAGGGATTTTGCATCTTTCAGGCAAATGTAGCTATTTAAACCAATACCCTTTCATCTTGGTGTAAAACTCCCAGGATTTTCCATCTCACAATAAAGTTTCCCAGGTAAGATCCAGACCAAAAGGTCTGAACTGAGCTTCACCCAGGCCAGGGGTGTCTCATAGTCATTGCAGGGTGAAGTGCTCACGTTTCAGGAGCCGAATTTTGCAGCAACTAGCGAAGATCAGTATAGTTCTGCTGCTTTCGGTGTCAGCGTGCATTAGCTGCTGCTCTGGCCCATAATGCCCCTTCCTGCTAGGTGGATTTTGCACCGCTCAGGAGCTGCAGGTTATTTGTGGTCACCATGATCTAATGCAAGCAACGACATACCGCATGCTGACATCAGCCCACAGCCTGTTGCAACAGTCAGACCTAAAAAAGGGTGTTCGTCCACACAACCGCAGAAAAAGGTGTGAAACAACTGAGTAAAACTTGAGATGGGTCTGGTTATGCTCTTGGTACAAAACTCATACCGTTACACCACAACTGTGACTACCTTTCCCACCCACTGCCGAAATCCAGCTGGATACAAGCATCCCACCACAGGGATACCTGATGTGGCACACAAAGTGGAACTACTGGAGTGACGTTACAAGATTTGTTCAAGCTTTGAATGAGCTGGGACCAAGCTGGTATGAGAAAGCAGGACTTCCAGCAGACACCTGACCTCCGCCACCCTGGGGACATGCTGCCTTAGACAGAAGAAGCAGCAGCAAAATAGAAAGGCCTGAACGAGTGCTTGCTTAAGTCAGCAAATTTGAGGGATTTTCAAACAAAGGCTACTTGGAAGTGACAGCTGATAGCACCCAAAGGCATGGAAAGGCCCAGAGAACCGGAATCCCCCTAAGGCTCTGCAAACAAGTAACAAACCTTTTTCATCAGCATGTAAATGTGGGTCTGAGCGGCATCTAAAACATAACGGTGAGGGTGCTTGAGGCCTTTGACCGTGATGCCCATTGTTGTGCCATCAATGTTAATCCAGCGCCTTGCTCCTGGAGCCAGGAAGAGCCTGCAAGGAGAAGGAATCGACAGTGGCACAGTGGTGTTAACAACTGGAGAGGTCCTGGAGAGTCCTCTGTCTGTGCATGAAAGGAGAAGTCCCTTCAGCTCCCCACTAGAATTTGCTGTCCTAATTTTGGGCAGTCAATCTCCTCTTCAACAGTGCCACATGCAGTCACTTCCTCTCGCACCGTTACACACAATATAAACCAAATTTTAGCCCACGGGAAGCAAAAAGGGTCTTTCCACTCTCCTCGTGGCAGCCCCAAGATCTTTGCTATTCCACAGCTCTAAATTACATGCTAAGACCTAAACACAACAGTGGAGAACAGAAAGGAAAAGTAACTCTGTAACAAAACAATAGTTATGCTTTCGTCTTCAAATGCTCCTTTCCTATGTGGGGACATAGGACAGCCACATTTGATGACATCTTGAAAAGAAAAGTCTGAGTAATTATTTGGAGAATGACAACATGTGGAAGAAGGTGATGGGACTCATGTACAAAGCATTTAAGAATGTAAGATTATCACACCCACTTGTAAATTTCTTCTGCTTTTTCTTTGACCTTGGATTGGTCTCCATACTTGAGATCCTCACAGGCTTCCCAGAAACTCAGGTTCTCTCCTGCGTAACAAGGACACAGTCAGCAGAGCGCGAGACCGAGGAAAACGCAATCCCGTTTACTAACTCCTAAACTGAATGTATTTGACTCAACATGTGTTGGCCCCAAACCAGTCTCTCCGATTCTTACAGCCAACTTGAAAATCCGCTCGGGACTGAAGGAGGAAACCGCCTGTCCCCTGCTCTCTGCTCAGGGACCAGGGACACCTGAAGAGCTGGTGCACTCAGCCAGCTCCAGCGTGCGAGGGAGTGTCCCGGGCTGTATCTTGTGTCCTGTGCCACTAGATGGTATTGCACGCCCCGGCTGCACAGCCATCGCCTCCGAAATCACCGCTGCTGCCTTTACGTCGTGATTTCGTCATCGTCCCAGCTCACAGCACCCTCTGCAAAGGCACGGATTGCCACCAGGACCCTGCCTCTGCTTCCTGGCCTAGGCAGGGACAAAGATGGAGACACAGCAGACCCACCGCTGAACTCCTTCCTCAGGAAGAGCTGGAAGTTCTGGCGACCTTTCGGGTCCCGGATCAGCTCGCTGAAGTTGAAGGCCCATCGCTCCACACGCATTCTGGTGGGGATTTCCACTCTGCACAGGTTGAAAATAAACAGCACTGCCAGTTGCATGTGGCCCATCTAATTGGCAGATTAATTAAAACCAAAATGTCCTTTGCTGGAACGCCAAGAGACTTCTCAGCACTCTCCGTTTTCCAGAATGCTGTAATGAGCTCCCAAAGCCAGCCCGCTAAGTAAGCTGTAATTAAACAACTTAGTACACAGTGGGATGAGGATTTATCTCGGATTTATGCTGCTCTCACAATGACAGCCCAGCTTTGCTGGAGGTTCGACTCAGTCCCGTTCTGGAGGAGGCACTGGTTGTTGCCCAAAGCTTTGCTTCTCAAAGGCATTCTGTGAAGGTATCCTTTGGGGCTGTCTAATGGGATATTATCACTCTAACAGGATTGCTGGTCTCAGACGAGAATCAGTAATAAGTTGTATGCTTCAAGCCCAGAGACACCACTGCATCATTAGCAACTACTATCTGAAAGGAAAACCAAGGGAGACCTCGGAGAAGTGATGGACCATCAGTATGTGCCTCCAACCCAAACTCTCTCCTAAAAAAGCAGCCTGAAGGGTGTGCAAAGACCAAGGGTCACTAGTTGAACCCTGGATTTCTGCACTGTTGGCAGCACCTAATTTAAGCAAGGTTAACACTAAACCAAGTGCTATACCTGGCGTAATTGGTCATATTCCTTTCCTGTGCAAGTAAAAGTGGACATCACTCATCCAAGGGGAGGATCTGACCCACTCAGCAGGGGCTGCATACCATACTCTGCAGGGGAGTGCATATTCCCACCATCATTTCAAGAATTTCTGTCATTTAAGGAAGGCTCCACCTGAAGACAATGCTGGAAGTTCAGCATGGAGTATTCCCAAGAGACAGTTTCTTTAGTGCAGCTAAGCTGTGTCAGACAGCTTCCCTGCCCATGATCAGACACCAGATATCATGATGAAATCAGTGGTTCCCTTTTTGGATTTCTATCAGCATGAAGGCCAGTGTAAACCACAAGCTGGCAAAAGAATACAAACACGTACAGTTTTGCATTGAGATCCCAGAACTCAGGGTCATCTGTAATCCATGGGTTGCTGGGGAGACATCCAGACAAGATAGGATCATTCGAGAGGAACTGCTCAGAGTACTTCACAAGCCTGCAAGTAAATTCAACAAAATTAAAACATTAATTTGCAGGCAGAATTGCAGCCAGCCCCATTACAACCAAGTAAATGCCTGCACAGACTATAGGTATCCTCAGAGGTGCAGCGCTATCAGCACGGGGATCTGGAACGTGGCTCCAGCCTTACCAGAGAAATTGATTCATCATTTCAGCTAATCTTTTCCATTTCCCAAACACTAATCTCCTAGTTTTCTTTCAAATCAGTGATTTTGTGCGTTCAAGTGCGGGGAGATCCAAGACTCTCTTCCACCACCTCCTTTTGCCTCTTCACTTCAAGGAAGTAGGACTAAGCCCCTAAACGGCTTCTGCCTCCTTCTCCAGCCAACTGGCAAAGGCCTGATCCTGCACCGTTTTGTGCCACACATTACAGAGAGGAAAGTGCCGGGGAAGAGGAAAGCAAGTGCTGAATTCACTCCGGGTGGGTTCTCCGCAGCCTTCCCACAGGGCATGGGAGAGCCCAGGGAGCTCCGGGAGAGGCGAGGGAGTGCCGAGGGCACATCCCGCTTCTCCTTTCCTCCGCTTGCCTACCGCACGGCTCGTTCTTCTGCAAAGGTCTCTGAGGGCTTGGCACAAAGCAAAAATGCCTCCTGTTCCTAGCAGGCACCAGACAAACACTTCTCCTACCTTCTGAATTGGCCAGACTTGTAATTACAACCGATTTCACTAATGTCCTGGAATTTTAGCTTTCTCCTCCCTTTTTCATTCTTGAAAAAACCATCTGGTTTCTGCGTTTAAAATTCCTTCCAGGCCACACTGCTTTCATGTGCTCGAAGCTGGGAGTGCACTGTCCAAGGACCCACTGCTAACAGGCACCTTGGCATAGATCCTGCAGTTCTACAACGCTACTGCACAAAGCATACCACAGGTTTGGCACGCAGGCGCTCGATCCTGTCTTCTCACCGGAAATGCCAAGGCATTCAGCACCTGCACAATCCACTCCAATCCATATATTCTAATCAAGCCACAAATCTAAACCTGTCAACTCAGGTAACGTTGCTCTGTCCTTTTAATGATTAGTGCTTTGCAGCTCCTCCTAAATCAATGCAATGCTCCAATGCACACACACTACCTAGTGGCTGCTCTTTTCCTCATCAATAATCATCTGATTTGGAGCCAATCCTGCAGCAGAGATGGAGATCCAAATTTCCCAAGGATTTTTTGATCTAGGTAGTAGGTGTTATCCCATCAGAAGACTAGGACTAATGAACGAAAAGCTCCATTGCCAAAGCATTACGAGACACAAAATTGCTAGAAGGTGTCCCCAGCTCCAGTTCACACTTTGGAAAATTGAGGCAGGAGAGTTCTAAGCGACCTGGGAGTCAGTGACAGACGAAACGAGCAGGACTGCTGGTGCCTTGCAAGTTGTGGTTCTCAGGAGACCGCATTGCTTTCCCAGGCTGTTCCTCCCATTTTGTTCCTCTGTGACTGTCTTCTCCCAGGGAACAGGCCCAAGTACCTTGTTCATCTCAGATTCGATATGAATCTTGGGTGGCAACAACTATGTGAAATAGACTGGTGGTGTGGACCGCACCTCTAGGCAGCTGGCCAGCACTAAGATTTCAAGTAAGAAATGTCTGTGGCCAACACTACTGGCCTATGCTAGGACTGAGAGCTTTGTACTTAACTGGCTTCATTAAGAATCAGATAAGGAAAAACTCCTGCTAAGAAGAGGAATTGCTAATTAATTGCTTGGACGTTCATAGAGAGGCGTGTGTTCCTTCATAATACAGAATAACCAGAGACTTTCCCAGCTCTGTTGACTTCTGGTGCTCATCACCATACGAGCAAAAACACTCGCTGGGGCTGAATCCAGCCCAGCAGGCTGGGGCCAGGGACAGGAGGGTCAGTCTGTCCCTGCTGGTTACTCACCTGGTGCAGGAACGGGCACAGGACAGACACACTGCGGCGTCCTCGCAAGGCAGCCTCCACGCAGCGGCTGTTCCCGACTGCAGAGCTCTGCTGGGGCCCAAGCGCCGCCATCCAGCACTCACCAGTCTGAACGCCTCTTGCTTTCAGAGGGAATCTCAACCGACTCGGCGCTGCTCTGCAGACACTCATAGTGAAGCTCTCCTTAGCTCCAAGGGAGCCTCTTCATTGTGACTGGGATTCTGATCACTCCTCTGCCTTGTGCCTCGTGGTCCAGGCAACACACAGCCCAGACAGCACAAACAACACGGTGTGTGGCCACCACATCGACTCCCCTGACTGAGTCACCAGCTGCCAGAGCAGATAGCTTAATCATCTCATTAGGAGACAAGCACTGAAGACTAATTAATGTGTGGACAGAAGGAAATCAGGACTTACCCTCCAAGAGAGACAGAAGATTTCACTCTAGGCTTCATGATGGCCTGCTGGTAGTACATGATCTGAGAGGGATCAGACATGTCCATGGTTAGTAGCATGCAGCTATGAAGACAAGACCATCTTTTTCTGAACCTCACACATGCCCTCTCCCAAGCAGCGAGGCTAACTACAACAGGGGCTGCTTCCTCCCTGGTTATCGGATGTCCAAGGAATCAGAGAATCCCTCAACTGTTTTAGTAAAATGTCTGTTTTCACCGAGTTTATTGCAAATGTCAGAAAGGCATTTTGCAACACACAAGTAATTAAAAAGCACTCCCCATGCTATACAAGCATTGGATAATAGCTACCATACTAGGCACCTGCAAATTTGCTGGATGGTTTGGCATGTAATTATCATCGATCCTTGGCTGTCTCTGCACTGGCGCCACTGAATGCATCTCCTACCACTTCCCCAGCACTAATTGTGATCTATTGGATTTTAGCCCCGGTGTCTGTCCTTGCTTGAGCCTTCCCGTCACTGGGACTGCTGCTGGCTGCTGGCAGTGGGATGTGCAGAGGCAGGAAGAGTCCTGAAAGCACACTGCCCAAAGGCTCCATGGGGCAGAGACCCCGGCCAGCCAAACCCAGGCGTTTCTAAAACTGCTCATTCCCTGTGAAAGGGGCTTTGAGGCCCTGTGCAACACTGATGTAAGCAATACTTACAGGATGAACACCTAGAAGTGGGGCAAGGACCACTTACCTCTCTCCTATAGACGTCCATAGTTTTTTTCTGTAAAGTAAAGAAACAAAACCCATTAAATTGGGGTGGGTGCTTTCACTCGCCTTTTTTGAGACATGAAAACACCGTTGCAGGGCTGCCATTGTTCAGCGCTCTCCAATTAATTCTCATTACAATTAAAATGAAACACAGCAGCTCAGCTAATCAGGGTATCATCAAAGCTAAGAGCATCCACACACCGTAAATCGTTCCATTAGCTGTATTTACTGTTTAGCATTGCTTCTTCCATCACAGGCTGCCTGTATGCCTCCAATTAAGGGGTTATTCTAATGGAGCTAAAATAGATTCGTTTACGAGACACAGATTAGATCACTCAATATTAGCTAAAGAAGACAGGAACCAACACATTGCAAAATATAAACACCACAATTAAAAGCCTCAGAAGCAGTATCTGCTGCGCAAAGGGTGCTTACGTCGTGATTTGAATAACTCAGACTATGTTACATGTCACCCACAAATGAGCAAGCAATTGAAGGCAAGAAATTAACTGCGGGTGTTTATGCACAGCTTCCTTTGAAGCACATTTACTTTGTGTGAAAAACTTGAGGAGGGAGAAGGAAAGACAGGCTAAGTCAGGGATGCCCCCAGCACGCCTTTAGAAGCTTATACAGGGCGTCAGTTCTGCATCTCTCATTTCAGCCAACAGAAGTCATGCCGCTAACCTGCAGCCCAGAATTATCCTATCGAGCCAGCCCTGTGGCAGACATGGACTCCAGACTGCCGTAGGGAAGTGCAGTTTGTGAGCAACGAGGGATGAAGCACCTGGCATTGAACGCCACAGGCAGCCTGCTTCTCCCAGGAAAGCCTGCATGCTGAGCTGCCCCTATTTTGGGAGAGACAAGACGCTCTCCCGGGGCTGCTCTGTGAGGGGACCACTGTGGGGACACTGGTGCAGATCCGCTTTCGCATTTTAACCGTCCTCACTAGTCCTGCTCAGGAGGGAGAAACTGTTCTCTACATGGAAGAAAAATATATATATTTTGCTGAAACCTGGTTGGTTTTGAGAGGGCACACTCACCATTTCAGCAGCAGGAGCCAGATATGCAGCAGATCAGCCAATCTATACAGCACTACCATGAAGCCAGCCCATCTGATCCCAACACAAACCTAGCCTGGCCAGTGCAGCACTAAGCTAAATCCTCACTGTGGCACTGCAAGAGGAAGAAGCTTTTTCTGCTGGAAATACCACAGCCAGCTCTGACTGACTGCAGTGCACGTAATCTCAGCAGGGACCAACAGGAAAGCAAACAGGAGCTGCACCAGCAGCGATGCTGTACTGGCCACACACAAGGAACTGCATGCGAGGGGGTGAGGGCTGACACATCAAGGGGAGGACAAAGCTCTTGGACAACAGAATCTTCAGTCACAGGGCTGTATACAGCCTCCCTTGCTGGTTCCCAGGACATCTTATAACGACAGAGGACACACAGACTAAGCAACAGCTCTTCTCTTCACCCTTCTCTGCTCTTAGCTGCATCCCTGATGCCACGCCAGCTCCCATGTAGACACCATTTCCTCCCCCCATTCCTACACTGTCATCATGGTTTCAGACAGACTGTAGAAAAAAAAAAAAAAATCACCTGCTTGCACAGAGAAATTCGCTATGTTTACTGCCCTAGAAGTGTCCTCTTTAGAGAACTTTGTTTCTGTTTCAGGCCAGCTATTTCCTGCACAATAGGAGTTCACTATCTCCCTGGGGAACCCGATACACAAACCAGGCCCCACCAGATTTACAAGTGCCAGGAGAACTGTTCCATTTGATGGAACTCAAGTGTGGCTAGGGCATTTACTTCAGGAAAATCAATCCGTTAAAATCATTAGATGTTTTTTAAAGGCCCCTCATTCCTTCCTCTGTTTTGTCAAGCAGGTGCCTCGGACAGGCCTGGTGCGGTGGCACAAGGGGAGGTGGATGCTGGCACAGTGGCTTGAAGGCAGCTCAAGCGGCAGTAAAGTTGTGTTATCTTCTACAGGGGTCTTAGAGGCAGGCAGCACACCACACACACGAGACAAACAGCTGGTGGGAAAGAGAAAAAGAACACAGCAAGTTAAATGTTACATAGACCAAGAAAGGCATCAATTAAAAAGCCATCACAACAGAAAAATTACACGTGGGTGAGTAAAAATCAAAGCTAATGCAATGTCTGCAAACAAGGAAAGATTTTTTTTTTTTTGTAAAGTACATCCCACACCAAGGATCCCCTCCTGCCACAGCCTGAGCATGTAGGTCAGCCCTCTGAACAGCTGTCCTGGGAAAACGAGGGGGGCTTTGGTGGGGTGCTCCAGGGTGGGGAGGAGATTTGCCAAGGCTCACACAGAAAAGCGGGCTATGGCATGAGAAGGGCCGAGCATCACTGAGTAGTGGCATGCACTGAACTGGCACGGAACCAAAGAGGAGTTGAACATCTGCTGAAGGCTGCAGGTGCTGGTTGTGCTCAGCCCTCTCCTGTTCTCAAATCCACAGTAACTCAAAGGATCTCAGCAATTTCACCCCAGAGCTGCACATCATCGCATTTCCCTTTCTCCCACAGCACTTCCATGACCAGGGAGCTTCGCCGCTGGTACAAGGGATCCTGAATACTCTCCCTGTCCTACTGAGCGTTGCCAGTTGTCCCCACCATCCTACCCATCCTCACCCCCTGCTCCTGACAGCAGCAATGCCAGAGTGCCCTGAACCACCCACCCACCCTTCCTCATTTGGAAGGAAATAGTATTTGGAACAAAAAGAGTAATTTCTTATAATGAGATTAATTTTGCAATGCCCTCGACGAGTGACTTATTGCAATTACCGTGGATAAGCTCCCCAGCCCTGCAGGCTGCAAACCAAAATGGCAATTAGTGAAAGAGCTCAGCCTGTCTCAGGCGAGTGCCGCGCGCTGTTCAACACCCCCCTCCCCGAGACCCGGAGCAGCACTCGGACACCTGCACAGCCCCGTCGCACCCCGCTGCCACCAGCCCAGCGTTCCCCGTGCGCCCAAACAGCGGCTGCAAAGCTCGGCTGGGAGCCAGCCAGGACCTGCCCAAGGTCTGGAGCCGACCCACGCGGCTGAAGCCACGAGCTGGGACATCTGCCGATTTCCAGCCAGCCGTTCGCACAGACCTCCTCTGCTCTCAGTGTGGGTCTTCCTGACCACATTGTGGAGATTATGGTCATTATGTTTTTGCCTCTCTGGCCACCATTCAGTGTCTACAGAGGCCATAAACAGCTGGACAACAGCTTCTGCCTTATTCCTCCCACCTAGATGGAGCTCAGAGGGAAGAACAAGCACAGGCCACTGAGCTCATTTTGGATCAGGGCATCGCAAACCACGCCCGCACCCTGTCCCGAATGCCGCAGTGCTCTCTGTCCGCGCACGCAGCCCGGCAAGCTGCGAGGACGACGACAGGGACCCACCAGCCACCAAGCATGGGGCAGTGCCAGCACAGCCCAGCCTCCCTCCGCAGCTCGCTTCGTCGCAAAAAAGCGGGGGCACTGCCTCTCCGACACCGCAGCGGCAAGCAGCGCTCCGGCATGCACGCAGCCCTGCTGCTGCACGCACCAACACCGCTTCTCGGGTGCGGGCCTTGCCCTACACGCAGCCAGCTGGGAGCCCTGCACACCAGAGGCAAACCCTGAGCCTAGCAGAAGATCAGCTCAACGTGCATCTCCACAGGGCTGGTGCCTCCAGCCCCACGGCTGGAAACCAACTCTGTAACAGTCCATACGCCCAGTTTCGTTCAAATTGCTGGTTTTCCCCTCTCTTGCTTATCTGCTCCTGACCTCGTTATTTCAAAAGATGTGATGGGTGCAGCAGAAGTTATGTGTTCATCAGGCAGCCAAACCGACAGGGGCTTATGAAATTAAAGGCCAGCGATGACCACGATGATCTGTGGCTGATTTGCTGCATACAAGCCAGGGCATTTCCTGCAGTAGTCCCTGAATCTAGCGCAGTCATTTTGGCTATGCTAAAGCCCCTTTTAGAAAGACTCTCTGGTCACAGAAGGCAAAAGCTGAGCATGTACCTGCAGGCGAGTCAGCAGGCTCTGGCAGTTGCCTGGTAACTCACCGAGCAGCGAGGCTTGATCATGAGTCTGAGACCTGGGTAACACAAGGCTAAAGCATCCCTTAATTAGCTGTTCAATGGATGGCTGCTTCTGCCTTATTCCTCCCGCCCAACTACAACTCCTAACTCATTATAACCGTGAGGGATGCTCATGGGTCAGTAATAAAAGTCCCTTTCAAAGGAGAGGGATGTTTGGCTGAGCACCTGTTTATCCCCTGACGACTCTATCAACTAGGGAGGGAGCCGCCCACCAAAGGGTCTGAAGTGAAATATTCATGCCAACAGCAGCTTCAAAGAAGTCATTCTGATGTCAAAAATTAATTATCACTGGGAATACTTTCTTTCTCAGCTGTCAAGATGAAAGACAACTAATTGGCCAACAAAGTGAAGCTAGATTGAGCGGGAACAGAGACACAAATCAAATACATGGGCGCTGGATTTCTGCACTGATTTTCTGCTCTCATCATTTCACCTATGTCAGAGCCAGAGGCTGGGCCCACAGAAAACATCAATAAAGCTCTGCACTGCCTTCAGCAGGGGTAGAATACAGCCAACAAGGCACAGTCCAGCTCAGCATTTACCGGCAGAGCTCGGGCCATCCCTTCTGCTCACCAAAGCCTGTTGAGCCACAGGTGTTTGGGAGAGCAGTCTTCAGAAACAGAGAAAAGCTGCTAGTCCAAAGGTGGCTCTGTGTGGGCTTTTGGCTGGGTTTTTTTGGGCTTTTTTACTACACACTCGTGTATAGTCAATAGCTCTTTCAAACACAAAGAGAAGCAAGAAGAACCTTTCCTCTTCTGCTCAGCCTCCAGAGAGGAGACATAGCTCAGAGACCAGCTTAAAGGAGAAAGGCAGCGAGGTCATCACAGAACTGGTGTCCTTTGGCTCAGGCCCTCTGCGGAGTCTTCACTGATGGGGGGAAATCAACCATCTCTGAACTGAGATCCCTCAGCTCACTTTCTCTGCGCTAGCAAGCAGCTGGCAGATGGCTACGGGCTTTCAGACCGTTTGCAAACCTAAAATCTCCTTCCATGTCAGCTGTAAAACTGTGGGTGAGAAGTTGGCTTACTCCTCTTTACCATCCCTCTCCCTTTCCTCTCAAAAAAAAAAAAAAAAAAAAAAAAA
>Ga0065711_1040593_pt1 | contig 16833 bp, 27 predicted proteins | sample Hoacrofraction12_FD_59098 | JGI IMG/M metagenome (GOLD analysis project Ga0065711, IMG submission 59098) | Hoatzin crop microbial communities from Cojedes, Venezuela - Epithelial fraction 12 v2 (version 2) | ecosystem: Host-associated > Birds > Digestive system > Esophagus > Crop | place... | reverse complement strand
CCCCCCCCCAGCTTAGCTGCATGCAGCCCCTTACAGTACCTCTCAGTGTTTGACATGCAATAACTGGTGGGATGACAAGGGACAAAATCAGGCTCTAGAAACTGTCGGGCCTATCCTCCAGGGGCTGCAAATCCTCATCCCCTTGAAGCCGCCTGGGTGAGGATGCCCACGCAAACGCAGCCTGCACGGAAGCAGGAGGAGCTGACAAAAAAGTGGGAGCAGAGCAGAAGAAATTCTGGGCATCGCATTCCTCACCCCAGGACTGTGCAAAGCCCCCAGAGACTTCCCTCAGCTTTGCTCTGGCAAAACCAAGCGCCTGCCCGCCCATCCTCCAGCTGCGGGTAAGCGGACGGGCAAGCCCAAGTCCCCAAAACACGCCTCTTGCAGACAAGAAGCCTCGGGAGCCCGGCAAGGATGGGCTCCCAGTAAGCACACTACAGCCAGACGTGCAGGGAGAGCCATGCATGCCCTGACGTGCCATCTCTCCCATCCCCTGGGAAATTTATATTTTTAATTAGAAGAAAGTTAAGGAAAGAAAGACGCGTGCATGTGTAGGAGTAAACCGTCACCCGGGTAGCTGATTTCCTCCATGGAGGAGACCGAAGCAAAGGAACATTTAATCCTGCTGGCTGAGCACGGCCAAATTGACATCTACAGGCACTTCTCTGTGCAAATGCCGTACGGCGACAAACAGCCTGGGTAACAGGATAAGCTTTATCTGAACAATCAGGCACTTCAGTGCAGCCTTCCAGGGCCACCGGCGCCGGCCAGCAAGGGGTCGCCTGGGGACAACTCCTCCAGCCCGGCAGGAGACTCGAGAAAAGGAGCTGCAGAGCAGCCAGGGGTGTTGCTGGATGCGGGCAACTTCGCCAACTTAGCCCACTGAGGATTTTTCTCAGTGAGCTCCCGCTTTGCCTAGAAACTGGCCTGTCACCCAGCCCCCTTGGCAAAGCCCTTCTACTTGCCCCCCGGGGACAGGAGGCTGCCCACTCCCTGCCCACCACCCAGCTGCACACCTATGCAGCCCACGTGCCCGCTGGCACAGCGGCCCCTCGCACACCGAACAGGGCTTCCAGCCTCAGCCGCTGCTGGCATCCCTGCCTGCCTTCTGAGAGCTCTTGTGAGCGCAGGGATATTAATGATGCTGCCTTTTGATATGCAAACGGAGCGCTCATTATGCCTCTCACCCCACATCCTCTGAGCTGTTAATTAAAGAGTGTGCAGCAGGCAGAAAATTATCATCGTCGCCTGCAAAATAAACCAACAACACTCGGATGGCTGCACCCCACCCCTCCAAAGCACGTGTGGCAGGGCCCTGGCAGTGGCAGGACAGACGGAGGAAGGGACCCACGCTGCCCAGCGCTTGGGCAGGTGAACCCCACAGCTTCCACAGTGCTGGAAGCCACGGCCAGGTCACGGTGCCCGCATTGGGACCAGCCAGGCTGAGGGCAACAGTGGCACATGCAACCAACGCACATCTCCCGGGTGGCAGAGGCGACAGTGCCACCCGCCAGCACCACGCTGCTCTTTGCCCAGCCTCTCCCAGGCTCAGGGCGAGCAGGAGAGACTCCTTTCCATCAGCCCAGGGAAGGATGGCTTTCCCCAGCCCCTGCCTGGCTGCTCACCGATAGAAGCAGAGGTGGCAACAGGTGATCTTAGTGCTGGCCTTCGTGGTGCCTCTACTTCTTGGGGCAGAGGGAGGCCTGGACCCACTGCATCTTTTTGAGGGAGGGTAGCAATGGCGAGCTGCCCTTGATGGCACACCCTAGAGAGCTTCTACAGCAGCCTGGAAGCAAGGCTAGCAGGGCTTATGTGCAAAACAAGCCAATGCTTTGACCTCGATGAGGTTTTTGGGGAGGGAGGGGTGAGCTGAACGGGAGCCAGGTGGGCAAGGATGCCCTGACTGCTCACAAAAATGGCAGTCCTCTCCCACCACTGCCCTGCCAGGGGAAGGGGGTCTCCCAGGCCCTTCCCCAAACAGCCTCTTGCCCTGCTCCGGCATCCCGCTTCGCAAGCAGCCAGCGGATTTTTTGGGGCTCTGAATCCAGTCCTCGCAGAAAGAAGCAAGTGCCTGCAGCAGTCACGACAGATCAAAGGGAAGGGTGGGAGCTGGAGCCCACAATTTCCTTCTGCTCTGACTAAACGAGGAATCAAATTAACCTGTTAGTGAGTTGAGTGGAGACTGCCCTGACCTACTTTCCTTCCTAGGTGGATTCGTGTTTAACCCAAGAGCGCACCGGTCACAGTTGCTCCCAGGGGCTGCCTGTGCCCCTCTTTGCTGGACCAAAACCTCAGCTGTGACTCTCTAGCAGAGGATGATGCTCCTGGAAACTCCAGGTCCCAGCACACGACTTTCCTCCCTCCTCATTGAATAGCGGGGGCAGGGGGGGTGGAGGAATGGCAGTTTGCTCTCGGGTGGGTTTGGGCGCATTTTGGGTGTCCCCTGCCCTTCCACAGATCGCGAAGGCTGTGAAAAGAGCTGCTTTGAGACATGGCACAGCCCTTAGCTAGAAGGACGCATTGGTTTTTTTTTCTTCTGCCATTTTTTTTTGGATATAGCCTGCATTTGTCTCTGCTGTTGGGAATCAGGGATTACTGCAGAAATGAGACTCTCCCACTCACTCCTCTCACGGAGCTGGTTAGAAATGACAGAAACAGCAGGTGCCCGGTGGACAGTAATGGACTCGCTGTCTCTCTTTGCACCCGACAAGCATTGCCTGATTTGTAACCCTGCAGAAAAGGGAGAGCTTGCAAGTGGGAGGCAGGCTCAGGAGCTGCCTGATGCTTTGGAGAGATGCTGCTCCTTTGCAATTTTTTGCCCACGAAAATAAAAGCAAACCCCCAGTCATGCTGTAACCAGTAGGCACAACTAAAGGTGTGCTACAAGGGAGACAACACCACCTCTCCCTGGCCTCCCGGGACAGGCTTTAATTGCTGCTTGCCTGAGAAGGTGGTTCAGGTCCCCACCACGTCCCTCTTTCTCCTTGCTCTTTCCAAGCCGATGGTGTTTCCGTGCCCCGGGGAGGAGGCTCCACGATGGCAGAAGGTTGCTATGTGCAGCTGGAGACGGGGATCATGGAGCAGCTCAGTGCTGCAGGACAGACCCTGATCCCCCATGTCTCCCACACCTCCACCGAGAAGATACTGGGAGTGGGATCTAAGCAGCCCCTCAGATATTTCTACTGCTCCTGACCACTGCTGTACCCAGGTGCTGTGCTCCCTGCGGGGACTTCGGAGGCTCCACAGGGTCTGTGCAGAGATGATTTGTCATGCCCTCCTCTGAGATTTCCTCCTGTCTCCCCTGGTGATGGTGCTTCACCCCCACGCCCGGGGTGCAGCATGGCGGGGGCCAGGGAGCCAGTGCTGGGGTTTGCCAGCTCAGCTCTCTCCAGAGGCGGACAACAGCCACTGCCTCATCCCCTGACACCGAGGCCTCAGCTAACCTGGCAATGGCAAATGTGGCAATGACTCACCCAGGGGTGGAGATCACGGCAGCTGCTTTCCCTGAGGCAGTGAGCACAGGACTGGTGTTAGTTCCTCTCCCACCCCATCCCGTCCTCTCAGGACACGGATGAGGTGGAAGATGCAAAAGCAACTTAACCCAAAAAACTCTGCTTCCTCACCTCCTCCCCACCCCACGGCCAGGCCTTTCCCCCACACCTCCAGCCTCCCGGGACCTTGCTGCAGGGCTGAGGGTCCATAACCCCTGTGTCAGTGGTTCTACACAGCTCCAGCTACCATGTGCTGCCCCTTCAGCCTCCCTCCTGCTCCTCCCACCAGTGGTACCATCCATCTCCTCATCTCAGAACTCGCCCTGCCATCCATCACCAAGCGCCTGAGCACATTATCCTTCGCTTCTCCAGACTGCGGTCGAGGAAGGCAGCTGGGACGAGGCAGTTACTTTGCGGAATCCCAGATGTGCTTGCGTCTTGGCTCTGTGTGACTGCGCTGTGGGGCTGGAACTTTGCTAATTCAATCACTGTGAAGACCAACAAGGTCCACAGAGCTGCCCAGCACAAGGGCACTGCCTGCGATCCTCGGGGATGGAAACCATGGCAGACGGGACAGCCCGAATACCACCGCGCTGGACCACAGGCAGCTAAATCCATCCTTGTTGCCATGTCCTGGCCAGCACCCCAGGGCTGCAGTATGGATTACACGCTGTCAGGACCGAGTGCGATGCCCTGTCTTTGCCTGAGGGCAGTGCAGAGGCTGGGAGTGCCCAGAAGCCCAGCACAAGGGCACAGGCATGTGAGAGAGGATGGGGCCGGTTTTTGCCCAGTGTTTGAATGGTTTTGCCTGAGACCATAAAGTTTCTGAGGCTGAAGCCTACTCCTGGCTCTGGGATTTTTCCCAGATGCCGCTTCTCTGGAGTTTCACTTGCACTCTTTGACTGTTTCCACTCCTTGAGGTGGGGGCTTTTGCCCGCAGCATCCCTGCTCCCAGTACTGCTGCCCTGCAAACCCTGGCTTTGCTGTGCAGCCCTCCTGCAGCGAGGTCAGTGCTGGAGCTGCCTCCTGAGCCCCCGTGCCCACAGCTCCACTCACCAGTCCCTCCTTCCCCAGCCGCCAGGTCCCCTAGAGCAGCTCTAGCCCCCACTGCCCCCCATGCCAATAGACACATGAGCTGCGGGGAGAAGCGGGCAAACACGTGCTGTTCTGCCACGTGAGTACGGTAAAGAAATCCTTACAACAGCGTTTGCTCTGACTGATCCAGCACAAAAATGACAGCAGGGAAATCACAGTACTTCCATCTCTGAGATTTCCACGGTAACACCTCCTGTGCCAGCACCGTGGCAGGGATGTGCCCGCGGGGGAATAGGTGGCATTGCTATTTCAGAGCCCCTGAGGGTTTGACCCATGCTGACCCAGTATCACAGACATGTTAGCTAGGGGATAAAAGATTTTGGAAGTCTAAGAAGAATTACAGCTTCTCATCCTTTATTATATACATCAAAAAAACAATTCTGATAAATATATGGTTTAATGTGAGTCGGTAGTAATAGGTGCTACAAATTTAAATACCTCACCGCACACTCAGTGCATAGCTATGCAGAACTACGAAGCACTTTGGATTAATATGCATTTAGTATAATGCACCAGTACTTAATTTGTATAGAATTGCTGCATTTCTGTGTGGATGCTAGTACTAAATGTGCATCTACATGTTGACTGTGTAGATCCCAGCAGATATTCAGATGTCAGTGTTGATCTAGAGCTTTAAATGACCCCAGAGTGATGGTTTTAGAGAAGCACCTGATGACTGGAGGGCTAAGTGGCTGTCAGGCCCTGCAGGCGCCTGTTTGTGGGTCCTGCTGTTTCGGAAGAATAGGAAAGGATGAACAGTCCTGGCTCTCAGACAACGCTTTTTGGCGTGACTTGACACTATCCATCAATGCAGGAGGCTCTCACCTGCTAACCAGGGTTGAGCAGAGCTTGAAGTGGAGCTCTGTCAGCCTCACGGCGTATCCCAAGGGATCCCGGCAACAGACCTCTCAGCTCCTGCCACTCAGCCAGCCTGTCCTGGCTGTCACTGAGCTCCGAGGGGCTGGTGAGTCACTGGTGTCACATGAGGAGTGGAGTCCTCTAGAGATGGCACCCGGTCCTCACTGCCGCTCTGCTCGCAGCAGCCTGGGGAGGGGCCACGCCATGTGAACCCCCGCAATGCGCAGATCCCTGGCAGCTTGCTGGCGCTTGATTTCCCCAAGATTTTTGTCCAGACTAATGTGAAAGCTTTCCACTTCCTTCCCAGGGACCATTCTGCAGCCTCGGACCCCTGATTACCAGGCAGCTTCCCACCCACTTCCACCCCTTTCTCTCTAGTTTCATCCCTCTTCTCCCTCCTCCCTTGGGTATTTGCACCCTGCTACCCTGTCTCCATCTAGCCAAGCCAGACATCAGGCTCTTTTAGTCTGTCCTCCTGTTTTTCTGCAAACGGACCCAGTCTGTTTCAGCCTCTGGCAACCACCCTAGGCTGGATGCAGTGCCCCAGGACACCGGTGGGTTTCTCCAGAGGGACGGGTCGCCCATCGGCTGCCTCAGCCATGCCAAGGACGTGTCCAACCTCAAATCCCACTGTCAGTTTCAACTTGCAGCTGTAGGGACCCACCATCCTTCTACCCCCACTCCCAAGCAAGACATGGAGCATGGCCATCATGCCAATCAGGAGCTGTCCCTTCCCATGCCTCACCCTACCCTTCCCCAGGCAGGTGGAGGCCCAGTTTCCCCACACAGTTCACAGTCCTGGGAACTGTGCCTGGTGGCACTATTTGAGGCAAACACGCCCACAGATGTTGTAGCATCCTCCATCCTTGGAGTTTTGCAAGGCCTGACTGGATAAAGCCCTGAGAAACCTGGTCTGACCCCATAGCTGACCCTGCTTTGAGCAGCAGGTTGGACTTGAGGCCTCCTGAGGTCCCTCTTCCAGACTGAGTTTTCCTGTGACCCTAATCCCCTGCCCCACACACACATTTTAGGTGTGACCCCAGACCTTTCCCAAGCTGCAAGGGGCTAAACTCTGCCCAGGCTCAGGTCGGTGGCAGCATCTTCTTCGAAGGTCTCCTCTCACAGCCAGAAGCCGTGATTTGTGCCAGCCTCCCTCCTCCATGCCTTAGCCCGCTCACGGGGTGTGCACAGGGTCTCCCTCCTTTGCATAACCCTCCCAGCCTTCCCCCTTACTGACTCCCTGGGGGACCCCCTCTCGCCCCCTGCCCCCGGCGCCGTGATCCGACGACAGTGCCAATGAGTCAGAGCTCGTTCGGCAGAGAGGGGAGGCACGCATCCTCTGCCGGGGAAGCCGAACAAAATGAGCAGAAAATGCACTAAAGCCTTGCCACTCGTTTATGGCTGACAGATTAGTTTTGCATTAAGTTTTTAACGTGCCTGGCTTGTTGGCTCTGCTTGGAGCACAGCTGAAGCAGGCAGCAGAGGAAGGAGAGGGGAGGGCGGCGGGGGCAGCAGGTCAGGTGGCCTTGCATGGAGCAGAGGGTACCTTGGATGCAGCCCCTCCGCCAGGCAGCCCCAGCTCAGGGGGAAAGCAGTGGGCCTTCTGGCCTGCTGCCCCCGGGATGCTGGGGGCTCCTGCCTGCAGGGAGAGGGAAGAGGGGATGTGTTTCTAGCAGGCACCGGGCAACCCACATGCCCTCCTGCAACACTGGCATCTCCAGCCGGGTCCAGCCAGACGCCAGGTTTTGTCCCTTCCCTCGGGAGCCACAGCCGCTATCCTTCGCAGAGCAGGGCAGCTTCCCAGTTCCATCCCTTCGTCTGGTGAAGCTGGTGGCTACAGTTCATCCCCAATGAGTGCCCGAAATCCCTGCCCAGCTCACCTCTGCCTCCCCAAAGGCTACAGGAGGTCAGCAGAAACCCTGACTCTGCGGGCACCATGGCGGTCTCCAATTCCAACCCCAGGAGGTTGCAGGAGGGGTCTCCAGGTCCCAGAGTAGCGTGTGGGCAGGTGAAAGCCATAGTGAAATGTGATGACATCCAGTGCACTCCTGGGAAAGTGCAGTTTCATCAAACCTGAAATATCCCCCCTCAGCTGCCACCAAATTTCTGCCAGTTCTGGAAGGGGAGTGGATTGTAGCTGAGGCACAGCCAGCTCAGATGAGGCTGTTTAAACTACAGCAGACCCAGATCTGCTGCAGTTTACACTGGGGACTACATCCAGACCCTTAATCTAGCCGTACTCGGTGGTTTGAGGTGTCTTCTTTCTTGCAGGGGTTAGCGGGGTGAGTGTTTTCAAAGGGAAGCGAAGGGATGGCGAAAAGCAGCATCCCCAGCTGGGAGCAAAGAGCAGCTTTTGTGGAAGTCACACGAAGAGAGAAATCAATACAGCTCTAAAAAAGGCACGACAAAAGAACAAGTGGAAAAAGCAAGTGGCCCACCAAAATCAAACCAAAAGGTGCAAGCAAGGAGCTTGACAGCTGCCTGGGACAGCAGGAGAAGCCACTGAGGAAAAACAAGGATAGAGTCAGAGCCTGAAACACATGGGGCTACAACAGGGCTCAAGAAATAAAACTTCCAATGCTGAGTCTCCACAGTGTCCTGAAGCGGAGTTCAAGCCCCTTCTCTCTCCAGAGGGCTCCTGCAGCCTGTCTGGGAAGGCAGCAAGGCACCCCGTGCCCCACCTGGCCTCTCGTGCCAATGCCTCCTCCTCCACCCGTGACCCTGCCTTCTTGCTGGCTCCACTACACCACCTCTAACGACCCTCCTCAGGGAAGGATCACGCCCTGAGACAGTCCTGAGATGTGCTGCTGGGTGCTGTGAGGACAGTGCACAAACACAGATCTATGCCGCCATGCAGTTTTGCAGCCCATGAAGCTTTTCCGTGGCCATCTCACGGAGCAGCCAGGCAGTGCTCGTGCAGAGCGCAGGAGGTCCCGGCCCAGAGACCCTGCTTCGGGGCCGAGAGGCTCCAGGGCATCTTCTTGCACTTCTCTGGGGAGACCAGCCAGGTCCCTGCCCCAGCCAGCGTCCTTGCCTGCTCCTGTCCCTGTGCTGGGTCAGCAGCCTGGGGATCGGCTCCAGTGTTATGCCTGGAGGAGAAGAAGCACCAACATGCAAGCTCAGCAGAAGAAGTGTCCCATGGGGACAAGAGCCGCTCCCCTGTCCACCCTCCAGCAGAGCCGTCAGAGCAGCCAGTGCTGTAGGCTGGAAAGCTGCAGCCGTGAGTGTGGGCAAGCCCTGAGCAGAGGCAGGGGAAGCAGGAGGTAGCAGGAGGGCTCGGGGAGCTGGGTGACCTTGGAAGCCACCTGCTGAATCTGTATCATAGAGCTAATCCCGGATTTTGGCACTCAGATGCCGACAGCAGCAGCCCGCAGGTACCCCAGCAGGAAGCCTGCAAGCAAACACCCCAGGGCACCCAGCCAGCATGCCGTGGCTCCGTGCCACAGTGCTGCGGGCTCTCTGGCTGCCTGGTGCCCACCCACAGCTCTCACATGGCCCCCCATGTCACCACGGTACCGTCTAGGACTCCCTGTTGGCATCTCGGCCAAAGCCCCCGCCCTCCGCTGTCCTCCCCAGTCCAGTCTGTGGGGGAAGCCCACGGAACGGAGGGAGCTGCAACACCGGAGTGCCACGGCTCGAGTGGGAGATGCCCCTGGGTTTACAGGAGGGAACCCCGACTCCTGGGGCCCCCGAGCACGCTGCCTACCGCCTGCTCACCGCTGCTGCCTGTGCGGCTGGGCTGGCCCCGGCTCCCTGAAAGGGCTCATTGTCGTCGGCGGCAGGGACACAGGAGCCATTGAGGGCGGCGGGTGCCCCTCGCTCCCGGCCGCGGGCAGCCCCGGCCTCCCGAACCCCGTGAAAAGGCCGGTTTGTAACGCTGCTCGCGGCCGGGAGCTGCAGCAGGACGAGGCACCCAGCACGCGCTTCTGGAGCTCCCAGACGAGAGCAGCCTCTGAACTTCACCCTCTTACCCCCTCCTCCGCCAGCCCCGCCACCCCGGCACAGAGCCACATCTCTTCAGGCTCCCCAGACCTGACTTTCTCCCCCAAGCCCGGCCCCAGCCCCTCGGGGCGATGCTGCAGCCCTGCTGAGCATGGCCACCGCCACCCCGACGCTCCCCAGAGCGGCTGCCGGCCGCTCCCCGGGCTCTCCGCTCCCCCTCTGCTTGGTATGGAGCTGAGCAGGACCCAGCCTGGCTGGGAGGGAGCGGTGGCAGCACTCCAGCTCTGCCTGGCCCGCAGCAGCTCCTGCAGCCACCAGTAAGCACACATTGAACTCCTGCAGCACCAGTAAACACGCACAAGGAGGAAGGACGGGCGCCTACCCGGGGCAGCTGGCCCCGAGGCATCCGGCGGCGCGGGGCCTGGCTGGGCTGTACCCTGCGAGGGATGGCAGCGTGCTGGAGGCAAAGCCCCCCGCCTCTCCCGGCCCACAGCACCCCAGAGGTGCGTAAAAGGACAAATTAATTCCACGGTGACCTGGCTGTGTGACCCGTCCGACAGCGAATGACCTTTTCTGTCCCGACCACGGAGCCAGGAAGCTTTTGCCAACCACACGGGCAGTGTGGGGGGGGGTCAGGGCAGGCTGAAGCAGCAGCTCCCCACCTTTGCTGGCACAGACCTGGCAGGGAACAGGCTCACCCCCTTCCTTTCCGGGGGGCCCGGCACGCTGACAAGGAGGGTGAGTGCCTGCCAGTGGGGCAGCCCTGTCCCGTCTCGTGGATGCCACGGTGATTTGGGGAGGGGGCATGGGGATGGTACCCGACTGGGCTCACTACGGGGGGCTTCAGGGCACAGCTTTCTGCACCCTCCAAGCAGCGGCTGGAGGAGACAGGGTGTCCTTTGGGATGGACAGGGACCCATCTGTCCTCAGAGAGACAGACAGATGCTCAGGGTGCTTTCTGGGCTCGTGGTGTGAACGGCACCAACTCATGTGCATCCGGGGTGTATTCGGGCTCCCGCGGAGGCTTTGTGGACTTTGAGGAGTTTAGGGTGAAATGAGAGACTCCGCTGATGCCTTCTGCTTCCCCAGGGGCTTAATGAGGGCTAATTCAAGGCTCTGCAGAAGTGTAACACCCACATCAAAAGCAGTGGGGAGGTGGAGCGGGCGCTGTGCGTGCCAGTGGTGTGGGTCACGCCTGGATCTCCGGCAGAGGCACGGCTCTGGGATGCTCGGAGCACCACTGCCTTGGGCCCTCCGCCTCAGACCTTACCTCTTTGGGTCAGAGCTAGGGGTGCAGCGTGTCCCATTGCCCCCTGCCGCTGCATGGCCAGGGAGGCAGCCCTTTCCCACACGAGCACCCTGCTCCCTCATGCCCCTTTGGCAGCTGTGCCCCTCTCCATGTGTGATCCCCCAAGTTGGGGTAGAGGCACAGCGCTCTCAGGACAGACCTACAGCCCTCTGGCCAGGCTTTTCTCTAGTCTCAAGCACTGCAAACAGGATCCAGCGGCCTCTCCATCTTCCCTGGGGACTGGTTTCTTCCTCAGGGGTCCCTCTGCTCTGAGGGGATCCCTATCAGATGTGGTGGCCATGGCCATACTGACCTCAGAGTGACTTAAAAAAACCCCAGTGCATTGCAAGTAACAAGAACAACTAGCACTACACAAACTTCAACACCTTGCATTCTCCTTTTTCCAAAACGGAAAGCTATTCTGACCCAAAACTCCAGGGTACTGGGCCAGACCTGCTCCAAGGTCCAGCAAAGACTGCCCCTCTATGCCCAGCATCCCTACCCTGGTCGGTCAGCGAGGAGGGGCTCTCATTTCCCCCCCCCCACGCAGGACACCTGGCACCCAGGCCTGGCAGGTGGCAGGCTGCTCCCCTTCTTCACCCTTGCAGAGGCTTTTAATTGAAATATTAAGACTGATGTGCATGCTGGACAAACGCAAGCTCGTGTGTGTGTGTGCAGCGGGGGGACAGCAGAACAAGTTCTGAAAGAAGGGCAGTATTCATAACCAAGGACGCGCTTCCAGTTAGTCAAGCTGAGCACCAGCAAGCCCCGGTCTGATAAGCCCCAGCATAGACATCGTGTTAGCAGAAGTCACCAGAGTGCTCTTACTTTCTGTTAACCCAGCAGGAACGTAGTTGCGAAAGACAACTCTGAACAGACAGACAAGAGCAGTCCGAAAACCCAGTTCATCATTGCCCAGCAAGAGGAACGCAGGAGACACAGGGAGGACCCAGTGCCTTGGGGACAGGTATCTCGGGGTTTGTACATGGGAAAACATGAATGGGTAAAACCAACTTGCTCAGAGATTTTGTAGAATAAAGCCACCTTCCACCCCTATAAGATCTTGCTCTTACACCACAATTAAATGACCCCCACTCTTCAGCCACTTACAGAAGTTTTAAAGACACACAAGTGTACGAACGCAGAGCACCTCGCCCTGGCACAGCACGGCAGGGAGGCACACGTGGCTGGCTCTGATGGCCCTGCCATTCGTTATGGGATCAAAGCAACCCACACACCTGATGCCAGCAAGCAGCCCTGAGAAACTGTTTCCTGAGGGTTTTCCTACCTGCCCGAGCCAGCTGGGGTGGCCGGCGGGGACTGGCAGGGAGGCGGCAGCACAGGACTGGGCCGGCGGTGGGGAATGTTACCCCAAGGACCAACTACTATTTAACCAGACTTCCAATCTCTGGTTTTCACTGACAATATCACAACCTCCCCTTTCTCACTCCAGTGAAACACGGAGCCTCTTCGCAAACACCCACCCAGCCCCTCCGTAAATTCACAGTACGTGAATGATTTTGATTAAAAACACCAGAATCAGCGTTAAAGTTACTACTGTATTTTGAACTCCCAAGAAAATGGGACTATGAAAGATAAAGCCCACGTAAAAGGGTTGACTTTGCTACAGTGTGATTTATAGGGCATGTTTAACACCATGAAGCCTGATGTACACTTTTAGAGAAGATAACAAAAATACAATGATATGTGAAAGACCAGTACGGCTTTTGATACCGGCTTTGGGTCTCCATCACCAGGGGATTTCCCTGCTGATGTCACCTCAAGGGAGGTGGAAACAGGCCTGGGAGGGATGACCATGGCTGGGGGTTGAGCAGAGAGGCTGGGGGAGAATGGCGCTGCGTCCCACTTTTACATTTTTTTCTGTGCTAAGGGTAACACAGACCCCAGGAGCTCATAAGGTTGGACCTTTTCCTGGGGGTTTCTCGGGAGTAAGACGGGAAGCTGAGAGGGCCATCGGCCCGGGCTGGTGACAAGGGTGTGGGGATCACGGTGGGCTGAGTAGGTGCGCCAAGCCAAGACAGGATCCTGAGCTGAGGTGGGCTACCACAGCTGCTCCCACGGTCAGTCCCAGGACGCCCTTGGCGCTTGTGGGGTCCGTGTTTCCAAACAGACATCGGGCAGGCTGGAGACACCAGCAAGAGTGATGAAAAACCCAGAAACCCCTGCTTCATCGTGAGAGATAAAGAAGTTTAGTCTATTTAACTTCTCAGAGAGAAGGTTAAGAGGTGTCTTGATCATGATCTATTAATACCTACACAGGAGAAATAGTTCAGATAGTAGATAGCTCTTTAATCTAATAGGCAAAGGCATAATGCAGCCCGGTGGCTCGAAGCCAAAACTCGATGCCTCCAGACTAGAAATAAGGGGCACGTCTCACCACCAGGCGCAGCAAGCTCAGGAGCAGCTCACGCGCAGCAGCGACGGCGTCGCTCCTGAGACGAAGGTGCGCATGCGCCCCGCCGCCCGCTCTGATGCAGGAATTACCGGGTGCAGGGTAGCCTGTCGCGTGTCGCCTGTCGCCCACAGGGGCAAGGCTGTGCAGTCGTAGCCCCTTTGGCCCTTAGAAGCTGGAGTTTTACAAATGTATAGCTGATGGTGTCTATTTCTGTGTAGAGGAGGAGAACCTCCCTTCTACCCCCCGCCCCCCCAGTAATCTAAAACTAATCTGCAGCCCCGGTGGTGTGTGTATATCAAAGTAATAACACAATATTGAGATGGTTACTTTTGCCCTCATTCATTTCCTTTGCGTTATGTGTTAGATCGACCCGTCACGGCTCTTTGGAAGGAAAACCAAAAAGGAAGGGGGAGTGAAAGGCTGGGGTAAATAAACACATCCTTGGCTACATCACCAGTCCTGCACACGCGGATTTTGTGAGCTCCTCAAGAGAGGGGATTATAACATGAGCTGTTTATCACCGCTTCTGAACTACAGGAGGACATCGAGTCTGAAGTCTTTTGTTAAAGCTTTGACACGAAGCCCAAAGAGAAAGGACATTTTCCGAAAGTCAAGTGTACCCAGAATATTCCAGAATCTGTCCCTTAAGATCAAGGTATCCAAACACCACTTTGTGAGAAATCTTGGCTGGCACTCCTACAGGGCTTAGGAAGGATTCCGGCAACCCCGTCGGCTCCGCGCACCGTGGGGCTCCGGCAGACTTCAGCAACTCCTCTCAGGGAGGCTCGGACCCCACAACCCGGCAAAAGGAGGCACGGGGCAGGGGGCAGGCTTGGGCACAGCCGTCCCGCCGCTCCCACCCTGCCGCAACGCCCCGGCCGCAGCCAAGCTGCCAGCGAGCGGAACAGTGGCTCTTTCTCGGCGACATACCTCGCGATCCTCTGCGCATACTTGGCCCACTGGGCAGCCGCAAAGTTTTTATCATCTTGGCCCTGCGCAGCATGGAAAGCCTCGGCCAGGCGGGGAGGGGACCTCCATCGGCGCTGGGAGCCAGCCGGAATGGCACACCGGCACTGCAGCGCGGGGGAGAGCCTCCTCTCCTCCCGCAGAAAAACCGTCGTGTGCAGGTGGGTTTACAAACGGCACCGTACAGCCCGACGCAGGCTCTCGAAATGCCGTGCTTAGGCACACAAATAGTTTTTTTCTGTCAGCCTGCCTTTAAATTTATGTGCCCTAATACATTGCTCTTTATGTTAATGGCGTTTTGCGAGATGTATGGGGGATATAACGTGGCCGGATTACTGTGAGAATTGTAACTTTGCTCCCGACTGCATTTTGAGTGATTAGAGCCGTAACCTTCATATCACCTTAACAGCCACATTGGTATTTTATTACATATATTCCCAAGCAGATTATGTTGTTAAGGTAGATTTTTTGAACCATAACTCAACAAAGCCTTCGCAGAAATCTGTTGCTGGAGAGCATGGAAATTGGATGCCTCCAAACTGCGTTTGGGCTCAGATCAAAATATTAAAAGGCGAGTTTTTTGACTCTCCGAGTCACCAGCGGCCCCTCTGCTCTCCCGCCTAGAGTCACGCCGGGGAAAAACGGTGCCTTTTAAATGGAGGCAAATTTTCTTGATGAGAGTGAGGTACAGCCACAGCAGTCCTTCCCTCTGAAAGGCAAACTGACCACAAACACGCACCACAGAGCCTCATTAATATTTTAATACTCACCGGTCAGAGATACAGAGCTGTAATGTGGAAACTTTCCAGCCAACAGCTTTTCTCTAGTTTAACGCTTGAAATGCCAGGGAGCACAGGGAGCACCAGAAAATGTGATCATGCCCAGCTGGAATGATCAGAAGCATCTGTTTGTCCTTCAGCCCTGCTTTTATCCCTCTTTTTTTGCACCGTTCTCTCAAATTTCTTCCCTTTGTACGAGACAGCCTCTACAGCCACGTTACCTTGACTGCCCCAGGTTCAAAGTCGCCATTTGAAGCCCGGGTGTTGCGTAGACACTCTGTGCGCATCGCTGGTGTTCCGAAGTTCTCCGGGCACACATGCCAGTCCTGCATGTGCGGGGACAACCCCCAGCACCAGGAGGCATGCATCCAAGTAGCTCCGGGCTTGCTCCAAGTTGTGGGGCACCCTGGGTTTTCACAGGCGGACTTTGGAGGTGTCTCGCTGCCCAGACTGTTTCTGGGCTGGTGTCTAAGAGAGGAGCAGATCCTTACTCTTTGGGAAGACTGGGAAGCATGCAGGTGCCCGTCTGCTCTCGTATTGTTACCGTGAGCCCCTTGATTTCCATCTGGCACCGGTCCCTGGCCTGGTTTATGCCTGGCTTGGCCAAACTCCTTGAAATCCTGCCATTCCTGCACTTCCAGCACCTTGGCCCCCAGTAGGAGCGGAGCAGAGCCGTGGCCACGGGCCAGCTGGATGCCTGCTCCCAGCTCCTCCCCACCACTCGCCGGAGATGCTGAGCAAGTGCGAGCAGACATCAGGTGAGCATCACGAGCACCCGGAGCTGCTGGAGGCTGGTGTGCCGCGGGGGCTAGTGTGGGGGCACTATGGGTCCATCAGTACCAGGTCAGCTGTGCCACGGCAGGTGAATCGGCAGCTCGTGTCCATGGACGGGGATGGCCTGAGCCGGGGCACCACCTGAGGAACACGGGTGATGGTAAACCCCAGGCCCACCGGCGTGTTTCCAGCAGCAGCCAGCGTTACGGCACTTCCCCAGCTCCGGGAACAGAGTGTGGACAGGCAGGAGCCTCGGTTCTTGTCCTTCGCGAGGTGCAGGGGAAAAGGCACGAGAGAACGCGGCTTCAGGTCTTCCTCGCTCAAAACAGGGATACATCAGTGCAACAGCACTGTACAACAAATGCTACGGTGGGGAGCTGTTGCTATGGTGAGGGAAATAATATTTAAGCACCAACTGTTTATAAATACAAAATCCCTACAAAGTTTTCTAAAATTAGATTAAGGGGGCTAGGGCTGTCAGGAGATTGTAAAAGACTTGAGAAATACTGGTATTTTTGGACACAGAAAACCTGAGTACTCCTCAAACAGCAAATGCCAGTCCAAAATGCGAAACAACCAGCAGTGACGACTCCGCTGCCGTGCTTCCCGAGATCCAAAGGCAGCCTCAGCACCCCGAACTCGCTGCCGCAGCCTCGCAGGCCTCGGAGCGCGGAGGCGAGCCCAGCGTTCCCACGGATTTCACATCCTCTCAACAGACGCAATCGCAGCGCGGGGACCCGGGCCCCGCTCTCCCTCGCAGCCCACCCGCCGCCGGGCGAAGCCGTTCCGAGCCGCCGCTGAGCACGCCGGCACCGCGACCCCGCCGTCACACCTCGCCAGCCCCGGGGTGAGAGGGGAGGGCGTGGAAACCCCCGAGCGGGGCAGGCAGCTCCCTGCGGGGCCCTGGCAGGGGCTGGGGGCTGCTCGCACCAAGGCGCGAAGGAAACCGCGGAGATTCCTTGTAACGCCCGGGCACCACCGACGCCGCGCCGAGTAAGACGGGGGTGCGAAGTAACGAATCTCGGTTGCGGCGTCTCGGGAGCCAGCAGCTGGCTCTGTCCGGCCGCTGGAGTTTCAGCTGAAGCACCCCACGGGCACCGGGGCAACGCTCGAAGCTGGCCCAAGTGAGCGCCCGGCCCGTCCCGCGGGGCCGAGCGGGAGCGGCACCGGGCCGCCGCCGCCCCACCAGCCCCGACGGGCCCGGTCCCCCCCGTCCCGCCGCCC
>Ga0065711_1040592_pt1 | contig 16833 bp, 7 predicted proteins | sample Hoacrofraction12_FD_59098 | JGI IMG/M metagenome (GOLD analysis project Ga0065711, IMG submission 59098) | Hoatzin crop microbial communities from Cojedes, Venezuela - Epithelial fraction 12 v2 (version 2) | ecosystem: Host-associated > Birds > Digestive system > Esophagus > Crop | place... | reverse complement strand
TGCTCCAGTCCCCTCACCATCCTTGTAGCCCTCTGCTGGACTCTCTCCAGTAGCTCCTCATCTTTCTTGAAGTGGGGAGCCCAGAACTGGACACAGGACTCCAGATGGGGCCTCACCTCCCTTGACCTGCTGGCCACACTCCTCTTAATGCACCCCAGGATGCCACTGGCCTTCTTGGCAACCAGGGCACACTGCTGGCTCATGGTCAACCTGTCGTCCACCAGGACACCCAGGTCCCTCTCCAGCAGGTCCACCCCAAGCCTGTACTGGTGCATGGGGTTGTTCCTCCCCAGGTGCAGGACCCTGCACTTGCCCTTGTTCAACTTCAAGTTCCTCTCTGCCCAGCTTTCCAGCCTGTCCAGGTCACGCTGAATGGCAGCACAGCCTTCTGGTGTATCTACCACACCTCCCAGTTTTGTATCATCAGCAAACTTGCTGAGGGTACAGTCTAACTCTTCATCCAGGTCATTGATGAATAAGTTGAACAAGACTGGGCCCAGTACTGACCCCTGGGGGACACCACTAGTTACAGGCCTCCAACTAGACTCAGTGCTGCTGATGACAACCCTCTGAGCTCTGCCATTCAGACAGTTCTTACTGCTTACTTGTGTACAGACTTTCTGCTAACTTGTAGGCATGGTAAATGCCACTCTTTTTGAAAATTCCCTCTGGAGCCAGGTGTTTCAAGGAGTATTTTTACGCCATTGTAAAACAAGTTGGAAAGGCTGTCTTAGATTAAATGCCACATTGCTAGCAAGATGCAGGTGAATGCTATTTCTTGCAGATATTTTGCAAAGCCCTGTTGCTCTTATCTTATAGACTGGCAATTATAGCTGTCTCACAGTGATACTGCAATGATAATGCAAAGGCGATCTGAAGAGAGGTATTTTCAGTGCTAAAGACTTTAGGCTGTGGTTACATCTCTAGCATGTTTCATAAAACCCTTTTGCTTTTCTTGCACTTACTACGTGTTGCTTTAGCAGACAAGGCTGGATGTTGCAGAGTTACAAAATTATTTTAAAAATAAAATTACCTCCACTCTGAACATAGGGCTATCCTTTTTTTTTTTTTTTAATTCAATCCTGACACAAAACAGCTTTTGGATGGCACATGCTTAATTTGTTACCTTTTTCTCCTGTATGTTTGAAGGCTGTCTGTATAAACCCCTTTCCATGAGAAGAGTTGGGTGAAAACTTGGCAATTAAAAAGTTGGACCAGTCAGATCCTCCCCAGACTCTTCCTGGGACAATACTACATGGCTGACTGTTTCCAAAACTCTATTTTTACGTAGTATCAATAGTCTAAAAGACAGAGAGAGTTGGGGTTGTTCAGCCCAGAGAAAAGAAGGCTCTGGGGAGACCTTATTGCTGCCTTCCAGTACCTCAAGCGGGCTGACAAGAAAGCTGGAGAGGGACTTTTTACAAGGACATGGAGTGACAGGACAAGGGGTAATGGCTTGAAACTGAAAGAGGTTCTTCCTTGGATATAACGAAGGAATTCTTTACAATGAGGGTGGTGAGGCAGTGGCACAGGTTGCCCAGAGAAGCTGTGGCTGTCCCCTCCTTGGAAGTGTTCAAGGCCAGGTTGGACGGGGCTTTGAGTAACCTGGTCTAGTGGAAGGTGTCCCTGCCCATGGCAAGAGGAGTTGGAGCTAGATGATTTATAAGGTCCCTTCCAACCCAAACCATTCTATGATTCTGAAAGTTGTAAGCATACAGGAGACTTATAGTGCTATTCCCAGATCTTCACACTTCTCTGCTTTTCAAAAATGTTTGCTTTTGCCCAGATTCACGTGGTCAGCCTTCCTAGTCAAAATTTCAAATATTAAATTTGAACCAGTTGCCTGTCCCATTCAGGATCATGCACCTTGTAATAACACCCCGTTTTTCACAGAAAAGTGCGAAAATTATTAAATAATACAGATCAGCTTGCTCAGAGTGCTTGAGCACTTGGAAATTCTCTGTATTATTCCTTGGATGATGGTTAGTCGTGAAGGGTTTGCTTTAGTTGCATCTTAAATTCGTCTATCTTGCATTCATCTGTCTAGATATTCTCATGCTGGGGGAGGGGGAGAGGCAGTAACCAGCAGCTTCAGTGTCCTCGGGCATAAGAGACAGGAGTGTGCCAAGATTTTCTGACAGTGCAAAACAGATTATTAAGAATTGATGAGCATGTTCAGCTCCCATCGAAACACTCTACAACACCGATATTTTAAAAATGAGACGTGGAAGCTGTTAATAGCGCAGAACAAAGGAAAGGCAAAACTAAAGGCAGTCTCTAACACTGCTGCAACCTTATCAGTTTGAACAAACAGCCAACCTTCAACCAGTTGACTGGATCAAATTAATGTGTAAACATGTTGACAATGCTGTTCTTAGAAATGAGTTGCTTGCAACCTACAAATGGGTTGGTCTGAAGCAAGAGATTTCACAGAGGGCTAGCTTTTTTTTTTTCTTCCCCCCTTCCCCCAGCTTGTTTCTTTTCCCCCAGCATATTTCTTCCTGATCATGGTAGGGCTTGAAGTGTCTGGAACGTGGATGATTCACCTGCAGATCTCTCTGTGGTGACTCTTCCACAGAGAGGCTAATGCCTGCCTGGGAGAGACACATCAATGTCAAGTATCCTTTCACGAGAAGAACAATCTGAGCTATCTGTAAAGCATTGTAGAAACATCTGTACTCTTAATTATACTAGTACGTAAACCTTCAGACTCTTAGTAGATTGTATCTGTTTAGAAATTAAGTATATGAATCAGAATAATACACTGCAGTTGATTAAATGATACTACGTTGTGTTTATAATAGAACTGCAAATCTCTTTGTGTTCCTTAGTTCTTATGGTCGAATACTGGTAAATTTGGGTTAAATAGCATGGTAAGGTGGGATGTGGAGGAACTGCCTTGACGTGGTGCTGCTCCTTATTGACAAAATAGAGCACGCTTGAGCGTTTTAGCTCTGCTGGAAAGGGAATGCTTCATTTAGCTGGAGCTCTTCATTTGGTAATCAAAACCTCGTGTAAGGCAGGACTTTTGAGAGCTCTGAAGTTTGACCTTGGTCTGTTCTCACTGAAAGGAGAATAGCTCTTCAAAAATAATTCTCACTTTTTGTGCTCTGTAGTTTAGATAATAAAATAATTAAGTAGTTGAGCATTACTTTAATGCAAGAAGGAAGAAAACACCATAGAAATAGCTGAAATAGAAGCAACAGAGGTGGGAGATGATGAAGAGGAAGAAGAACAAGTACCAGTTTCAATGTTGTGATTAGTTCTATTAATGCACCCTACCAGTATTGGTGGTGTTCATAAAATGGGTTTTAGAGTTGAGTTGAAGCTGCAGTGCTTACGTAGACAAACAACGAGATGTTAAAAATTACATCTGTTGGCAGGCAAAGCTTCTAACAAACTGGACTTTAAACATAAATATTTTGGCTGTTGAAACCCTGTGAGCAAAAAAATAGATGAAAATTGGGGGTGGGTGTTTGAATTTTTAACCTGAAGTTAATTCACCTTGGGAAATCTAAGGCCAGCAGGGACGGTTGGTCAGCTCAGGTTATCAGTATACCTTATCTCTCCATGGCCATACTGCATGTAAGTTCCTTCCATTTTATGTTGTAACTAACTGTGTATATGTATGTACACTCATGGGCATTTCAAACAAAAACTGGATCATAAAATTTTCAAGGAAGGCACCTGGTCTTATCATCCATATTGCCTAGCGTGCTATTAGCAGCGAGATTTCCTTCACTGGGGTTTGTGAGTGTGCATACACTCAAGACCTCAACAGGTACTACAAGGAGTGACAGAAAAAAAAAAGTTGCTGCTGCAGGTTCTTACTCTCTTTCAGAAATGGCACCGAGTAAAAGCTAGGACTTCTGCAGCTCTTATTTCCGCCTGAACTTCTGGTTGTGTTTTCCCCAAATCTTACTCTTCCTTGCAACAGTATGAGGATTACTTTGGGATTTTGAGATGAGCAGAGCTTTCTAAACAGGAAATAAACGATGGCACTTTGGGTTTATTGTTAAAGCTCAGCTTCCATGTCTACTGGTTGCATATTTAGAAAATGGCCTCCAACTTTGCTCCATATCCATTAAACATTAAAACATGACAGAAGTACAAGCAGTTGAGAACTTTAGGTTGCTAAAAAGGAGGAGCAATTCACTTGTCTTTGAAACTTCCTCTATGAACATGTTCAACTACCCTCAATGGAAGTTTACATTTACCACGTTCTTAAAAATAATGTCACAGAATCATGTAGGGGTTGGAAGGGACCTCTGGGGATCATCTCTTCCACCCCCCTGCCGAAGCAGGGTCACCTAGACCAGGCTGCACAGGACTGCATCCAGGCAGGTTTTGAATATCTACAGAGAAGGAGAATCCACAACCCCTCTGGGGCAGCCTGTTCCAGTGCTCCATCACCCTCAAAGTAAAGAAGTTCTTCCTCATGTTCAGATGGAACTTCCTATGCTTTAGTTTGTGCCCATTGCCCCTTGTCCTGTCGCTGGGCACCACTGAAAGAGTCTGGCTCCATCTTCTTGACACCCACCCTTGAGATATTTATAAGCATTTATAAGATCCCCTCTCAGCCTTCTCCAGGCTCAACAAGCCCAGCTCCCTTGGTTTTTCCTCGTAGGAGAGATGCTCCAGTCCCCTAATCACCTTCATAGCCCTCCGCTGGACTCTCTCCAGTAGTTCCTCATCTTTCTTGAACTGGGGAGCCCAGAACTGGACACACTACTCCCTGGACACACTGCTCCATGTCAAGCCTCAGTAGAGCAGAGCAGAAGGGGAAGAGAATCTCCCTTGACCTGTTGGCCACACTCTTCTTAATGCACCCCAGGCTACCACTGGCCTTCTTGGCAACAAGGGCACACTGCTGGCTCACGGTTAACTTGTCAACCCAACATGGATTTCAAATCTCTTCTGCAGGCTCGTAGTAGTTTCTCAGTGCTAAAGTTACTGGCAACAGAAATGGCCAAAACAGGCATCAGAGAAAGGTTTTAAGCAAAAGAAATACCTTCTGTAACTGCTTAAAATTCTGAGCCGCCTTCTTACACTCTCCCCTCTGGGCCTTACTCAGTTTTGTAGGAATATGCCACTGGGTACAGTAGCAGGTGTTCATGCTCCCGGTAGTCTCCTTTGGTTTATTTTTGTTTTTGTAGAAAATGAAAAACCTCCTGAGGGTGGAACCCCTACAGGATTGGGGCCTTCAGGCTGCCTTCACATGACAAATCTTGCTAAAGTGCCCTTTAAACTGATTTATTGCTTTACTGCTTTCTATAAAAGTGGCCCCTGTGTGTGAGCAGCACTGACAGGTGAAGGGCAGAAACACAGGCAGCGAGCTGCTCCTCGCACACCTCTATCCTGCAGAACGTCAGAGTAAGGGAAAGAGAGCAAGCGAGATGGGCCGCTATTCGGGCAGGAGCAGCAGGCTCATCCTCATGTGCGTGGTGAGCCTTGTGCTCTTTGCTGTTGAGATCTCAGTAGCCTACGTCGGCAATTCTCTTTCTTTAGCTTCAGATGCCTTTGCTGTTCTCTCTCACTTGATCTCCATGATCATCGGTTTGTTCGGTGTCAGGGTCAGTCGCATCAGATGGCACAAGGCTAACACTTTTGGCTTCAGCCGGGCAGATGTGCTGGGAGCTTTCGGCAACTCTGTTTTTGCCACCGCTCTGATGTTTAGCATCTTCTTTGAGGCAATCAAGAGGTTTATCAATCCTCAGAAGACTGAGAAAGCACTGCTCGTCCTCATTATCGGGGTTGTAGGTCTGTTCTTCAATGTGTTCAACTATGTTATTTTCATGGACTGCTGTTATTGTCATGCACCCCAAGGAGACACCGAAACAGGTAAATAACCTAACGCGGTCGCTCGACGTTCCCAGCCCTCTGCGATTCTGTTTGATGACTTTTCTAGGCACTGTTTACGGCTTCTCTGAGATGGGCGAGTAAAACGTAGTTTTCTTTATCCCTTTGTTGGCACGGGTAATGGATTTATGTCTGAACCCATACGTGTTTCCTGCTTAATCTGTAAGGCGGCCACCATGTGTGTTTCTCAGTAAATAATGTTTAAGTAGTGTATGTGTTGACTTTCTAAAGAGTACAGTGATCTACAAGAAGAAATTTTCTCCCTAATCCACTGGCTGGCCAAACGTGGGACAAGGCGTGCTCCCACCCTAAGGAGATACTTACTAGGAAATACCTAATCCTGAAATACCAATCATCCGCAATCAGTCACTGTCCATGCTTCAGTAATTCTGCTGTAATTTGTGTGTATGACATGGTTATCTTTCGAGAAGCGGTCACAGTTTGTATGAGACAGAAGAATAGGTAAGGGCAAAAGAAGAGTCGCAGCCTTCCTTGATTTGGGAGTAAAAGCCCACTGTTTTGAGAATATTTGAATGCTGGCCAGAAAACCTGTGCCTACAGAGCTGCAGTATTCTTTGCTGATGTTCGTTAACCCGTGCTTTAGAGACGGGCAGGGGAGAAACAGTCATACTCCCTGCATAAATCTTTTGCAGGAGGTTCTGTTGAGTGCACAGAGATTTAGTCTTTCAGTTTATTTTTCTCAGCACAGGATTTACAAATTTCTACATTTGGGAGGAGGGACAGGGGCTGGGTTTTATTCCTGCAGAAAATACCTCACTTTATTTGACATAAGATACACGCGTGTTCTCTCGCTCTACATATATATATATACACACACACACAAACATTTCTTAAAAACAGAAATATTTCAGTTGGGATAGGAAACAGACATTTGCAAAGCATTAACTGGATATCCTGGGGGGAATGCTGAGAGAACCTGTCTAATAAAGCAGCTGCTGTTACGTACTGCTCTAGGTGAGGTAAGTGAAGTTTAATATTTGACTTTCAGGCTGGATGGGGTTTGGAGCTAGAAATCAAAAGTTTGTTAGTTTACATTTCAATGCTTAATGTGTTTTCTATAGGAATTACAGTGGAAAACATTTCTGTTCATTATTAAAGGCACCTCCAGACAATACTGAAGCTTTTAACTTTACTGGTGTATAACGCTAAAACCAGATGCACAACTTGTTTTGCTGCCTGTTTGTTTCAATACCCAACTGCTTAAAATTTGAGCTGCTCTTAGACTAAAGTTGTGGTGGTACATAATTAGCAGGGAGATTTAATGGGTTTTGATGTTAGGAACTGTTACCAGTTCCTGACAAGTCTTAGTCCCCATTTGTGACAGATGCTTGGTTTTATCCTAGCAGAAAATTGTGCCTCTGGGTGAAGGCAGGGAGGAAGAACACATCAGCACTTAAAACAAAAAGTGGAGAGTATCAGGCAATTAGGGAGTTAACTTCAATTAATGACAGCTGTGTAGGTAAAGGCCCTTTTCACTGAATTTCCAGGATCCTGCTCCTAACAGCTCTCTGGGACAACACAGCCATCCCTCTCCCTCCGAAAGACTCACATCCAAATGCCTGGCAACTCCACTTTGCTTTCAGCTGAATTTCAGTTGCATAAGCCAGGGATGAATTTTGTACCATCCCATAAACCCAGTGTGTAGATTTGTTGGTGGTGTTGCCTCTCTGTTCCTGGTGCGGTGAATCTTCTCTGCTTGCGGTAGAGCCCGCAGGCAAGACAATGCCATTTTATACTGTAGAGGGAATGCTCCTTTCTTCTGGACTTGATTTTATAATCCCCACTTAGGTAACATTTCACATTTATTTCGTCTAATTCTCTCTACATTCAACCTGAGTGGGATTCTTATTACATGTCCTTTAAAAGAAATGTTATTCCCCAAATAGCTGTACTCTGAAAAGTATACATACATGCTTTATACACATTTTATGTATATATTCAAAACATGAAAAGAGAGGTTCCATATCTCTCTCTTGTCATCCTGTGTATAAGCGAAAGATACTCCTTCCTGGAGATAGAAGTTAAGGCAAATCTTCCAGCGTGTCAGCACCACTAGCAGAAATTGAAGTGGATGGACATGGTCTCTGAATCCTGCTGGTGCAATCCAGCTGTCCACAGGCAACACCCTTGGTGACACCTGAGCAATCTCCAGACAGTGACGGTTCACTGGAGAGTAAAGATCTGTAGAGCAGCTCTCTACCTTTTAGGCTTGAGAGAGCTGCCTTCAAATCTCTGTTGTCCAAGCAGGGGATGGATTTAAACAGCCCCCTCCTATATTGTATGTGATTGTTTGCGTCGCTTTGAAAAATACAAAGTGAAAAATAAAGATAGCAGTTCAGTCATTGAGTGCTGCATTGTAGCTGCTGAGTGCAGTGGGAACATCTAAATCCTCTGAAGCAAATTCTTCCACGTGTATTAGCGCCACGATTAATCGCAACAGCCAACAGTTCATCTCATTCCTCTGTTGCGTGGTCACCATCAGGGATGGATGTATTAGGTGGTGGGTTTCCTGGCTGCAACTGACAACAGGGGCAGAGCCAGCCGTGCCTACAACGAGCGTTGGTAGCCAGGTCTGAGTTCCAGTGGACACAGAGCGGGGTCTTTACAGGTGCTAGCCCTGCTGTCCATCGTTTGCCCTTGTTCTGCTTCCCTACTCCTCATTTAGCTCATTGCAACCTCTACACCTCAGGTTCTCATGTTAGTACAAATATTTTTGTTGAGCAAGTATAAATGTGTTTCTCCAAGTTGCCATCCCAGCTTAGCCAGGCAGACCCAATTTCCCTCCTCCGCCCATCGATGGCTGGGTTTGTTTTGCTTCTCACCCCTTACTTTGCTCTCCCTCCCTCTTCTCTTTTTTCTGGTTCTTGCTGCCCTTTTGCTCCGTGTCCGACTCCCTAAGTCTTCATCTACTGCCTCCCCTCTTTGGCTCTCTCCCTCTCTAGATAGTTCAAATTCCCATCTGTCCCTCTGCCAGCTGTAAGCGCCCATCTACTCCCACCAGGTTAAATTAAGGTCTCTCTGCCCTCTAGGTCCAGCTTTGCACTTGATTCAGGCAGCATAGCTCCTCACGCTAAGTTAGCACTAAGAGGACAGGTCAGCAAGAATATGAGGAGGATGTGCCCCTATTCTTCCTCTTGATGCTGGCCCAGAGCAGCTACTACAGGTATAAAATATTTCTATGCTCTCTAAGGAACTGCCGTGTAGCGGAGGTGCTTGGGCCAGCTCGGCTATCCATAGCAACGTGGAGGGCAGCACAGACTAGTTATTGCTTTGACTTAAAATCCAGGAAATACTTGTTAAAAGATAAAACTATTAAAGCTTCCCTAAGAAACTTCTGCCAGAAGTTAACATTCACAAAACTCTTTTCTTACTGTTGCTGTTGGAAATGACAGAGCAGCTTTAGCCACAGTTTTCTGACAATTTTGAGGTCTTACACAGAAAGTTTTGGCACAAAAATGAAAAATATGGAAAAGTAATAAGAAGCTGAAAAAAAAGCCAGGCTCTTATAATAAATAGCAGACAACTTTAATAGTGGCCATACCCTTTATAGTCAGTCATAAAAATACAAGCCTGTTTTACTGCACGCAGAAATCAGCTTAGTCTTGTTGGTGTAATTGTCTCTACTCGTTTATATACAGTTTTAACTGTCAGGGGGACCACGGCTTGAACAGCACCATGTTAGTCTGATTACAGTAATTCTCTATTGTTTGTCTTGAGAAAATTAATAAAGATTTAAGATGGAGAAAACATTTGTCCTGTCGTCTTGTGATCTGTACAGGGAAGTCGGGGGGAAGTAGGAAATGAAGAAGATGCCTCCTGGCCCAACTGGTCTGATACCGAGCTGCCCATAAAATGGCTGGGGCTGTGAGAAACAGCTCCAGTCTTCTCATGAGATCCCTCATGGTCTCTGCACCATTCACAACTCATTACATAAAACACATTCTGTGTTAGCAGCCAAGCGGCTTGCTTTTCTGTTCTGGCAGGTGCAGTTTCGCAGCCATGTGCGTGAGCTTTTTATGTGCTAGCACTGTTGGGTCTTGCTTCTCCTATCTCACTGTGCACCACCAGCAGCCTGCCTCTCATTGGCATGTAAACTAGCAGTCACATAAATGGAAAACATACCTTCTTTCTCCTCCTAGACCTTATACAGAGTGAGTTTGTCTCTGCTGAGGCTTGCTGTAAGGCACATCTTTCTTTCCAGGCTTTTGTAAGTAGAAGAGACTTGGGGGTATACATGTGTGAATGAAGAGAGGCACTAGCTTTAATTCCCTGTGTGACTTGGGAAGGCTTTGTAGCTATAATATTCTGAACTCAATTTTTGCATCTGTTGTCGCAAACATACCGATCCCAGGGGAAGTGAGAACACTTAAAGGCCAAAATAAGTGGATAAGAGGCTGTTTGACCTGTATCTTAATGCCATAGACCTTCCCAGTGGTGAGCAGAAGTGTGCAGGTATTGAAAAGCAATTATATTTGTAGCGGCACTCTCTGTTTCAGCAGACCCAACAATCTGTACTGTGGGAGACAAAAGTGCTCTGGGGATTAAAGATCCAGAACAGAGGATTTCAGTTTCTTATGTTGTCAGTGTGAAGAATTTCACGATCACTTAGTTCACCTGCATTTAAGAAGGGAAAAATCAGTTCCCTGGTTTGAACAGATTTCTTTCTCAAATGTACTGCTGAAAGGGTGCCAGACTATGCCAGTTCAGTGGCTAGGAGACCTTTTTAAGGAATGGAAAGGAACCCTGGGTGTAACACCTGTAACAACAAACTTCTGGCTTACTGTGCTTTTCACACCTGAAAAGCCTGAAAGCTTTTCCTCAATGTCGGCACTACTACCTCTATTTGACCTCTCTTTTGAGTATATCTTCACCAGGTTGACACTAGTTTCCCCTGAAAGCACCAACCCTTCATTAAACACTTCATGACAATTCATCCTCTGGCTGCGCTCATAGACAGATGACTGTCGATTGCACAGCACCGGAGTTTACAGTTGCTTCATCCTCACAGTACATCCTCACCCTCACGGATTTATGCTGCCTGTGAGGTGCACTGTGGCATCCAGCTCCTCAATGCTTGCCAACACAGTATGTACAAGTGAAGGGACATGTGCCTTATGCATTTATTTCCATCAGTCCCAGAGGTGTTAGTGTGTTGGCATGCAGGAAACCAAAGCCTACTGTAACAAAATATTTATGTTTTCTGGCTTTGATTTCTACAGCATTACTGAAATAGTCCTCTCAAATGGAATAAGAAGGCCAAGAGAAACTCTCAAAGTAATTTTAAGTATATATCAGATACCTAAGACTGAACACGTATCATTTCTGAAGGTCTTCTTTAGTTTAGTAGTGTGGCAAATAATCCTCACCAAATTCTTCCGAAGTTTTTGTGAGCAGCTACCCCAAAGGTAACCAGATCTGTGTTAACTTAGATTAGCTAGAACTCCAATCCAGAATCTTTAAGAAAGACAGGACAGATGGGAAGAGACTGTGAAAGTTCATTTAGCAATGTGCTTCACTAAATTTTCTTCAGATGTTTTGAATGCTTTGTTCTCTTAAAAGAAACCTCAGAAGATAATCTGAGAGAGAGACATTTTACTTCCGCAGTTGTTTTCAGTGAGAAAATTTTGCATCAAAACAAGTAAAAGCTAAAAGTTTTGGGGCTACTTTTTGGCTAAAATGGGAAGTGCAGAACGAAGACTTTAAGTCTACAAGTAAGCAGGCAAAACATCTCTGAACGGTTTACACAACATCATAAAGGTAAGATCAAGACTTCTGACCCTAGATTCCAACAGTACTAGAACCACTGACCTTTGGGTAACTGCATTCGCTCTCAACCTTGAACCAATTTTGTAGTAAAGGCATAGGCAGACTGAATTACATCACAGTATCTGTGGTGAGCTGTAAGGAAGTAAAAGGACTGTAGGATAACTGAGTTCAAAGTCATAAACAGGTTCAATACAGTAGAGGTTTTTTAAGGCTGACTTGTTAAATACGTTAACCACATTTGTTTTGTTCGGATGGCTGTTCTGCAGAGTTTGCTACAAGCACAGGTTTGGTATCCGCTTCAGTCTAGAAATGCTGCTGGGATAGAAATTGAGGTTTTTGCAGTAGGACTCAATTTTATTTACAATGATGAAATCAGTGAGTGGTTTCTTTTTCCCTCTCTTCAAGTTTTCTGCAACGTGCTGTGCTACCTCCAGTAGGAAAAGGTTATATGCATGTGTATAGATACATACAGACACATACATATATATGGGAAACTTAACAGAGCTACACTTTTTAAAAAGTGAATTATCAGGTAGTTGAAATATTCATGGAAGGACTATCCAGGTGCTAGGGCAGATACTGACTGGATATGTCTTAAAGTATGTAAAATGTTTCTCTATGCTAGATATTAAATGCAGGGAATGGTGGTTTGTAACTAACAAACTGAACACCCATCTTAAAACAGAAAAAAAATCTAATAAAAAGAAGATATTCCAGGCTAGGAGATAAATGATCCCACAGGTCCATCAGTGTATTCAGGCCCTCTTTGGAAGGGCATGAAAAATCCATTCTCCATGTCTGGCCAGCCCACGGTGTCTCCCCAGGACAGCTTCAGGACTGTCCTGAAGAGTCGCAGCTGTGGTTAAAAAAAGCCAGGGACATTCACCTCTGTAGTCTGCTGAGGACGCTGGTAAAACTTTCACTCAGACTGCTGAACTCTTGCTGGAGGGCTAACTTTTAGGCTTCTGCTCCCTGGGCTGAAGCAGATCTAATGAACAGGTTTTCCAGCTCTTCCACTCTCCAACATACGCCAGGAAACTCCATCTTCCTCTTGCAGGTATGGTTCTGAGAGAATGAGAGGGTGATACAAATAAAATGAGAAAACAGCGAGGAACAAACCACCTGCTAACAGAATACTCTCGTACTAATGATCTTCCACAACAAGGTCAGGTGGTCGGTGCTTATCTTGTGATTTATTTTGTGATTAATTTTGTGGTCAAATTTATCTGTGCCAGAAGCCAATGACGGTGTTTCAGTTTAGATTTGCTATGAATTTGCCCCAGCACTCCAGATTTAAAGAAACAAGCTTCACAGGCTTCATGAGAGTCTTCAGGTCTGTCACCAGGTCTTGCTGGAATGAAGCTTAAAGGTCCACTCTTGCCCACTCATTGCATTTCAGGCTCTTGCAGGTGGGGATGCTGCCTTTAAATGTAATGTGCCTAGGGCCAGCCTTAGCTTTTTAGTGCACATGTAATAGTCTGCTCCCCACAGTCTCAGAGAGGCTCGAGTCCTTTATAATGCATAGTGATATGTGGGTGTGCGTTTGTTTCTTTCTCTAGTTTCTCCCAGATCGTTCCTGAAATATGTTTTGTAAATAATATTTATGATGGGTTAAAAAGTAATCTCCGCCAGGACTTTGATAAGCAAAATGAAGAGAGATCTCTCTTAACTATAGTGTTCATAATATGTTCTTTGTTTTCATGATTTTTCTGCTATCCAAATTCTATAGCACCACAAGGCTATGAGTGATCTTCTTTTCATTCTTCATTCAGCAGTGGAAGAATATTGCTGTTGTTATTGCTGTTACTGTCGTCATATTTCATAACAAAACAGCGATATCCTATTTTCAAAGGCTGGTAATAGCTTCTCTGCAAGGAACAACTAAGTAGATTTTAACCCATCACCTTGAAAATGGGTAACTTATGGAGGGTGTGTCAGAAGTCTGCAAAACCAAGAGTGGCATAGGGAAGGTCAGTAGTTGTTGAGTGTTTGTTCTGTCCTCTGATACAAGAAAAAGGATTTATTAAATGAAACTAGCAGGCCACAGGTTCAAAACAATGAGAAAGAGGTGATTCTTCACACCATGAGTAGAAGATGTGTGGAGCTTGTTGCCAAGCGATGTTGAAGTCTACATCGGTGAGTGAAGGGCTGGACTAGCACATGGAAGAGAAATTCATTGAGGACTACTAGATACAGATATCTAACTAGGAAGCTCACCTGAGCTGAGAATACTTGAAAGATGGAAGAGTATCATGGGAAGGTATCATATACCCTTACCCTGCTGTTACTGCTACCTAAGCATCCCCTGATGGCCACAGGTGGGGACAGCCTGTTGGCTAGAGGGTCTGACTGCCAATGGCTAAGCGTGTTAGCACTTTAAAAACTTGGCACACAGAAATCTTGAAGCTTACAGGAGTGCTTTGCATCTTCAGGGCTTCAGAAAGAAAGTTGTCTCGCTTGTAGTAATTCTACCAATATGTAAGAATGTTAACAATTCCTGTGCCTGATTAGGATGAGGGAACTGCAAGAACAGCTTTTCTAGCAGTATTGTAGCTGAAACTAAAGTTGGCAAATAATTCAGAAAACTAAGGTGTTGGACTACCTTTTCTGAACCTCCTAAGAGCGAGTTGCTCAACTCAGCATAGTTAGAAACAGAAAGACTGGGATATTTAGGTTTTGTTTAACAGTACGTAGCTTATTCAGGCAATCCCAGTACTAGATGAATAAATGGAACTGTAATGTTATATTGTTGAATGTCTGTGGTCAGCGTAGAGCACACAAGGATGCTAAGCATGCTGCAAAACAGTCAGAAACACAGTTCCTTTCTAAAAGGATTTGAGATCTAACGTTGTGACACTGCAAGTGGATCGGTGCAAGCATGACAGTCATGCCCACGAGGGGAGAAGAGCCTGAGTGAAAACCCTGGTAAAGGGGTTGGTGCCTCCTCTGCGCAGGATTGAGACTTTCTTTTGGACTGCGTGGAAGAAGATCAAGGTGCAGAACTGCTACTGGGATAACACACTCTTTGTTCTGAAGATTGAACTAAATTAATTATTCTTGCTATTGAAAACGACGACTTACTGAACAAGCATGATTATTGTAGCTTTGTTCAGATGACAGTTTGTCTGGAAGTGATAGTGGTACCCGGATGAAGAGGGCCAGGGAAGCTTGTATGCATAGTGGGGTGAGCGAAAGCTTGGATTTCCAAGAGGCTTTCTAAGCAACCGCAGTGTGAAGGGAAAGGCCCTGGCGTGGATAAATAACTGGTCGGAAGATGAGAAACAGAAAGCAGGAGAGAATGGTCAGCTCCATAAAAATGTTTGCTAAATGATCGGTTCCATAAAAATTTTTGCTAAATGTTCAGAAGGCAGAAGCGAATCAAATGGGAGGCAATACTGGGAAAGGACTAAAGGAGATAGTTGCGACCTCTGCTGTGCCCCTGTATGGGCCTGTGCCTGACCTGTGTTTTGAAGACTGTGCAGGTTTCATTGCCTCATCTCCGAAAGATGTAGATGGGAACTGGAAACAGTTCAGAAGTGGCCCTCTGGTCTAAGCCAGCAAAGCCATGGCTCGTTGCTGTGTCCGTGTGTGACTTTCAGACTGACGCTGTGTCGTGAGAGGCAGATCGAGGTGCGTGAGCTCGACAGGCAGAAGGAGGAGTCAGTGGATCAGCAGACGCAGCTTCAGAGCTGAAGCTCTGACACATACTGCTTCTGCCTACTTCAGTGAGTCATCCTTCACTGTGCTCCATGTCAGAGGACCTAGTCACAGCCTTCTTTGCTGAAAATAATATTTTGGCACTGTTTCTTCAAAATAACTGTGATATTTTTATGTTTTTGAAGTGAGTTCAGGGCTATGACATGTTTTTTTTTTCCAAGAGAATTAATGTATATTTTGCACAGAAGGATTAACGATGTTTCAGCTACTGTATTATACATCCTCCTAAAATAAGAACTGCTGGCAATTCTTTTCAGTTCTATGCAGGTGCAATGAGTTGGGCTTCAGTGAATTTTTTTTTTTTGATTCTATGTGATGTGCCAGATAATTAATTTTCTATCATTAATTAAAGAAGATATAGTATTTCATTTTAAAGTTTATATCTAATAGACTATTTAACTTCCTATAACTTTTACGTATTTTTCTTCTTTTTGTTCTGCCTGTGTCACACTGCTTTTTGTTTGGCACAACCGTTTAAAAACTCTCATCTTATGTTGGTAGATGTAATCACAGAGCTGAAATGTGTGTAGCTGTAAATTATGCTATCTGCTCCCACTATTGTGTTTGTCTTTGTGGTAAGGTTATTTTCAATACATTTATTTTTATGCATTTGTTAATCTGAATATTGCAGGGTACTTTCATTGCTTGGGTATTGAATGTGTGAAGCACACGCACAATTGGGAGTTGTGTGCGTTAAGCCTTGCAGATACATGTGAGATTATCCCCTAAATGGCTACCTAAGTCCACTCCAGAGGTGAAGACACATCTTGGGTTATATGCAAGAAAGGCTTTGGTTGTGTACACAGAATTTATGTGGAATTCAGAGGACTCATTTAAAAAATGCATTCCAGCAAGGGATCAAACTCAAGTAACAGCAGTAGCAACACAATTGCTTCAGAGTTGGGACAAAGAGGAAATTCCCAAAGACTTTAATGAATTTCTGGTTGTAGAGAACCCCACCTTTGGTAGGAAGGACATGATAGTGTTCCCTGGCCATGCTGGTTTATTATCCGATAGTGATGAATGCTTTGTCAGGTGTGGCAAAGCATTTCCTGCGGCACTTCAGTGTGAACTGTAGCTGCTGAAGCCGTAACTCCAGCACCGGTGTGCCTCTTGTGTAGCTCTCCAGGAACTCGGAGGATATAATTTCAAGGACAGTATTTAAGGACAGGAACCTGATGAAATTCAACAAGGGCAAGTGCAGGGTCCTGCACCTGGGGAGGAACAACCGCATGCACCAGTACAGGCTTGGGGTGGACCTGCTGGAGAGCAGCTCTGCGGAGAGGGACCTGGGAGTGCTGATGGACGACAGGTTGACCATGAGCCAGCAGTGTGCCCTGGTTGCCAAGAAGGCCAACGGCATCCTGGGGTGCATTAAGAGGAGTGTGGCCAGCAGGTCAAGGGAGGTTCTCCTTCCCCTCTACTCTGCCCTAGTGAGGCCCCATCTGGAGTCTTGTGTCCAGTTCTGGG
>Ga0065711_1040591_pt1 | contig 16834 bp, 11 predicted proteins | sample Hoacrofraction12_FD_59098 | JGI IMG/M metagenome (GOLD analysis project Ga0065711, IMG submission 59098) | Hoatzin crop microbial communities from Cojedes, Venezuela - Epithelial fraction 12 v2 (version 2) | ecosystem: Host-associated > Birds > Digestive system > Esophagus > Crop | place... | reverse complement strand
CAGGGCTCTGAGCAACCTGATCTAGTTAGTGGTGTCCCTGCTCGCTGCGGGGGGGTTGGACTAGATGACCTCTAGGGGTCCCTTCCAACCCAAAACTTTCTATGATTCTATGATTCTATGGCTGGGAGAAGTGCCCAAAGACTGGAGGAAAGCAAATGTCATTCCTATCTTCAAGGAGGGCAAGAAGGACGACTCAGGAAACTGCAGGCTGCTCAGCCTCACCTCAGTCCCTGGGAAAGTGATAGAGCAAATCAGTCTGGAAACCATTTCCACACACATGAAGGACAAGAAGGTGATCAGGAGTACTCAGCATGGATTTACAAAGAGGAAATCATGCTTAACTAGCCTCATAGTCTTCTTCAATTAGGTAACTGGTTTGGTGAAGGAGGGGAGAGCAGTAGATGTTGTTCATCTTGACTTTTGTAAGGTTTTTGACATTGTCTCCCATAACTTCCTCACAGATGGGCTAGATTAAGTTGACAATGAGGTGGTCTGAAAACTGGCTTAACTGCCAGGCTTAGAGGGCTGCGATCAATGGCATAAAGTCCATCTGGAAGCTAGTCACTAGTGGCGTATCCCAGCTGTTGATACTGAGTCTTTTGCCGTCTAACAACTTCATTAATGACCTGGATAGTGGGACAGCATGCACACTTGACAAATTTGCAGATGATACAACATATGACTGTGCTGCCATCCAGAGGGACCTTGACAGGTTGGAGAACTGGAAAGCAGAACCTCATGAAGATCAACAAAGAGAAGTGCGAAGTCATGCATTTGGGCAGGAGTAAACCTGGGCACTAGTACAGTTCAGGGTCTGACTGGCTGGAAAGCAACTTTGTAGAAAAGGATCTGGGTGTCCTAGTGGACAACAAGCTGACCACAAGCCAGCAATGTGCCCTTGTGGCAAAGAAGGTAAATGGTGTCCTGGGCTGTATTACCCTGATGGAGGTGATCCTTCCCCTCTGTTTAGCACTGGTGAGGCTGCATCTGGAGTGCTGTTGTCCAGTTCTGAGCTCCCCAGTACAAGACACACGGACATACTGGAGTGAGTCTCGCGAAGGGCTACAAAGATGAATAATAGACTGGAGCATCTCTAATATGTGGAGAAGCTGAGAGAGTTGGAACTTTTAGCCTGGAGAAGATGTGGCTCAGGGGCGATCTTCTCAATTTGTACAAATACCTGAAGGGAGGGTGTAGAGAAGATGAAGCCAGGCTCTTCTCAGTGGAGCCCAGTGACAGGACAAGAGGCAATGGGCACAAACTGAAACACAGGAAATTCCACCAAAAGATTAGAAAAAACATGCCAGAAAGCCCTCAGCCTTGAGCTAGGAGGGCTATTTGTCTTCATTCCATTGAGCAACACGTTTAGTCCCTGTGTGGGTCTAGAAATGAAATTACAGACTCATTCATTGATACAAGCAAAAGGCAAAAAGGTCTACCTATTTATGCTGCTAGTTTAGTTTTCTAATGATACATCCACTGTTCTTTCATACAGACACAGTGACTAACAGCTTTAATAACCTGTGAACAGCCAGACTTGATTACAGCTCTCTTCACTGCATTATAAAATTCAGCCTCTTTAAAGAGAAAGCAGGGCTTCTACACATTTGATCAGGAACCAGAATTCCTGTCATATATGAAACCCCAACATATTAAAAAGTAATTCTGATTTGAATTGCAAATATAAAGTGATGAAATTCTTGTGAAGTGAAAATTTAAAAATAACGCCACACAATTCATGCCCATGAACAAGCATCTTCTCAATAAATTATAAATAGACTTTAAAGAAGTAGTTGCTGGGGTTGCTGCAGAGATTGCAGTCACTGGCCTAATAATGTGTCTTGCCATCACCAGCTACATTCTGAGTGACATAACTCAAAAATCCACCATGTTGGTTTGCTCTGATTCTTGTAAACTTCCAAAGTTAGTAAAACATCACATCTCACTAATTACATTTTGACAGCATTTAACAAGATGTATGAAAACTAATATCTTGTAATTTACAAGAAACCCAGATAAAACATTTCCACACTTTGTAGATACAAGACACAATGACATTTCTTACAAAAAATCCCAAACCCTCAGACATTGCACATTTCCACAAAATGTTTAAATTTCATTAAAATTAAACATCAGACAGAAATTTGTTTAGTAATTACATTTCTGATGAATCACATCTGCAAGTCAAGGTTATATCAATATCATCAAGAAGCTTTGCAGCAGATGTAGCTCTTTCTAGAGCTACCTTTCTGAGATTTGGTAGACTCTCAGTTGGCTACAACACACAAACAGAAGGAAAACCAGTTTCTGCATTTAAAAACAGCTGAGTGAAGGTCTGCACACCTTCTTGGGAACATGCCTTATCACAAACCACCACCGGCACTCCTTGAGGGACAAGGAAGGCAGTTCCCAACTTTTCCTTCTAGCTGTATTCTACCAGGATCATCAAGTAGGAAAGAGGCTCCTATGCAGGCCCATGAGGACTTCTTATGGACTTACAGGAAGAAGGAAATCATCTGTGTAAGATACCATTTCACACCAAATCACATGGTCCTTCTGGAATTTTCACATTTCCTGGAAGAACAGCTTCAGTGCGCAGAGGTTGCTTGGGCGCCTTGGATCATTATTGCTGAGTTAATGGGGAAAAAAGGCTTTTCTGGTGGCAAATACTTGCAGCTCAGTTTAAGTCAAGAAAACTAAAATCTGAGACTAATACAGTTTCTTCCTTTATAGAGGAATCCTCCCCTATGGTGAACAGAGTAGCATATCTATTTCCTAGTAAAACCCTTCTCATAAAGACCATGGATAACTGGACATAAACTATGCTAGGTCCAAGGCTATATAAGTTTTAATAAATCCTGTACAGCTTCAAAATTGTCATACAGATGTCCTAATATCATTTTTACCTTTCTTCTTCTATTTTCATCCGCTCTAAGCTCAGTACTTAGCACAGGTCATCCAGACCTGGGTTTCACCTGCACCATCTCAGCAAAACCATCCTGAGGTTTGTTATCTATATTTTTATTTAGTGAAATACATAATAGCTTATTTAAAGTATTGTGATACCTTGGCATTGAGCAGGCTCAATTAAGATGGGAATACTGGATTAAATTGACACACTTATTTGGAGGAGGGTGTTGTAATTTACCAGCAACAAAATAGTACAGTATGGTAAATCCAAAGATTTCAGCTACTGCTACTCAGGCTACACTGAGATATCAAACTGAAGAACAAGAAGCAGTATGTACAGCCACAACCAATTCTCCATAAAGGTAGTCTCTGGGGTCCTGGCAAGGAGGAGCTGAATCTCAGCACTCCTCACTGCTTAAAAGCAATGTCAGCCGCTGCCGTCAGACAATGCTAACTGAGCCTGGTGTTGCATTCAGCAGCCTCTGCTTGGGCATGCCCTCCAAGGTCCTCATAAAATTTAAATGTTTTATTCCATTACCACTAGCTGATGGACACAGAAAACTGAGAAAATCCACTGAACAATCCACTGATGACAGACTGCCAATGCACATCTCCACAGAATCTTCCCAGTAAAAAACCCCGTGCACACAAACCAACAGAGAGGGCTCATATACTTCACAGCTGATGCTTACTCTCATTTTTTTTCCCAAACATGCACCCTTCAGCCCCTGAAATACACAGGACCCACACAATTATTAAAACATGCCAGTTCATACGCTTTATGCCACTCCGATCTCACCTCTCACAAACATCTATAGATCCAACCCAGCTATCTCAGATTATATCCATTCCCTTTCAAGGATGCAGACAGAGCAAGCAAGAAAAGAAGACAGAAGCTACCACTGCTCAACCAGCTCCTCTGGGGGCAAGTAAGAACTGCAGCAACTTAGAGAACATATCTGACTGGTCAGAAGAGTTGGGAAAGTCAGGATAAGGAGTTCATAGCGGCACTTTTGTCAGACATAGGCACATACCATCCTTCCCTCCTCCTACTTTTTATTTTTCTTTTTTAGAAGTGTGTAGTGGTACACTGCCTTCAAGGTAGAAGGAAAGTATCGATGATGTTGCCCTTTTCATTTTCTTTCCCTTGGCCTCTCAGGCCTCAATTCCCTTCTAAATATGAGCCCAGGAGAAGTTTGTAAAAATTGCACCTCATTATCTTCTGACGTGAACATGTCACATCATAGAACAAAATGGTAGTCAACGATTGTTAACCGAGAACGGGAAGCAGTCTCTAAGTGTCTCCTCCACCCCATATTGTAAAGCAGATACAGATGTTTTCTTTAAATCTCAAGGCATTAACTCTGCTTCATAGCCATTCTGCCTTTTTCATTAATTGCACTTCTATTCCAATCATTTCATAAGCAGACTGTACTTACAATCTGGCTATTTATCCTAATGTTTGATGTTTCTGACTCACATAAATACATTATGTTTGAATGTAGAGAAGTACTTTGCATGACAAATTTGAGATTTCTGCCGGAAACATTTGACTGAAATATATTTTTGCTATCCATAGGGAATAAGTCTCTACGTTATTTGATTGTTATTCACATTTTGGTAATCGCATTACAAACCTCTACTAAGAAATGAAATGGCAATGTGCCTTTTTTTCCTCTAAGAACAAATGTCTCCTTCCCCCTCCCAAAAGCACAGACCTTGAAAAAGCATTAGAAAATTAAAAAGCCAACAGAAATAAAATGATGTATCTACATTTGAATATTCATTAAAACATGACATTGCTTAGTCACCACTCACCATTTGGATGATGCATGGTGCTTAGGCAAGATTAATGCAACAACGGGAATTCAGTCTTGTTTTGATGGGATGGGTGCAGACTTCAGTGGACAGATTCCTGACAGTGCTCAGCTGTCCTAATGGCATTAATATTGTTAGGCTATAAACCACTTTACATCAGCTGATGATCTGACTTCACGTTGTAAATAAGACCACAGAGAAATAGTAAGAGATTTTACTTCGTGATTTTATTCAGATCCATCTCGATATTCCTCATTTTACCCAGCAGCCGCTCTACCTACAATGCTTTATACTAAACACCACATGCCTGAGTTGTCTACTGGAGCTATCTGCCCTTGGCATTGTTTGCCCTTTGTTTCTGTGCTGTTGTACTCTTCTCTCCCAGAGACTTTCTCTAGCCATTCCCGCACTGGCAGAAAATTTATCGCACTGTATCTCACTCTGTATAGCTATTATCAAACATCACAAGCACAAGAAAGGATGACATAAAAATATCTTTGGGCTACTAAAACCCATGAGCCACATTCATCTCTTGTTTCACCTCACAAATCGCAGCAATCTGTTAATTGTGTCCCCCACTGCTTCTAGATTTTATGAGCACCAAATCACAGCAAGTTTTGTCTATGGAATTTGCTGAAAAGAACAACAAAAACTACAACTAAATAAAAAATGCTGCCTTTACTCTCACACTTATTAACATCAGTTTTCTAATCTGAATATCTTACGTACTTCCTGCCCCTTGACCATTTGGCAGCACTTGAGAATCTCCTTAGCTTTGTGACACCATTCCAAAACTCCTATTGATCATGTTTCCACTAACTAACTAGCAGGAAACCCTTGTTTTCTTCACTTGGAAAAAATAAGAACAAAAAGTCATGGTGGAAATGGAAACCCAAGAGAACACACAGCTTCGCATCCCCGGCACAGCCACTCTGCTGAACCAGTCGTGCCTGTGCTCAGTGTGAAGAGGAGGTTGTTGAACCATACAACACTGTGGGCACCTTTCCTTGCTGTGACCCAATACCTCAAGCTCAGCCCCATCATAGGACGTCATGTGGCAGACACAGGTCCCCACAAGACATCACATCCCAGTAGTGCCTCACATACTGGAACAGAAATAAGTGCAAATAAATTAGTTGGGGGTGGAACATAATGCAAGTAATCTTTTTATCCACGAGCTCAACACGGACCTGGCAAATTCAACTCACTACACACCAAATTTCATCACGAGATCTACACAAATAACTCCCATGTAATGCCACCCTGCAACTGGGCTTGCATTGTAAGTATTTTACCATATCACCTTCTTTTTTTCCCATTCTATAACTTTCTGTGCTGGACGCAGCCATTGGCCAAACCTTTTCAGCCTCTGATCAGCTGGCGCCAGATGCCGCTCCCCAGCTCTCCCCAGCCACAAGCCAGCCACATTCCCTTCTCACAATCCTTTTCACATACGCTTACAGCATGACTCGAGATCTTTCACGTTGGAGAGTGAAATAATTTGAAGGCCTGTCAAAATCAGGACTTTGAAAATCATCCATTATATTTTAGCTTGTTGCAGTGTAAAAGATAAAGCACAGTTGCAAACAGCACATAATATTGTTACCTACACAGAAATGGTGCTTTATAGTCAGAATGTGCTGAAAAAGTTATGGTTTGCTCTAGAAAACTCATCAAGCTGGGTCAAAACCTGCTCACCTTAGCAAGAATACTTGCTCAAGTAACAGCAAGGCTAGTTCATCCTTTTGCATTATCAGTGTATGATGGATGCCCAGAGCTATCTCATTTGCTTAGCTGATAGTTCTTGAAAAGGATAAAAATTCCTTCTAGATCCATTATTAATGTAATGTCCACTAGTCATGTAGTGCATATTTGTGCTAAAGATAGATAAGTGGCTTAATAATTTAATGAGAATGATTAATAGAAACATATCAACCCATTTAACTGGGTAATTATTATCTTTGCATTACATTTCTCACAATTAAACTAATACACTCCATATATCCACAAGAACTAAACACATCAAGAAAAAGATATTCTGGAGTTTGAACTTCATAGTTTTCCTTAATAATCGAATGTACCCAGCAGTTCAATGGCCCAGATCAACAGTGCATGTCGGCTAGCTCAAGGCCCCCTCATTGATCTTTTGCATGCATGGTAAATTAGTCAGTACGACAGGAGCTTGCAGTCCCCAAACCCTTTTAATGTTTTTGTTCTTATTGAATCAAGAGGCATAGGAACAATTGGATTGTCCTCACAGTTTCTTTTCCTGTTTTCTCTCCCCTTTCTTGAACACTGGTTTAGTTCCACTGGTGACCTGCTTCTAAGAATAGCAAAGGCCCTGTAGAACAGCAGGAACAGGAGGCATCACAGGAATGCTTTAAACACAGAAAACACTGCAAAACAAGACATATGTGGGAAAAAACACATTTTGTGTTCTGCTAACTCGGGTTTTAAATCCACATAAGCATCCATTCTTTTTTTTTGATAAGCAGAGACATGTCCATAAAGGATGCCATTGATTATTTTAGTCTCTGTTCATGTGAGCACTCTTGTGCTGCTGCTGACCGCTGAGCACCCTCCAATTCTGCGGACGTACTTGTGAGATGAGGCAATCAGGACTGCATTACATATTTTCGATTATAAGAAACAACTGATTTATAGGGTGGCGCTTGAGTATTTTCCACATTATTCACCAAGATAGTCCATGCAGCTTCTGTTCTCCACCCACACCATCTTAATGCAAAACTAGGGGAGATTTTAAGTCTCAAATACCTTTGCACCTGACTCATGTTTTTTAGATTATATTGATACGAAATTCAAGCCTCTGCTTAGCAGCTTCTGTCAGACTACTCAACACACTGGCTATATAAGAAGGCTATAAGCCAGAAGTGGCAAACTCTGTAGCTGTCACCCATAGCCCTAACAAGCATTGTGAATCCAAGCATGCAGCCACAGCATTTCATGAATTTTATTTACGGAGGCAGAGGCAGATGAAACTTAGGTTAGCAGGTTGGGCTGCCAACTGCCAGAGCTCAGAAGTAGGTACACTGACTACTGGGCCTCTAGGCACCAACTCTGGCCAAGATTTGAGGTGGATGTCTGGAAACAGATCTCTTAATCTCTTAATCAGCAGTGATGAAGGTGAACTAGCGGATCTTGCAAACCAGAGCCTCAGTGAAATCTGAGTTTCATGTCCCTCTAGAAGATCATCTTTTTTATCTCAAAATAAAAATAAATAGTACATATTCTCTTATGAGATCAATAAAGAAAGTCGAGAAGAAAGGAATTACAAGAAAAATGCTAATGATACTTGTTCTAAATGAAATCGGGTGGAAAAAATAGTTGGAAAACATCTCCATGAACAGAGATGATCCTAGTTTCCAAAAAAACAACAACAAAAAACTTGCCACCAACATAAAGAGGAAAAAGGGAAAAATAAATGTAAGAAATTAAAAACAGGTGCCTGGAAGCACTCTGAGAAGTCACTGTTCTGTGGCTTTCAGTTATCCACAATACGTAATTTTTGGTAGTCTTTAAGAAAATGACTTACGCTTGGGCCCAGGCTCTCTACTCGTTAGAAGCTGAGTTTCACTGCTTAACATACAGTCACGAGAAGGAAAATAAACTATTGCTGTGATTATGGGATCCATACTGAAAAAGAAACCTTTCAAAACAGACATCCTCCTCTGTTCCAAAACAGGCCCAAACACAACACTATTGTGAGCATCCAACCTACCCTGTCACCTGCTTATTCATCTCGAATCAATTTGCTTCTATTTGTCTTCGTAAAGTATGGAAAGAAAATCATACCACTCTAAAGTGTTGCCAAAATTCATGAAAAATTATTTATATAAATAAAAGCAGCTCAGTAATTCTGATCCCCACCCTTGCCCTTTGATTTCTGGGATGAAGTTGTTTTACGGTGTGAACTCCTAGCCATACCCAAGGAGTGAAATTAGCTCAACTGTTACGGGTCAGTACTTTGAAGATATTTCTCAAAACCCTTCTATAAATAGCAGCTTTTCAAACGGCATGTCCATGATCTTGGCTAAAGATTTAGGGGCAGATGGTGTCAACTATCATACCTCCGCTAACATCAATAAACCATCACAGCTTATACTGGGTGAGGACTCCCCACAGGACCATGAATATTGGTTGCCTTGCACAGTGCTGTAATTATTTAGGTTGCTAGAAAATGGGTGCCATGTCAGAAGTGTGGCGTTTTCACCTTATTTTACACTGACTTGGAACATCACACCTGAAATATAGAATTGTGCTGCTAGACACTCAGAAGTGAACGGCTTTTTATTCCTAACAGGTTTTGCCAATGTGGTTACTCTATCAAAATTCTGCTAACATGAAGAGGGTTTACACCAGCTCTTGTGACGACAGCTCAACCTACTCTGCTTCGTGAAATAGCTACATATAACTGAGCAGACCTTCTGCCAACATTGCTCTACTGTAAAAAATGAAAGTCCTCTGACTGACGCAGTCAAGCTGAGAAAATCTGTCAGTGATCTTATCTCCCTAAATCCCTGAGATTTGTGCTATTAATGATAAAATTCTTTGAAATTAGAAATCTGCTCATTCAGTCCTTATTTTTTAAGAGAGGATCAAATTTTTTTACTGGACTGGATAACCCAAGAAGTTTTTATTACATCTCTGTACCCTCAATTTATAAAGCTAAATGTATCTTTTATTCAAATACTATCTTATGGCAGAAATTTTCCTGCTCAGCACCATTTTGTGTTGATACTTGTGAGAATATCGTTGACATTAGCCTAATACTTACAAAATAAATTGATTTTTATGACTGCCTTAAAATCTTATGAAGCATTCAGTGGGAAGGTAGCCAAAGTTCAAACTGATTTTGAATTTTATACTCTAAAGGAGAAACTAGGCAGAAATTTTAGTGTCCTGGGGTTTCGATTAATCATGTGAATAAAGTATCAAAAGTAGCAGTGCTTGGTTAAAACAGTAATAAAATGGAAATTTTAGCATCAACGTGAGACAACACACTCATGCTTTAAGACCATAAGCAACAACCAAGTTAAACCAACCAATTCCAAGCCTTTGTATTAAATTCAGTATAGTAGAACACAATTCATAGGATGCTTAACAAAGTACTTGCAAATAAAGTAAAAAGGCAAAAAGAAAAAAGAAAGGAGAATGGATGAGCAGAGGAAAAACTTTGAAAAATATTTTTCCAGCTGTCATAGAACTGCAACATTACCAGTTAAAGCAGCATACAAGTGGAGATCCTTTGCCTAGTGAAGTCTTCTTTTCATGGAAATTCGGATGTGGATGAAAACGGGGAAATAGGGGAAGTGATATGGGTGAGCAGATGTGTGGATCTTAAATCTGGAGCTTGGCTGAGGAGCACATATAGACCTGAAAGCGTAAGAAACCTGAAAGCGTAACAGACCTGAAATGGCCATTACAAATCCATATAAATCTAGCGCAAAACAAAATGAATACTTTTAGGGATGCAGCACATGAACCGATCAAAATAGGTTCAGTGAACATTTACTTCAGAGAGTAGTGATATTTTACATGAATAAAGCAGGTCTAAAAAATTCCACTGCTATAGCAAGCCTCTTCTAAGAGGGACTCACCTCCTTTAAAATGATTCAACTGTTCTCTGAAAAACAAATATTAGAAGACAGGTCTTTTTAAAATATATTTTGCCAGTAGAAATTGTGAGAAAATATCCCACTCCAACTAGGTGGATGAGATGTTTCTTAGTGTCTTGAATCCACACATTACCCAAAACTGCAAAGACTGGTTTTTAAATACTTAATGACCTTTGTTGGGGGGATGTAATCCCCTGAGTTCTTTCAGTTCTGCTTGTCCCCCCCGTGCCAGGCTACGTGCACCCCAAGGCACCCGGCTGTCTCCCGGGAGGACATGGAGGCTGGAGGGCAGCAGCAAGAGGCAGGGCTGCCGGGTGGACTCCCCGGTCCCCAGGATGAGGGGGACTTGGTGGCATCTCTGTCTGTGCGAGCTCCAGGCACTTGATCGTTCTGCCGCTGCCCGCTTCTGAGTGTTTGACCCGCAACTCGCGCAGCTAGCGCACAAGCATTGAAACCGTGTCTAGAACGGCTCTATCGAGAGCCATTAAAAACTCAGCAAAGGTGACAGTTGAGGCAGATGCTTATCCCAAAAATAAACTGTGAGTGTGGAGCAAGCATTAGACATGAAAGCACTACAGGTAGGCGGAATTGCTCTTCTGATTATGTCCTGTAATTTCTTTCTTTCCATTCTATATTGACTGCATCAAAATCAGTGGAGACTAACCACAATTATTACATGATTTGCAACTAGTCCTGTTCATCTACAATGGACCATAAACCCCTTTATTCTCTTCTTCTCAGATATACACATCGCTCCTAAAAGTAGTGTAGTAGTTCAACAGGAACTAACCTTAGTGAGACAACAGGAAAATTTTATTTTGCCTTTATTAATTTTGTATCTGTTGATATACTACTTAATGCTTATTCCCAAATAATAGATTTAACTCTCCAGTCCATCTGAAAGCTTCAAAGCACTCATTTCTGTATCAGTAGGTCTCCCTTCAGAGGTGTAAGAAATGGCACTGTAGGATCGGAGGAAGAGAATGCTCGTTAACATTTTGCCAGCAGATGTCTCTGCTAAACACACGGAAGGGAACATACTAAGTTCGAAACTGCAGAAAACGCAAGTGATAGTTTGCATCCTTCAGCTGAAGAGTAGGGGTAAAACCAACTAGGTCAACAGCAGTTTCTGAAGACTGTTCTTACCTAGGCACAATAAAAATGGGGTTTACTTAAAACTCAGTGACTCCTAAGTTAATTAAATAACAATTTTGTCTCCTGACATTATCTCACTGAGTAAGAAGAATTTACGAAAGGTTAAGCTTCTGTGTTTGTATTCTTGACAGGAGTTATGAATGTAGATTGTTGGGAGAAAAAATATTTTTCATCATTTAAATTCCAGCTCTTGTGAAAACAAGCAGTCTATCCCTCCTTCCAACAGCAAACTTTCTTTACTTAATATTTCTCCTCAAACTAAAAAATCAGTAGGTGGAAGAATAAATTTTAGTTTTAGGTTGAAATAGCACAGTACATGCACTGTAATTATGCCCCTGATGGATAACATTCAGAGGTTCTTACATTTTCTTTACATCTATACGTTATTTGGCAATGGCCTTATTTGCAAAAGCACAGCTTCTAAGCAAAGCAACTAATATTAGTTTCTCATAATTGGCACTTGCCGTTAACATACAGCGTGATTTTCTGATTAATAATGAAGAAAAGATCTCAAAAGGCACAGATCAGCTGGAAAAGCATCTGCTTAAAATACACACACGTAATTAGGAGAGGACGTCAAACAGACTTGATTACATATTTCATGGGTATGTGTCAAAGAGTGTAAAGCATTTGACTTAACCCCAGGGTGACTTCAAGAGGAATTACTCTATCTAGTGTTTGTGATTAGCACCATATAATCTGGATCTGCTGAACAAGTAGAGTTTTACACAATATGCAAATTTCCCTTTGCTTTAATTTAGCCCCTTTGGATTTAGCATAAAATCTCTGTGTCACATAAAGGGCTGAAACAGCTGGATCCAGTTAGCTAGGAAATTAAAAATGCAATAAATTAAATAAGGTAATCCTTGCCATGGTAGCCAGCGTGCACTAGAATGGGACCCTGAGATCTGCTGAGGGATGGCTGAAGTGCACAACCCTAACGCTAGCCACATCTTCTTCCACAAACGCCAAAATGCTGATCCCTGCTCTAATCACAGTGTGCTCTAGTTTTTCATATAACTAAACTTATTTCACCACCCTGTCAAGGTTCATTTTCCAGGCACATGTTGGTAAGAAAACTGTTCACTTATAAGTCAAGGAAATTAGTATCCAAAAGGTAACATTTTATTTCCTTGCTAGTATATCAAGATTTGGCAAAAATTAGCAAGGTATTACATTGTTTTAAATGTAATGGAATTCATTTATGTGTAATTTTATTTTCCATTTCCCTTTCAATTCTGTTTTTTAGCTGGAACTATACAGAGATAATTCTTGAGTATTCCTCATACAGGTTTTAAGAATAGAACTGCACAAGATTTTTATTTTTTACCCCATTTTAAAAGGGTGTTCCAAGGATAACAAGAACCCTAACCTAAACAATCAAATGAGATGATAGAAAAAGTCTTTCAAAGGTCTGCACCCAAGTCTAAAAGCCCTCCCTTCTGCTCTCCTTTGAAACCTACAGTCCCACAGGACTTTACAAGTTCTTGTCTCTCAGCAATGACAATGACAACTTTGTAGTGAAAATGACAGTTCCTTCAGATCCTAACTATATCTGACACAGAAAATGATGCAAGGAGAAAGGTATTACAGACAGAAAGCACTTCTCTACAACATCCTTTAGCGATGTGTAGGCAATGCTGGATCGGTCTAGGAACCAGAGGATCAGAGCTTCATTAGTCTTGACTGCTGTTCATATTCCTACAGACTTTATCAAAGAATTGGGTCTTACACTCATTCTCTCTTGATGTAGGCTACAACAATTTCTCCCACTTTATTTTTTTAAAATTTTAGATTTCACAGCGTTACCTCAGTCAAAACTGGGAACAGATTCTGCATCTACAGTAAAAAAAGGTAGGCTCCATCCATCAATCCAAACTTGCTTTCCAAATACATTGTATGTGTTTTGCTGTACTGTCAGACAGTTGCACAAGAGAGCTTCACCTACTTCCTCATTTTGTAATACTGATTCTTTAATTGTTTTAATTCCATCTACAACCATTAGCAAATACATGCTTAGTTGAGCATGTTTTTCCTAATAAATTAACCAAAGCCCCAACAAAGGCTTCTTTTGATGCAAAAGAATCAACTATGCTTTCTTTCCTCCTCATCTGCTTTAACCAGTCATTTCAAAATGAAAACAACCAGAGACTTTTGAAGTCAGCTGTACATAGATACTCTTTATATACGACATCTTTTTGACTGGGACATTCTCACCCTGGACACAGAAAATTTTTTGCCTTTGCAAGTTAGTTTGCTGTCAACTGTGAGGCTTTCCCTCTCAGAGAAAGCAACATCTACCTGACTAAGCTTGGATTTGAAGCATGAAATATATGCTGCAAATCAGAAATCACTCATACTGTAATAGACAGATGAAGGTTTCCCAAGCAGAAAACCTCATGATGAGCCTTCATGCTCCTCAGGGTTCTTCCAGCACATTCCCTGTTCTGCTTTACTGGTTTATTTCAGCCATGAGAAATGTAGAACCTGCCCTGCCCAACACAAACTGTAGAACCGTAGGAAGGTGAAAAACCCAAAACACTACTTCCACCTCAACTAATCTGACAGTTCAGATTTCCAGTCCCAAAATGATCATTAGCAGGAAAGTTATCTAAAAGTAATGTCCTATACCATACTAAACTAAGATCGAAGTTCCCTTAATAGACAATGAGAAGAACTGGTATTGCTGGCTTTAACTCCTCTCATCCTAAATTTCCAAAAAAGGTCAGAGGGATCAAGCTGGTGAAGTACTGTCTGTTCCACTGACTGCAATGGGAATCTAAATGGTCACCTCAGATGTAGGTGCTGACAGCAACATGAGATAAATCATACCCAGAGATTAAATGCAGATCTGGAAACACATTTAGTTACCTAGCTCCCTGGGAAACACATTTAGTTACCTAGCTCCCTGCTCCCCTGAAGATTAGTATCTACATGATTTAATAAAAGTCATGTAAATTTCATGGCTGAGGAAAGGAACTCAGGTCTCCCAAGTCCTCGTCTAGCTCCTTGGCCATTACATTAGCCTTCTTTTCATGGCCTCATTGACTTCAGTGGGAGCATCCATAAGAGTGTCCACACAAATGAGGTCCTCATAGTGATACGCAACCTCTATTTGCAAACCTGAAAGTGAACAAGTGGAGGTAATTACTCTGCAGAGGTTCTGATTCATCAGTGGATCAGGGCTTAGTTTCACAGCAACGATCTGATGTAAGGCACAAAAAACACCTTTCTTGCATTATCCCACATGCAGTGAGGTACACAAAAATGCAATCAAATTAGACTGTACAGTTGGTGTTCACATTAGTAAAACCTTATTCAATGGACAATCTGAATAGGAATGAGGATCCAGTTTAAGGGATAAATAGGATTCACATACAATGTAATAAAAATTGATTTCTTGGTCATTTGCTGTACCAATGTAAAAAAAGTCAATCTCTCTGGTTAGGAACACAATAATTTATTATGAACTAAATAAACTAAATAAATAGAGTAGATATAGAAATAGATTAATCACTGCAGTTTATTAAATGCTCTCCTATCTTGCTTTCATGGTAGTATACTACTGTATACCTCTCCTGATTTCAGTGATAGGGAGAGAGCAGGCCCAGGATTTTATCACTGTTGCTAGCTCACCACCCAGTATCTCGAAGAAATTGAACAACTAAAATACGGACAAACTTTACTCTTATCAGCTCATTAATAACTCTGATTTATAGCTACCCTAGCTCAATGGGAATGTCCACATTTTTATATCACCAGCCAGGACTGCAAGAAAAGGGTTAGCAGAGACAGAAAACACAAGAATGTGCAACTAATGATCATAGTCCTGCCTTAAAGCGTGTATTTGGGAATGACCAGCATACGAGTGCACTTTGCCACATCTCAGCATCCAGAACAATAGTTCTTTTAAATTCACTGCCACTTTGGCTTTTCTGCTGGCTTTGGTAAAGTCAACACTGTGACCTGCAACACAAGACAACTGAGGATTGCAACATGTTCAGCAGCTGTCATACTCCCCATGCAAATGGGGTTCTTCTTATTTCTTCCCCATGTTTGGTTGGTTTTGGTTTGGTTCTTTTTTCTGTAATGATTTAACCAACAGTTAGATGACAGTGTATAAGTCATATCAAAAAGTAAAGTGCATACTGTGATCTTAATTACTGCAGGTTCCAATAACTACAGACGTAATTCCTGATCTACCACATGGAAATGTAACTAGTGGAACACCCAACACTTGCGACTAATATCTTCTTTGTCTAGGGACTAAACTAGACACATAAATCATAGAATTATAGAATTATAGGTTGGAAAAGATCTCTCAGATCATCAAGTCCAACCATCCACCCAACACCACCATGTCTACTAAACCATATCCTGAATTGCCACACCTACACATTTTTTAAACACCCCCAGGGATGGGGGCTCCACCACCTCCCTGGGCAGCATATTCCAATGTCTGACCACTCTTTCAGTAAAGAAATTTTTCCTAATATCCAATCTAAACCTCCCCTAATGCAACTTGAGGCCATTGCCTCTCATCCTATCGCTAGTTACCTGGGAGAAGAGACCAACACCTGCCTCACTACAACTTCCTTTCAGGTAGCTGTAGAGAGCAATAAGCTCCACCCTCAGCCTCCTCTTCTCCAGACTAAACAGCCCCAGTTCTTTCAGTCACTCCTCGTAAGACTTGCTCTCTAGACCCTTCACCAGCCTCATTGCCCTTCTCTGGACCTGCTCCAGCAACTCAATGTCTTTCTTGTAGTGAGGGGCAAAGAAGGATGGAAGAGGAAAGGCAGACAGAGACCACACTAACTTGCATACAAGAGACTCTTCTACTACCAACAGGGTGGGGTTAAGGCTTCCTTCGTGAGAAAGCCAAGATCAATGACTCCAGCATCCTTTCATGTAACTCTCCTATAAGGACAGGCTCAGGGAGCTGGGGCTGTTCAGACTGGAGAAGAGAAGGCTCCAGGGTGACCTTAGAGCACCCTTCCAGTACCTGAAGGGGGCCTACAGGAAGGATGGAGGGGGACTTTTCACAAGGTTGTGTAGTGATAGGACAAGGGGGAATGGCTGTAAACTAACAGAGGGCAGACTTAGATTAGATATTAGGAAGAAATTCTTCACCATGAGGGCGGTGAAATACTGGAACAGGTTGCCCAGAGAAGCTGTAGATGCCCCTTCCTGGAAGTGTTCAAGGCCAGGTTGGATGGAGCTCTGAGCAACCTGGTCTAGTGGAAGATGTCCCTGCCCATGGCAGGGGGGTTGGAACCAGATGATCTTTAAGGTCCCTTCCAACCCTTACCATTCTA
>Ga0065711_1040589_pt1 | contig 16834 bp, 16 predicted proteins | sample Hoacrofraction12_FD_59098 | JGI IMG/M metagenome (GOLD analysis project Ga0065711, IMG submission 59098) | Hoatzin crop microbial communities from Cojedes, Venezuela - Epithelial fraction 12 v2 (version 2) | ecosystem: Host-associated > Birds > Digestive system > Esophagus > Crop | place... | reverse complement strand
GGAATACCGGGCTCTGTTTGGCCAGGTGGGGTCAGCCCCCACCCCCCGGCTGTGCCCCTTCCTGGAGTCCGGTGAAAATTAACCCTGTTCTGGCCAAACCCAGGACACCCGCTCTAAAAGGGCAAATAATATGGTGGTGACAAACTTCTTTACTGTCCATGGTGCGCCCTTTGAGGTGCTCTGGCTTGGGCTTGCCCAGCTGCATCAGCTGGGTCAGCGCTTGCATCTAAATTCCTTTTTTTTGCCGCTTTGGCGGCGGGTGCTGACTTGGCGACGTGACCTGCGTGGTTTTGTGCAGCAGGTCGGGGCCGTACGGCTGGTGGTTCTCCACCTGTAGGTGCTTCCCCGTGCCAGGCTGCGTTGTCGGAGGAGCTGCGCTCATGGAGGTGGTCTTCCTTGCACCGGGATGGGGAGTCAAGGTGGCAGAAGAGCAGCGTGCAGGGTAGGCAATGCTGCAGGCTCCAGTCCCAGCAGCGGCTTGGCAAGAGGGGGTGAGGACAGAGGAGGGGACGTGTTATCTTGGCTCTTGCAAGGCATTAACTAACCCTTCCTCGCAAAAGGACAGAGCCTGGAAAACCGCTTGCTCTCCCGATGTTTTCTAGTGGTGTCTGTGCAGCACCAGTGTAATGCCGGCACTTAGACACCAGCTGTGGTCAAGCAGCCTCTGCGTCTGCCAGGTCCAAACAGAGATATAACAGAGACTGTAAATGGGAAAGGCTTGGTAGAAGGCATTTATCTCCCCATTTGTCTAAATTTCACTGGTGTTCATAGAGGTGTTGTCCAGCCTTGCTATAGGTTGATGTATCACCAGGTATTTTCTCCATCCTGTTCAAATGGGACACGTTGGGTTAATTGCTTTCAGAGGCTTTGTCCCGGGTTTGCCCTTTGTGCTGGTGACTGCAGTGGTCCCCAGCCTTCACTGGGACAGCAGCAAGAATCATTCAGGGTGTCGCAACACCCCTGCCTCTCCCCAGAGGCTGAGGACACAGTCATCCCCGGGGTGACAGGACCCAGCGGCGCTGAGCCATGCCAGAGGATGTATAGCAGATGTGGTGCAAAGTCTTGGGAGTGGGGGAGGCGATGGGTCAGCCGACATCCTGAGCGGTCCCCAGCAGCATCTCTGAGGTGCCACCGTGACCCCGAAGCTATGGTGGTGGGTGGGCTCGTCCCTCTAGCTGCGTTCCCTGCGGAGGTTGGTGCTCAGCTCTCACCCTGCCGCTGTTTCCCACCTCTTCTCTTCTCCTAGGATTCCCCTCCTGAAGCCGCCTCAACCTGCTGTGGCACCTTCTGTCAAACACTTCACACGTTTCTCACCAAAATGTTTTGGCAGCAGAGCATCTCTAGCTTTTGACATAATCCCGACAGGAGACTTTCTCAATTATTACTAATGGAACATTATGCTCTTCTTTGGGAACTCCTGCATGAATAAAAAGGGTCATTAATGACATCTGCGCAGAGCCCGGAAATTATTAGTCAGTGCTGATACATTTTTATTTTATTTTTTAATTTTTACATATATATTTTCTTAAGCTCCTGGTAATCTCCCACCTTGCCTCCCACCCCCTTCTCCAAAGTCTCCTGTGCAAGCCAGAGCTGAGCTGGGTTATTGTAAACGTTCTTGCTTTTGTGCAGGTAAATGCTATTCCCCTCCCACCCTTCCTTCCCTTTTATTCCCTCTGGGCTTCTTTAAAGATTGCAGCTCTCGTTTCAGTCCCAAGAGATCCCGTCGCACCTTTCTCTGGGCTTGATTTTATTGCCAGTCAAGCTCAAATACTTCTTGGACTTGAAGGAATCAATATTGCCTGGCTCCTACCAAGGCAGCGCTGGAGGGGGAGCAGTAGGACCGTGTCCTGCTGCCTGTGGCCATCAGGGTGGTGTGTCCACCCCGCGGTCCAGATGCTGGTGGCACACAGGAGATGCTGGGAGAGGGGATGGAGCGTTCCGAGTGCCACACACACATAGCATCATGTAACAGGGAAGCTCAGCTTGGATCATTTTAAAGGACTTTCTAGACAGCAAACTATTGGGGTTTTTTCTGTCCTCCTGCCAGGTATTCAGTTCCTTCCACTCAGTACCCCCACAAATGGCCCAAAGCAGGCTTTTCTTTTTTTTTTTTTCCCCCAGAATAATGCAGCGATTTGAGAAACTGGTATTTTGCAAGCCAAAAGTCCCCTGCGATAGAGCCCTACAGAGATGTGATGCAGAAGATGTCTCTGCCCTGAACCATGTCAAATGGGTCTGCAAATCATGACAGCTGAGGAGGTGACCGGTGCAGGGCTGGGCATGGGGGTCAGAGGCTGCATCTGTCCCGTGTTGGTAACACCAGGCGTGTACAAGCCCTGGGCCGATGGCAGTGTCAGTAGAGCGTCTGGCAGGACAACCCCCTGAGGCCATTCCTTTTGCTGCGTCTCTGTGCCAGAACGTGTGGTTTGGAGGCACATGGGGGTTTTTCCAAAGAGGGAAGGGAGAGGTTTGGGTTGACGGTTAGCTTTTTTGAGGGATCTCTTGTGGCCTGTGGAACAGGAGAAAGGCTGATGTCTTCATTGGCTCGAAGCTGGTTTTTATTTTCTGGGTTGGTATCAGTCAGATAAGCTGCAGAGAAGTTGAAGATGGTGGTGTTCTGTACCAGCGGGGAGGATCTCTGCTTCCTGCACCCCCTACGAGATGCCCATTTCCATGGGGAGCTTCTCTAGTGCTCTTATGTCCGAGACTCTTCCCCAAGCCATAGTCTGCAACCAGAGGAGACGCGGCTGCTGTGGGGCTCAGCTTGCTCGACAAGGGGCACTACCTGGGGCGAGGGGTTTGACCCGGGTGGGAGATGTGGCTGTTCCCCAACGGGACACCCAGGCCCTGGATTCATTGCAGAGCTGCTGCGTGTCCCTGGGGAAGGTCAAGGAGGGATCACCGGCCACGAGTCAAACCTGGCACTTGGGGTAAAAGGTCGATGCAGTAACTCTGAAAAGAAAACTGCTAAACAAGAAATAGACTCCTTTAAAAAAAAGTCCCTTGGAGAAAAGATATTTCAACCCCTTTTTGATTTATGACCTACTATAGGATATTGAGACATTATTTACAATCGATATATGCTCCTGCAAGACTCCCGCTGGAGCCATAGACCCTGCCTGTTAGAGTGGAGACCGGTCAGCCTGCTCCGTTGGAAGGGCCAGCCATGTCCTGCTGGAGCAGGCTATAAAGCCGGACGCAGCTGTATATCTTTCAGAAAATGGACCTGGTTACACATGTCTTTGGGCAGCTGACACAGGGATATAGTTTAGGGCTAAGACAGCAGTTCAGTAGCAGAAATCAGCATTCCTCAGCCTTGCCAATAACGAAATCTCTTGCGCAACACGGAGAGCTCCATGGCCTTAAAGGTGCAAAATGGAGTTGTTCAGTTGACTTATAATGGAATTGGGCCAATTTTGAAGCAAGCGCTGGATTTTATTCCGGGATTTTATCTTTAAAGGGGGATTTGCAAACACTTTAAGGGGGGAAAAAAAATTCATTCAGCGTAAAATTGCATCCTGGCCGAATTCCAGTTTGGGTAATTACATTCTCTTTCTGTAGTGGCTGCAGGACAAAGGGCCATTCATCACGCTCCAAAGTGCTGCAAAGGGCTCCCGTGTTCCACCGGAGAAATGCCTGCATTCGGATCCAAGAGAGAAAGTTTTCTCCCCGCGCTCGAGGCTGCTCCAGAGAGTAATGGAGCTTGGCGCTCTTTTAGGATCCTTTTGGGTGAGATATAGGGGCAAGCACCTTGTCATGCACTGCGCAGCCTCCAGCAAATCTGGGTAAGTAGGGCGCTGCGCAAAATAGATTCCTTCCAGCCTTCCATGGCTCGCCTCCCACCCCGGGGACGTGCTTGGCTTTGCGGAGTGCCGCTGGAGCTCCAGGGGATCTCGCTGGAGCAGAGGAGCTGGATTTCCTCGCCGCAAACCTGCTATTTTGGAAACGCCTATGGGCAAGAGGCTGGGTCGCATCCAGCTGAGCGGGACTCAAGGACTTGGGGTGCATTCCGAAGTGGTGCTGCAGAGCCTGGAAGGATGTGGGTACTCTGCCTTCCTAACCTCCCAGATCTCCATACAGACCGAGAAGAAATATCGGCAACCCTTCCTCCAGCTTCCCAGCTTAGAGAGGGTCACACTTAAACCGTGGACCACAGTTCCCAGCAGAAGCAGTTTAGCAGCAAAGCAACAGAGCATTGCTTCCTTATCTCCCCAGTAGCTCCCTTTGCACCAGAGAGAACCTGAAAACCCTCTGTTTTCTGAGGCAGAACTCAGGCAAGGGTCACAGAAGGAGGCAGCAGCAGCAGGTACGTGGGGTGAGGGAGCGTGTCTGCGTGGCACCCACCAGCTGACCTGCCGGGGAACACCCTTGGCCTATGTGCCTTGAGAGTGTCCCTTTAAAGCAATTTGTAGACTGTTATCCTGTATCATTAACCTAATTAGTGTAATTGCCGCCATTTATGTAATGAGTATAAATACTGGAGGAATCTCATAATTAGAAGATGTAATTAGGTAATTAATAGATGACATGGTAACAAAAATCCAGGGGAAACTTCGCAAGGTGGACACTGTGTGTGTGTGTGTGCTTGCACACGTGTGCTCGTGGCTATTCAGGCACACTGGTCCTGCCGGGGTCTGTCGCAGACATGCTCTGCGCTTGGCTTCGGGCTGGAGCCCCTCTATGTTACACCAGCAATGTCAAGAGACCTTCAGGTGACGTGAGAAGGCTCTCTTAGATCTCTACAGATCTTGCAGAGGGGCTCTGGAGAGCCAGTTTTTGCTTAGGGGGAAGAGCAGAGCTGTAGGCGTTGCCTTGCCACATGGACACTCTTTTCTTTCGGATCCTGGGAGAAGCAAGGTGAATTTCACAGAGGTCTGAGACATTCCCCAGCCCTAGGCTGGAAGTCACATTCGCCCCATGATGTCTCTGTGCTACAATCAGCCCTGGAACAGCGGGAAGGCCAGCTCCTGCACATGCAGCCTGCCTGACCAGAGGGATGAGAAGGAGCCCCGGGGTCGTGCTCAGCTGCGTGGTAAAGTCCCATTTTAGTTCTCTTGCGGGTTTGGCTTGGAAAAGTGATCAGAGCTGGAAACTGTGTTTGTGCTGCGGAGAGGTGATAAGGTTCCTGCTGTGCCCAAGGAGCATTTATTTAGAGGTTGGTGAGCTGTGAGTGTTTTAGCTGGACCCTTTCTAGTCATTGAAATGCTGACTTTTCCCTGCTGCTCTTTGTCTCTTGCTCCTCAAAGCCTGTTAGCACTTCTAGAGTACCTGCATGTCCAGGCAATTCTGAAGAAAATAAGTCACAGTTAAGGAAAAGATTTTTTTGTGGGTTTTGTTGTTGTTGAGGATCATTTGGATTAAATGTTGGCACCTGCTGGGAGGAGTCGTTACTGCTGGCTTTGTGTCAGGAGGAGAAATCTTTCCTTCACATGAACACACCTCTCCAACGTTGCTAAACAGTGGCTGGCTGAAGGGGCCATCAGGCTAGGATTTGCACAAGTTTTCCCCTTCCAATCCAAACATGTGAGGAAGAAGCTGACTTGGAAATGCCAGTGGGACCAGCCAGGCCAACTCTGATCCATGTGACAAAAGACGTCTTTCAGCCACCAGACTCCAGCTTCCTAAATCAAGTCTCCCATCCAGTTCTTCAAAAAAAAACAGGCTTTGCATCCCCCCAACAAAGCAGCTTCCTTTGCCACCCTGTGAGGCATTACAGAGTGGCTGAAGCTCTAGGTCTTCCTTCCGGCTGGCTCTGGAAGGGACCCTTTTCTCCAGCCCTTCCTCCAGGAACTGCAGATGGACACTGTGGAAGAGCCAGTTTCCTTCTTCTTCTGACCCTCCTTCTTACTCATTGTCTGCTAAGGAAGACCCAGTGATATTCAAGCAACCTGCCTCCAAGGACCCAGGGATGAGCTCCTCCTCTTGGATTGCTCTTGCTGGGGACATTTTGGTGATGACAGTGGTATTTTGATAGCAAGTTCTGGTGGTAGCCCTGAAGCTGTGAGTGAAGTGGCAACATCATAATGGCAGGTTGGAGACCTGGGTCCACTGATCCGGGGACCGTGTCTCTGGGAAGGTCTGTCTGATGCTGAGCACTGCTTGGATCCTGCTATATGCCAGAGGAAGAAACTTGACTTAGAGGTGTTTTTTGTGGAGTTTAGCTGGGTGAAGAGGGGGATGAGCCACGAGTATCTTGGCTGTAGGATGTCTCCTCTGCATAGAGTCTCTGGCTCTCTGCATGACACGCTGACTAATCCAGCTAGCTTATTCTGAAGAAGTCATCGACCTTGGGGCTTTTGCTCTTGGCCTCTCTAACTCCTTTCTGGAATATGTCCTCCCCAAAAGTTGAGCTTCTTTGCACTCCCGGGAGAAGCACTGCAGCCAGCAAGAAGTGACCCCAAGACTTGCAGCACTGGAAGCGCTGGCATGTGGGAGAGGTTGGAGGGGATCTTGTGCAGGCGTTGGGTGGTCAAAGGCTGCTGAGTCCCCAGGACCAGCAGCTAGAGGGAGATATGACCTCACGCTGAGGGCCAGGCTTGTCTGTGCTGTGTTTTCCTGTCCTAATGCCAAAGAAAATCCTCTTGCTTTCCAGTATTTAGGGTCCGTGTAATGAGCGGCCATAACACAGACTTCATTACATGGCATAAGTAATTCTCGAGATTAAAGACTTTTAAAATGACTCCTGCTGGATTTTCTGCTGAAGTGTTTCTTAGTCCCTGTCTACATGGGAAGTTTTATCAGGTGTATCACGATCAGTATGTATGGGTCCAGTTACTCCAGGAAGGCTCTGTCTAGACATTTTAATTCCAGTATGAAAAGGCCCTTTTTTCCCTTTAGCTTAAAATTGCTTGCAAATGTCCTTCACAAGATCAGGACCTGATTCATCCCTGTAAGAGCCTTCCTGGATGTAGCACTATGTTTAGATCTGTTTGAATTCCCACCCTCGATGGCACCAAAGCCTACTGTCCCCCGAGGCCAGGGGTTCCTGCTCCTGCCGTGGCCCTGGCTCATGGACATATGGAGGTGGCTTGGAGTTTGGCAGCTGCTGGGCTGGAGGCGGCTCTTATTGCCCCAAGGAAACACGTGGTCTTGCAGGGCACTTCTGCAGCCCTTCAGCTTAACCCTGCTCTGCCCCTCTCTGCTTCCCGGTCCATTGTCCCGTTCTTGAACCAACCCCCATCCTCCTGCTCCAACGGGATGTGTCCCATGGGGCACCATTCAGTGAAGTCTTCCCCAGCTGAACATCCTGGGTCTCACCTAGGAAGCTGGTTTGGGGATTTGCCCACTAAGCCCCCAATCTGCAAGAACCATGTTGCGTTTTGGCTCCTTTTCCTTGTAGTGAGCTCTGAGTCCCAAATGATCCCATCCTCAAAACTTGTTTTGAGGCCTTGCAGGCTCTTGAGATCAGCCCACGGGCTTTGCAGAGCTGAGCAGAGGTGCTACATGTCCTACCCTGCCATCACGGAGAGTGGCTCCTGGATGCTGGCTCTCTGACCAACGGTTGATGAGGAATATCTGCCTCCCTCTGCTCTGGACCATCACACAGGTGAGAATCATTGCCATTTCTACATGTACTTTCCTTGCCTTTGTCTTTACTGTCACCAGGCACCGAGCACTGATTTATTCTTGGGGCTGTGTCCAAACTACCCTAACACAGACCTCCACCGTGAGTGTGGAGCAGCCATACTTTGTCACTTGATCTCCTTTTATGATGAAAGTCCTTTTTGCAGCATTTCTGTCTCCCCTTCAAGGTCTAACTCCATCCGAGTCCTGCCAAGTTTCATTTTGTTCCTGAATTTCTCAATTTCCAGATGTGTCTTCCTTTGCTGATCTCTCCTCCACCCCACCTTTTTTCCTGTATAGTCCTGATGCTAAGCGCGAATACCCTTTTCCTCTTAAACACGGTTCCAGGCTCAAAGCCTTGCTTGAATGGTTATTCCACCTGCATTTCATCCTCTAAGTAAAAGAAAAAAAAAAAACCAACCTGAAATTTCCTCCGTATTCAAGTCCTTAAGCCCTTCAGCTGGGTTGAGTATGCTAAAGGTGTTGTAGTTTTGGCCTAGCTTTGTGCATCTTCTCCAGTGGATTTGATTTATCTATCCAGGCTCTATCTGACGGTATCTTCTAGAAATGGCCAGCTGTTTGGCAAAGCTGAGGCTAAACAGGCTTCAGAGGAAAGCTCCAGGAGTGGGTAGAGGCTTGGGTGTAAGGACCCCGTTGGGAGCAGTTGTCTGGAGGAGGAAAAGGGTGTGAAGCTTTAACTTGGAGCAGTTTATTATGCTCCTCTACAAGATTTTTCCTGGTTCAAAGCAATAACGGATCTGAAGAAGTCACGTGGCTTGCGTTAGGCGAGAGGATCCCAATGTTGTTTATTTTTTTTTCTGCTAACGATCTTTGCAGATCTACTGGAAGTCAGGTTGCCAGGAGAGCGTTACCGAATAATTATCCTGTGCTACCTTATGTTAACCTTTGCAAGAAAGTGTTTAGGTAGAGAAACCATGTGAACTAGTCATTAATATCTTATAGGTCAGAGTTATGGATGTTGCATTATGATGAAATATGTATTTCTTCCTATTTCTTAGGAAAATGGGCTTGTGAGACAGAGTAAGATTTATGATGATCTTAATTAGTTATTTCCTAGTTTTCAAAATGTTTGGGTTTGAGAGATGATACGATAGATAATTAACTTGTTGTCACACAGTGACTTTTAAAATGAAATGTTTGTTCTCACAATATTATTTATCTCAATATGCATCGCATGCATGCCGTAGCACATACACACACGTATAGATAGCTAAATATGTGCACATGCATCCTGGCAGCATCCCCCCACCAGCCGCGGGAGCAGGGAGCACGGGGTAACGCTCCCGCCCCGGGCAGCGTCGGGCTGAGCAGCGGGCGCAGCTGTCGCAGCCGTGCAACGGGGACTGCTGCCACGCGCTGCTGCTCTTGCTGGGCTTCACTGGGCTTCTCCTTCCCCTCCTGCTGGAAGGGGGACCCACAGAGGGGACTGGAGCTGGCATTCTGCCCTGTCCTCTTCTGTGTGGGTTTACGGGCTAAGGTGAAGGCCAGACATAAAGCATCTTCCTTTGCTTTTTTGGTTCGTCACGAGACGCCCACATGAGCTCTGGGTGCTTGCTCTCATCCCAGCAGTGGGGCGGTCAGGAGGGATGGATTTGTAACACTTTTTTTTCTCTGCTTTGCCCTAAAAACTAGGAGGGGACAGCACCCCAGTTCCTCCAAAGTCCTTTGCTAACAGTTTTTGAGAAGTTCTCCAGACCCATAAGCTCCAGGGACACCTGCCAGTAACATGGTGCTGCCGAGAGGCGTGGGTTTTGTGACATTTTTCTCTGAAGGCAGAGGGCAGGTTTGCACTGACCCCAAAGGAAGCTGGATGTGGTCCCTGATGCCGCGGCTGCCGCGATGCCTTGTCGCTGCAGCGAGCAGAGCTGCTGCCGAAGGAGAGAGGTCACCTGGAAGTTGATTTTTTTTTCTTTCCCTTTCTTTTGCTTATTTTGTCAAAGCTTTAGAAGCAATACACAAAACCCCTGGGGAAAAACCTCCCAACCAGCTGCCTGTTGTGAATACTCCAGGAAACGGGAGGCGGAGGGGAAGAGGGAAGGAAGGCTAAATCTGGTGGCTTTTATTTTTAACAAGGGCTATTTCAATCTGTTTTAAACCCGTGTAAAAAAATTTAGAGCCATGAGAAACTTTTGCCAGCGCTGCAGGAGTCTGTTGAGCCAAGCGCTTGCTCCGGCCGGCACGGCACAGCCGCGGTGTCTGCACCAGCCGCTGCTCCAGGAGATGATGGCTTGGACACTGCCAAGGCCGTCACAGGGACGGGGAGCTCAGGGACAGGGATGAAGCAATATTTTTTCAAGGCCTTGCAAGATTTCTGTAGCAAAGCCAAGAGATGCTCGAAACTTTCCAAAGCAACCAAAGGAGGCATCTGCAAGCCCTTGCTTTTCTGCAGGGCTGTTGTACTTGGGTCCCTGGGGCAGCATGGTAAAGTTTAAGTTAAAAAAACCCGCAAACAAACAGCCAAGCAGAAAGCAACCCCCAGCTTTTATTTTGCTTTTTAAAAAATTCCATGACAACCCTTTTCCTCCCGACTGGCCCTTGCTAAAGCTTGCTGTTTGCAACACCTGAAGGCAAGGCATGTAAAATGACTTGGCAGCATCCCTCTAACGTTCCCCTGGCACTCTTCGGAGAGCGAGGGTGTTAACCTCAGTGTCCTGGCCGCGTGCCAGCATAAGTAATTACATTCGGCCTCTATAAATTAGCCCGGTGATGGCAGCTGGGGAGCCGCGGCGTCATTTCCTCCCGGCTGCGTGGCGGTGCTTGCTGCCGGACACGCTCCACCCCGGCACCGGTGGCATCTCGGTGCGTGGAGTGGTGTGGAGGATGGGCGGAGGGAGCGGTGCGGGCTTGCTCGTGCTAACATCCCGTTAAACTGCTCTGGGGCTACAGGTGCTGCACAACAGGTCTGGTTCTCCATGTTCCTGCTCCCGTGTTCAGAAAAAGGAGAGCAGAGAACGGCAGGGTGAAGTCAGGCCCGGCTCCTTACCCCAACAGGGTGACCTGATAAATTGCCACCAAGTCAGCTGAACCTCAGCAACGGCCTCTCAGCTGGCAGCTAAAATTAGCTGAAATGGCACGAAGAGAATTGCTGAAACCTCCACGAAAGTGATTTAGGCTGAGGCAGGTGACCTTGCGTTTGTCACGGGCCAAAGCACGGGCGGGCCCGCAAGCGCAGCGCAGGTGTTACGCGGCAGCGTGTTCAGCCATGCAGGCTTGAGCCGTAAGTAACTCGGTGGTTGTATCGCCTGTTCTACCTGTGACCTGGTCCCACCGCTCCCCAGCACTGACTCAGGCTAACCCCTTCTGCTGGGACCCAGCTTAAAGGGTCTTCAGCTGGTATCTGGTTATAGCTGGGATGGACCTCGACGTGCAGGAAGGGTTAACTTAAAATTAGGTATGGTGTGTTGGCCAACTGCGCTGCATTTCCCAGTGCAGATACCAAGCTAATCTGGCCTAGTCAAGTCTGAGCTGAGATGGAGCATGTCTACATGATCATAGATGATAAAGCAAACGGGGTTGGAAGGTCTAAGCAGGAGGAGGCATGCTGGCATGTTCCAGGCTGCCTTGTCATTGTCCCCTTCAAAGGTTGGCTGCTTGGTCTTTCTGAGACCGGGTACTAAGGGCTTTGGGATCGCTGTGCCTCCTCCTTGGAGAACCCAGCACGTGTGCCCTTCCCAGGCTGGCAGCGCAGGCTGTGGCTCCGGAGCTGCGGCTCCGGGGGTTGCCCACGGTGGAGCAGTTCCACCTTTGCATGGCTGTTCTGTGTGTGGGAAAGGATTTCAAGAAACAATTGACCAAATGAAACCTCTGTAATGCTTCTAAATACTCAAACACATTAGACATGCCTGCCCAGCTCAGAGATAAATTAGAGCTATTATCACTAGAGCCCAGACAAACAAACGGAGGGCTCTCTCCAAACAAGCCATTCACTCAAGAGACTGGATTTACAAGGGTCAGGGAAGCAGCACGAGCTGCAGGCACCTGTTTTCTACTGAAACCTCTCTAAATTGGCCATATCGACTGGTGCAGAAGGAAGGCGGAGAGCACAGCTCTGCCCTTTGGGATTTGAGGAGTCACTTCCATGCAGGGACTGCGGCACCGTGACGTACTAGCTGGCGTTTCGCTCTCCATGTCTGCAACCAAAAGCTGGGAGTCAGACTCCGATCCATTTTCCTTTTCTCCTACGTGATGGTTGGGAGATCGAGATGCTGGAGCACATCAGGGATGCCAAGGGCGCTTTGCTTTGCCCTTGGATTTTTGTTTCTGCTTCCTAGGAGGGATGGGGAGCCGAGCTGGTGATAAGGTGGTGTTGAGAGAGAGGTCAGTTCACATCAGCGTCTTGGGCATCAGGGAAACTGCCTGAAAGGGTAAACAGAAGCCAAAGCGCATATTTTGGGCTTGGTTTTGTATGGCAGCTAAAGAAAGGAAGGAGCAGATGCAGAGACTGAAAGGAGTAAATGACAAAAAAAACAGAGATCATTATTCTGCTTCCCCGGCTGCGCTGCGCAGCCCATGCTCCGGCACAGGGAGCGGGGCGGCACAGCTTGTCACGGTGGCCAGGAGCACCACGCTGGGGCTGAGCCTGGCAGAGATGGGACTCGGAGCCCAGCTCCAGCGAGGTGTCTGGAGAAGGGCCATGGCCATGCAGGGCTCCGGCGCTTGGCCGGGCCCCACGAGCCAGGCTGGGCTGCGAGGCGGGGGTCTGCAGCATTGCCACCCGCACCCGCTCGCCTGGCAGCTCAGACCAGCGTCACCCGTGGAGGCTGTGACGGAGAGGGTGTTATCTTCCTCTGAGAGATGCTCTTGAACCAAAAAACTTGATCCTGAACCAGAGTGTTGCTTTTTGGAAGACATCCAGTCTCCATGCCCGACCTCTGACTGATGATGAATTTGCCATTTCCCTTGGTAACCGGACCTGGTGATTAACTACCCTCACTGTTCAAAATTGTCTTTTATTTCCCATTCAAGGTTCACTCACTCAGTGTTGTCAACTCTCACTATTTATTTTGGGTTTTGCTGCTTACTGTGCCTTTTACCTGCGAGCCTAACGAACATGCCAATCTCAGCTATTTTCACTCTGTGGGTATCTGGGATCAAGTCACGACGAAGATTTTCTTTGACTGCTGAGCAGACACAGCCCTTTCTGTCTTTTGCAGGGTTTAGCACAGGCAAAGCTGAAGCTGTCCTCACCACTGCCTTGAGCATCTCCCCGTGCGTGGGATTTTATTTAAAGTCCCAGCCTCTGGACTTGCACCATTACAAGGACCTTCCATTTTATTTTTGCAGAGACCTGAAAACGTGACCCAAAAGACAACCAAAACTGTCATAGTCTGGGGATTTTCTGTTTGTTTGTTTTTCATGCATAAAGAGGTCTGTGATGTTTTGGTTTATTGTGAGCGGGAGGAGTGGTGGGTGCTGGCTCGCTGATGGATTAGTGAAGCTGTAAACATGCCAAGGAGATACCACAGGGCTCAGGGGGTCTCTCCTTGCAACGCATGTGTTGTTCCTGCAGGCAGGGTAGACATCGACCTGAAATTCCCACAGCTCTTCCACCTACACACTTCCAGAGTAGGTCTAGTCAATGAGGGTGGCCCATCTGGCCTCGACAGCTCTGAATTTCAAGTCTTCATCCTCTGCAGGTTCTTCTGCATTGCTGGCCAGGCTGAAGGGCTCCACTGGCCTCTCTATCAGTGTCATGCAGGTGGAGAGAGGAGTTCATTTTCTGGCTCCCTTTGAGGGTCAGAGGTCCACTGCGCTGTGTCAGCCTCCATTCGCTGAGCTAACGAGCTTCAGTAATCCCACGGCTTGGGCTCTGTTTGTCTCCCACCGTGTTCATCACCCTCCTTGTGTCTCCTGGCAGTGCTGCGGGATGGAACGCGGCGGTGGCCACCTCTGTGTGGCTGTAGGGGCTAGGGGTGGTGGTGGCAGCACGCTCAGAGAAAGCTGGCAGTTCCTCTGAAAGGGGTAAGTAAAAACCAGGAGTGTTTCAAACTGAAACAGCAAGATGCCTTTTTTAAAAATATTGAAATGATGTGTTTCCCCTTTCTTCATTCTTCTCTTTATGTTTCCTCCCAGGAAAAAACTATTTGTGAAGTTGGATCCAGAGCAATAGTAGCTTTGGTGGCTGAACCCCAGCTGGTTTTCTGTTGATTTAAAACTCCAGCAAGCCCTACTAATTGCAGCCTGCCCCTCTCAAGTTTCGCCAGCCCTTGCAGTGAAGCTCTACCTCATTCACCATTTCCAGGCTTCAAGATTTGGGTACTACTACCAGCCATTTCTGCTTCTAAAAGGACTCTGGAGGCTGGGACTTTGGGAGCTTGCTTCTACCCACTGTGGATATTGTGTAGGTGTGTTATCCCTTCCATAAAAGAATCAAGCTGGTGGTCAGGTCCTGAAATGCCTGTGTATTTATTTAGAAAAAAAAAAAGCTGCAGCAAATAGGGGTTGAGGTCTCGGGGGGTGGGAGAAAAAGAGGGAAGGATGTGTGTGTGTGTGTATGTGTGCCAGGCACAGGTTCATGTGTCATCCCACAAGGTGAGAGACAGACCTGTTGGTAGCATACGCCTATAGTTACTGTGTTTGCTTCTCGGTTATCTTATGAGGCCTAAATGAGGGTGTCAATAAGATATTCTACAATGGGTACATATGACAGCGGTGTGTTGTGTCTACTGCAGCAATCTGAGGCACAGAGGAGGTAGGTTGTGTCCGTCTGGCACAACCCATGGAACCGCAGAGAGGCTGCTCTGCCCTAGTTCAGAGAGGTGCCTGAAGATGCCCAGCTCTGCTCCCAGCCTGATACCCAGGCGCTAAGGGTCAGGTGAGACGCTGGTGGGGACTCAGCTCCTTGGAAGATTATCTTGCTTATTTATGTGATGGAGGGGGAGAAGTTTGTGTTTAAAGGTCAGTGAATTGATGAATTAGCAGTCAAAGAATCAAACTAATTTTCTTTATTTTCTGAAAAGCAGATACAGTCTTGGCTTTCAGTTACTGTAGAAGCCATTGCGAGGTTTTCTGAGCAGAAATGAGAGTTCCAGCTAGTGAAACCCTGTAAGAAAGAGTCCATGCCTCAGGCAGGAGGCTGACAGACAGGCAGAGCAAGGGAAACAGAAGCAGTGACTGGTATTTTAGCAAGTTTATAGAAGCCAAAGAGCAGAGCTGGGACTGTGGGGCCAGCGCTGGGAACCCCCGGCCGTAGGCTGGCCTCCTTCATCCCACAGCAACGCTCTTAAAGCTGACCAAGACATGTTTATTCGTGTATCGCCCCTGGAGTCACTGGCTGAAAAGCACTTTGTGAGGCAATGGAAACACAATGTGCTATTATTTTTTAGGCTATAGACATTCACACATTTTCTCCGCAAAATGGGTACCCTCCCTCTTTTTTATGTCTAGCTGTGCTTCTCTGCTATTCTCTGGCCATCCGGCATTTAGCAAATCGAGATGCTGATCTTGTCTTGGGAGGTAAAATAGTGCAAATTACCCTCATCTGGAAACCCTTTGGGTTTGAACCTGAGCGCTGAGCTTCTGCTGTAGCTCCGCGTCCAAACCCGTGGAGCTAATGACCTGAAACTGCAGAGAAGTTTGGACACAGGCTGCAACTCCATCTCCCGGTAATGCACTTCTCAGTGGATTAGGAGAAGCTTCCCTGGCAAACTGGGAAGGAGTCCAAGCTGGGGAGCTGGTGTGATAGGAACTGACAGGGCTGGAAATTTGATTTCTGACTCTCTGTGAGTGTATTTCTTGTGAAAGAAGAAGAGGGAGAGGGAGCCAGGAGTACTTTGAATCCTGCAATCATTAAAACCAATTCCACTTTTCCTGCCCCTGCCCACCTCCTGATATGTGTGTGAAACAATCTTTACAGCTACACAGCCATCAGATGGTATCGACCCAGCGGTGGAAATTGCTATTGACTGCTGCTGGTGCTGCTCTCCGCACTTCCGTGGCTTTTAAAGGGACACTCTTCAGGTGGTTTCACTTTGCACATGATACAGCCTGGGAAGCTGTGCCTCAAACGGGCCAGAAAGAGCACGCGTGGGATGCGCGTGTGCAACGAAGACCGCAGCTTGCTCCTCTTTAGCCAGGGGAAGCGGGAAGAGATACTCACCCCAGAAACACTTGCCTAATAGGAAGATTCAGATTTTTATTTTTTTCCTTGACTTTAGTCCATCACGAAGCGATTCTCGGGTCCCATGACAGATTTTTCCTGCTGCAATTCCAGCACCAAGCCAAGACCTTTCTCCTACACTTATGAAGGATCCATGCAGTCCTACATAGGCTGAGGACTAGTTACATTGATTTCTTGTTTTAAGGAGCACCTCAGATTCTGCATTACGAAGTTTCTCTCATCTGCTCTGGGTTCCAAAGAAAAAACAGGAAATAATAATATTTGCCTTTTAATACAAGTGGTTTGTGCAGCCTAAAGTGCTCCTTTCATCATGAAGCATGAGAACAAGGCTCCGGCTCCGGACTGTAAAAATGCACATTTTGTTTCCTCTGAGGCAATTTAATTGATGGTATTTAGTTACTCCAGTGCTTGGAGTTGGAGCTAAGTGGTGGTGAGGAGAGATGATAAAAAAGCTGTGTGAAAGCCAGGGTTAGAGTCTGAACCCAGCTCCTCAGAGTAAACCTAATGCAATGCCATTCTCATGTCACCGGTATCGCTTGGGTTTCTGGTGCAGAGAAAGTCCTGCGGCTGACTGGGGCCAGCCTAACCATGTCTACGCAGGGGGGGTTGCTCTAGCTTGCTCCGACGCTGAAGTGACTTGCTTTGATGATTTCACATCAAAATGCAGGTATGTCTTCGCTGCTGTAGACCAAACTTTGATCCTAGTGAAGGTGTCTCCTGCTGTTGCTTGTCCATCCATTCATAGACAAACAGTGCACCGTGCAGTGAAGGTCCGTGTCCCGTCTGTGGTGAAGGTCTGGCAGAGGCTGTCTTCTTCCAGATCAGGCTGGGATGGTGGAGTCTTCCAGGAGCTGTTTTCTTCTGGGATGTTACTCCAGGACTGACAGCAGTACTGCAAACTCTACCTGCAGCCATCAGTTCATATGTAGCCCATCTGTTCAGCACCAGCTTGGAGAACGCTACATTATATAGGCTATAAAAATGGGCGGAACGTGCTTTCACAGAATCACAGAATGGTAGGGGTTGGAAGGGATCTCTGTGGGTCATCTAGTCCAACCCTCCTGCCGAAGCAGGGTCACCTACAGCAGGCTGCACAGGACCTTGTCCAGGCGGGTCTTGAATATCTCC
>Ga0065711_1040588_pt1 | contig 16834 bp, 11 predicted proteins | sample Hoacrofraction12_FD_59098 | JGI IMG/M metagenome (GOLD analysis project Ga0065711, IMG submission 59098) | Hoatzin crop microbial communities from Cojedes, Venezuela - Epithelial fraction 12 v2 (version 2) | ecosystem: Host-associated > Birds > Digestive system > Esophagus > Crop | place... | reverse complement strand
CCCCCCTTCCCCCTTGGTAGTAGTAGTCAGTGGAGTAGATAAGTGTAATTTCAAATTCTAGATAGACTGTTACGGTCACCTAATGTCTGGTGCGTTGTTTGAAGATACAACTTATATGTCGTCAGACATGTGGACACTAGTCTGATTCTTTATGTAACAAAGGTGAAGGTTAAATATGATAAAGTGTATTAAACCAATCTATAACAAGTTTATCAGACATAATCTTCTTTTTCTGCAAGTTTTAACAGGCATGTTTTTCCTGCACAAATTCAGGAACAAGCATTTAATTTCCACTGATTTCAAAGCCATGGGAATTAAGCAGGTGCTTAAAGTTAATGAGGTACTTAATTGCTTTGTAGAACCAAGATGGACTGTTGCATTGCAGGTACAATGAGAAATTGTCACTGATTTCCTTTCTGACCAAGGAGATTTTTAAGCATCAGGATCTCAGTTGCAGTCCATCTTTTTACCGGTTATGCATAATTTGGTGGTTGAAACCGTAGTGTTCTGTTGCAGTCTGCGTGGATTCAGTTACAGCATCATTAAAACCACTCAAGCTTGATCGGAAGATTTTATAAATTTTCTAAATAGTATGACTGAAACCATAGAGGGCTGAGTAATGCCTAAGCATTTTATACCACCACTGTTTTAGCAAAATACAGTCTATGCCAAATCATATGGACCAAAAAGGTCTCAGCAGTGAGGTGAATGGACTGTAAGAACAGACTTTCATCTTGAGAGATGGGGCATATTGCCTCAGGGGAGTGGATCAGGGAGAAGTAAAAACACAGATGGCTAGAATGTGAGTATAGTTTTTATTGGAAGGAGGCATTTTTGTCACAGAAGATAACTTTACGTCTGGAAATGTTACACCACATTTTAGCTCTTAGTTGCATTGGTGAAAATCCAGCGTATTTCTTGGTACGCTGTGGCATACCGATGGATACACTGGCTGGCCGTTGTCGTTCCAGGTGAGAGAATTCAAGCAACCTTACCAGCTATTTTGTTAGAGCTAGTATGATCGACTACAAAGCAGGGGAGTGTTTATTTCTGTCAGAAAACAACGTGGCTGTAGTTGCAGTTGGTCACTGCGCAAACGGCATAGTGCTGAGAAGTGGGACGACAATTCACCTTGAATCTTTTAATATTGCATTTATGCGCTAAATCTTACTCTAATGGAAATCATTTACTATACACATATGCTCTTTAATTAGCATGGCCAACATCTGTCACATTTTCCCCATCTTTAAAGCGTAATGTTTTACTGTTGCATGCTAACATTTTCTGTGACAGCAAAGGATCCACTTCAAGAGGAAAGGCAATTTTTACATTTGTGTCTCAGAGTAACTTTAAACCGTTTATGGTATTTCTATTTAGAATAATTCCAGAGGTGTGTCTATTTATCTTCTGCATTAAAATTCAAGAAAAAGGTTGAGCGTTTGGCTTGCCTTCAGGGCTAAGCTGTGCAGCAGACATGCTTCTCTAAGATAATTTGTTTCCTAATTGCCATTCGTTTGCTGAAATACAATTAAAGTTATTGCTCTAATATTAACATCAACATCTTGATTGCCTTATCAGAATATGAATATGTATTTTTCTTGCTCTGCTTAGAGACTTATTTCACTAACTTTCTCTGAACATGTGGCTCTTAATTAAAGAGAATTTTTAATTCATCTGTAACCGCTTTTCCAGCAACTGCTGCCAGTTTGTTGGAGGGTCACACCTTACATTCGTGTCCAGGCTGACTTCACATACTGTCATTACACCAGGGCATGTGTTAACCTTGAATACCCGCGCCTTTGAATCAGCTCATACAAATCATTTGATCTTTGTGTAGCTGCCAAAATTAGGTTTGAAAGCAGGCAAATCTAGTCAAACACAGATTTCATTAAGAGCTGGAATGTAGCAAGCAGCTGTGTGAGAGCACTGACCAGCCAGTCTGTCTAATGTACACCAAGTGAAAAGAGGGACACAGGCTGCAAGATGAGAAAGATATTACTCAGTATATTTAAAACTAATGAGGGAGTGTTACTTAGCAGTGCATCTGTGTGTCCCCTTATTTTATTTGTGTTTTAGAGAACCATTTATTTACTATAGTCAAAACAGGATTACCAAAAGAAAATAAGCACAGTTTTATTTTTAAAATGGTCTTTACTTCTTTACTCCGGCTTTCTTTTTAACACTACTTTACAAAGATGTTTAATGAACAGGATTCTTTCAATCATTAAAAGCAGGAGAATGTTCCAAAATAGTTACATAAATGAACAGGCCACTTGGGATGGCAAAAACAGAGATATAGTGAAGAAGCAATCCCATTTGGTGATGAAATTGTTCTTTTGACTCTGAGAGATCCTTTTAAAATCTTTTTTTCTAATTTAGTAATTTTCCTTTTATGATGGTATATCTATTTCCCATACCTCATTAGCTTCTGAGCACATATGAATATCCCACTGAGTTACATATAAAATTATTTTTTTGAATATGATAGAAATGCAAAATTGAATCCTAGTTTTAAAAAAAAAAATGAAATTGACATTTATGCTCTAGTGAGTTGTTCTCTAAAATGAATTCAGTGTATAACAATCAGCAAAAATTAATTTGTAATTTATATCATGTAGGGGGTAATTGTTCCATGTTATGGAACTTTTATTTTAGAACTGAAATAGCAGCCTTTATTGGCTTTTCAACAGACCTCAGGTAGCAGGGATTGAGTGTGTCTTTGTTTTCTCTGGGGGAAAACATTTTTACATACTATTACAGGTTTTTGAAAAATACTGTGATCTTTGCTTTCCAGTTTTTTGTTAACGTAAGCGAAATTCATGGATATTCTGCATTGCCTTTTTTATGTCATGATGGAGGGGCATCTGGCTTTTTAGACCTGATCATTCAAATTTTCTTCTGTCTTTGAGCATGTTGCTATGAAGTGTCCAGTGTCTACTATGTGGACAGTCATTCATATCAGTACTGAAGATAATTATATGGTTGTGGTTGCACAACACATAATAAATGCAAATGTGAGAAGCCTGCTATGGATTGGAGGGTGGGGCAGGCTAAATGGTAAACGTCTGAGGAAAGGAAAAAATGAAGAAAAATAGAGATTGCTGGAGTTCGTTATACAAAATGTGTGTCTGCAAAGGAGGACGAACAGTTGACTAGGACCAGCTATTTGTTATTCCTCAGATAGGAGTTTACATGTTCATTTCAAACCTACGTGTAGATTTGAATTTAGTTTCACACTGTCTTTTATACCTTCATGAGAAATTCATGCAGACCAGACCAGACTCACTCTGCAGATCGGAGTGTCCAGAAATATTTAATCTGTCTCTTAAATATACTAACACACTTTTGTATGGTGTTTTATTCCATGAATAGATAGTCATCAGAATTAATACAAGTTCAATAACTGTATCTGTGATTTTGGTTTTTGGTGAAGAGTGGCTTCAAGTGACAGAGAAGAATCAACCTACAGTTGAAAACATGATGTTTAAAAGATATGCTTCCAGACCACACATTAGTGGTAATTTAGAGTTTAGAAATCCAAATCTGGATTAATAGTGTGTCTAAATTTTGAGACTGAAGATTAACAGTATTAGCCTATCATAGCAGGCTTCAGCTGTGCTTTTATAAAAACAAGTCCATTTAGCAGTAGTTGTTGGCTTAAAAACAAAAAAATATGCTGATAGTCCTTGGAGAGATTTTTCAATTAAAAAAAATATCAAAACTGGTAGATGTACTCTGCTGTGATGAAACTCTCAGGATCACTACATCTCCTTATTAGTGCAGCAATCATGGAACTTTTTAATATGAGTCCCGCTATGATAAAATGTATAATACTTATTTAGAAGTTTACACAGAAATAACTACAAGCCTTGTAGAGCATACAAGCTCTTTCATGTTTCAAGAAACGAGTGTTTCCTATTGTTATGCTATCTCATGTTTGGAATTGCCTACAGTGCCTTTTAGTGCATAGATGCTGCATAAAAATCAACTTGCCTCATTGATTTCAATGAGCAGTTCCAAGGTCAAATGTTATTCAGCTGTAAAATTATCTATTAAATTTTTTTACTAAGGGAAACCATCTGAGTATTGGACAAGATAATAGTCCGTTTACAGAATACAAAGGAATGCATTTTGTTTGTTCAGCACATCATAACAATAGGGATGTGCTTTGCTTCTCAACTTTTATTTATAGCATTACAAACCTTAGGATGATCACCAGTTGTGAACAACATATAGTTAGAAACACAGGACTCTAGAAATACAGTTCTAGATCTATCACAAGTGTACGCAGCATAATTAGACATGGGAAAAGGGAGGATAGCTTAAGATTTCTTGAAAATTGCCTAAAAAAAAAGAAATTAAATCGACTAGCCAAAACAAAAGCAATAAAAAATTGTGTGTGACCAGAAGAGCATTGGATATGTATGTGGGGGAGAGAGACTAAACTAAACTCCTTTGATTCTGCCTAGAGATAACCAACATTTTCCAACATATCCTCTTTTTCAGGGAGATGTCTGAGCTGTTACATTTTTATTTTTGAAATTATTTTTCAAAATAGCATTTTTATTTTGCTTGGGAGGAGAAAGAACATAAAATTATTTTTTTCAAAATGTTTTTAAAAAATTAAAAAATTTTGTACTTTTATTTTTATATTAGAATTTTTCTGCTAGGAAAATTCAGTCAGTCCTACAAATAAAGCTGTGATCCTGCGTGTGTATGAGTTCAGGCAATAAAACCTTAGTAAAGAGCATGCTACCTCTTGAAGCCAAGTGCTAATAGTCTGTAAGCATGTTATGTCAACATGTAAGAAAAGAGTAAGTAAAGTCCTTCTCCTACTTCATAGCTGGGAGCCATAAAAAGTTAAATTCAGAGAGTGAGTCTGAGAGAGCAAAACCCTCCCAGGCAGATCAGCAGGGGGTAGAGAAAGCTCCTCGACGTATAAAAAGTATTTGCCTTTATTTTACTGTTCACTTTTTCCAAAGTCATGGATGATATCTTGCTTTTGACAGGAAAAACTCCGTTCCAGGTTCCTGTACCTTTTGCCTTCCCTTATTAAGGGACACTTGCCTTGCCTCAATCTCTCTCATTAAATCCCAGTCTTCGTCAGAAAATTATGGCAGTTTAGATAACAACCTTGAGAAATCTTGTTCAGTGTGAGCAGTCCTGATTCTGCAGTCAGTGTAGTCAGGCTCTAGCAGAGTCCTGCTGATATAAGGTTAACCATAAATGCTTCTCCCTCCCCTGTGTACAAAGCCATGGTCAACATCAGGTAATTGGACTAAATATCTCTGAATCCGCTGCTCACAGTGTCCTTTCCCAGTGAAAACCTATCAGCTTACCTCAAATATGAACACTCCCATTTCCATTACTTATTTCATTTAGCTAGTTATTTAGTAAGATTTGCCAAAGAAATTTGATAGCTGTTACTGATATTCTGTGCACACACAGTAATCTCCATCTTTGAGATAATGCGTTGAGATAACCAGTTTTATGTGAGCAATTACTTGCTCACCTGGTGACTGTAAAAATGTTTCCAAACAAATTGTAACGTATTCCCTTCTATTGCAGGAGTATTTCCTGTGGGACTGCACAGATAACACAGATGTGTCAGAATAACTGGCATTCTTTTATAATGTAGTAAAATAAATTGTGTTTTTATAGGATGGCCTTAATGTACAGTAACATAAAATTCTTTAGAGAGGTATCAACTGTAAACTGAAGTTAAAAAAAAAAAATTACAGACGAGTTGCAAAGAGGTTGTTGAGTTTTCAGGGAATGATGAGGTGTGTGACTGAACTACCAATATGAGTTAGTACAAATGAAAGAGTAACTGATAATTATGAAGCATCTTATCTAAATGGAATGATTTTCATGCCCCTTATTTCTGTGATTAAGATTTTATCCATTAGCATACAATTTGTCAGCCTAGACAGACCTAATAGAATCATAGTTACAGCTCTGTATGTTCAGTAAGAAGTGGAGAATGGATCGTACCATTTATCTAGGTCTTTCTTGACAACAGCTTAACATTTATTACAGTGGTGTGCACTGCAATATTTCTGTCTGACATTAAAATTATTACTTCCGTAATTTTATCATAATTGTTCTTAACTCTTTCTCTGAGAAGTATCAGCAGTACCCAGTCAGGTAGGGAGAGAGAACTTTTATTAGCTCATCTGATTACTAACAATAATAAACTATTACTTTTTTCCTATAACTTTATCATACTTATATCCTTTGAGCAGCATGGCCACAACAACTAGCTGTAATTATTCATACCATTGTACCAACTCAGGGAGGAGTTTTGTACCACAATAAGGAACAGGTAAGAAATTCCCAACTAATACTCAGTCTGAAGCAGACTTGTGGGACAGAGAATGTGATTTGCGTAGTTGCTTTCAAGTGCCAAAATAGGAAAACCAGTCTCAAGACTCAGTGAAAGCTAAGGTAAGCATAGGGAGGAACACATTATCCACACACGCCTGTGGGCTGTGGCCTAAGTACAGTGGTGAAAGGGGCAACTTCAGGGCTTCAGATTGAGAGAAATGCTGTGGCTTCTTCTTCTGACCATGTACCTCTGGCCCCAGTCTCAGAAGACAACTGTTGACGAAGGCATTTCATTGGTGAATTTCTGTGGGGCACCAGTCCAGAACTTGGAGCTGTCGATGATGATTTCCTCCTCTCCGTCTTGGTTTTTGCTACTGGCAAGTTTTGCACAGCCCGGTATCCTGTGTGGATTCCAGCCAGGGAACAGAATTTGCTCAGCTAAAATTTTCCTGTAATTCCTTTGCAGCCTACCAGTTTCAGAGTCTTACTGGGCAACAGAAACTGCATTTCAGCAACAAGTGTAGAATTCATGCTTGGATTACTCTTGTTTCTTCAGAGACCTTCTGGGTTTTGGTTGGTTATGTTTTTCCTTTTTTGAAACATTTGCAAGTAGTTTAGGCCTTTAGACAAAGAGCTGTCCTTCATAACTTTCAGTTAATATCTTTACTGTTCTTATTTGAAGAAAGCAATGTTTTTACAGTTAAATCAATATGCCAGTAAGATCAGAACATAGTGAGGACTCTAATGGCTGCAAAGATTTGGAACTGGTTTTAATGAACACTCAGCAGGCAAGAAAATATGCTTTTATGTTCACTCCAAACAAAAATATACAAGCTGAGGAGAAAAAAGACAGGCTGTAGCCAACCTTATTAAATGAGAATTGGATGTGAAATTATTTATTTCATCTAAACTAAATAAGGCCAATTATTGGCTCTGGGTATAAAACACAAGAGAAGTTTTCAGTGTGCTTATGAAATGAGGACCTAGTTTGATAAAGAATTACATAGAGCCAGCTTACAATTAAGTCATACTTTAAAAAAAAACCACCTATTATTTTCCTCATAGATAGATTAATTGCAAGCCATACCCATCACCTTAGGGGCTGAGATCCTGTTCTATTTATTTTTTAGTATATGCACTTCTATAATGCTACATGATATATATTATTTATGATATAATTTAATACTATATTAATTATATTGTATTATATTTATTGATATTGACCTAAATGTAGAACATTAGTAAGTGTCTTTACACTAAAAAAATATTTCTCCAGCTTGCATAGTGAATCAGGTCTCCTGGTTCCAGGAGATGCAGCTGAAAATGTCCACCACATTGCCAGGAATACATTGTTTAGGTGTATGCGAAGTCCAGGAGAAGTGGAGAAACATCTCTGTGACAATTCCGAAGTCTGGAATTTCAGTTTTTCTTTCTAGTCCACTTTTCATGGACCCACGGAGAGGCTGAGTGTCTGGCAGGCTGGTCTGTCAGGAATAGATGTATGCATTATGTGTCTTCTTACCTTTAACTTTCTGTGCAGTCCCAGGTGGTTTAAATGATTTAGCTGGCCTCAGGCCCAGAAAGAAATGAGATGGAGTACATGATGGAGTGGAGACTGTGGTGGTGGGCAGGTGGCTGTAGAAAGGGGGCACAGGGATGGCTGAGCAAGAGAAAGGACTGTGCAGTACCTCAGGCAGAAGTTCAAGCCCTGTAATATGAAAGGCGATTTCAAGTCCGTGTTCTGCTATACACTGTGTGTAAACTTCGGCAAATCACTTAGTCCCTATGTGCTTCAGCTCTCTGTCTGTAAAATGGATATAATTGCATTTACCTACCCGTGGGGTTACTGTGAGGACAGCTTCATTAGAAGGTGCAAGCAACTTGCAAGGTACTACAATAGATGCACATAAGAACAGCAGTACAAAGCTGGGGTCCCCTCTGGACTCGGCAAAACAGACACACAAGTGTTCTAGGTGTGGCTTGGGGTTTTTTCCCCCCCAGGAAAAAATGTGAAACTTTTGAACAAGAATAAACACATGAACATGGAGAAGAAGTTCCTAAAATATAGTCAGAAAAGTAATTTCCAGACTAGTTTGGAAAGCCTAAAGAAACAGTATAACAGCTGTTTCCTGAGTTATTGATGGAGTCTGTCATCAGGCTCATGTCTGCCTTTCAACATCTTCCAGAACTATATCTTTCTGAGTGGTTGCAGGAGTCAGAAAAAAACTGACTAGTTGTCTTTCTGGAAAAAAGTATATATTTTAACATGAAGCTTGTATGTTACACAACTATAAAGCAAATAATAAGGAACTTGTATTATACTGTTCAAATGCTGCTAACCAACTGGTACAATTACTTGTCTTATTTATTAGCACTAGCAATAACCTTTCTGTACCTCCATTTGCTAAGGCAGAAGAAAGATTTCAAACTACTGACATTTTAAATGGCAGATAGTGAAACTAAGCATTTAACAATAGAAAAATGTTCATTGGTTTCCATGTTATTGCCTAGAAGTAAGCAGGCACCAAGACTTACTGCTTGTGGTCTGGTATAAACACATTAACTAACTAATCTATGCTTCTCACTAAGAGTTATTTTATTTACAGTGATCTTTATAATGTCAGCCTATCACTTCCTAAAGCATGACTATCTCTGAGGTTGTCTGCAGCAGCCTGACTGCTGACATCTTACCCATAATATTAATTATCTGGAAACATTACCGTGCCTTTGCTGAAGCCAGACACAGAGTTTCTTGAAGAGCAAAAGGGAAAAAGGTAACCCTCATCTTTCTTTCTCTCCATAATTTGAGGAATGTGGCATAGGGGAAGGGGATCAAGTGCTACTTTCTCCTCTGAAAACAGTCTTGTATTTTTAGAGTTGTTTTAACTGGCCAGTTCTGACAAAAATTAATTTGAACTGGGTGGTAAATCAAACTGATAGCTGGAAAAAGAAGCTGGAGCTTGGAGAGATGTGGGTTCAAAGTCTGTGTTCTGTTCTAGCCTTTGTGTAGGAATCTGGACAAATGAGTTGGGGCTAAATTTGCCCAAGTCGAGACTTTAGATGCTCAAAATTCTTAGCTAAAGCCTAAGTCTGGAAGCACCTAACATCCGATGTGTCAAAGTTACTAGCAGTGAAATTCCCTAGGGACCTTTAAATTTTTTCAATGTTTAGTAAGCTGGAGATGGTTGATAGATTCTGTTGGTATTCACAAACAAGCTAGTCTTTGTGAAACGAAAGCCAAAGCTCAGATCTTTCCTACCAACTTAGGTTTCAGGCAAAATATATCAGGAGGAGGAATAGAAGTTCTTTTTAGTAGGGCTTATATCTAGCACTGTAGGGGTTAAAGCATTCAACTGACACAGGAAAAAATTTCTTCTCTGCTTCAGGAGATTCGAGGCTCTCATCTTCCATCTCTTATGCTCACCTGAGGAGAAGTTCTTCTGGTTTCTCTTGACTGAAGGTGCTCTACTTTATAGTCCTAGTCAAATACTAGTGCATGGGTAAGGAGGAGGGTGCGTTCCTGGATTGAACCTGTTCAAACCTGCTCTTTCTTTATTTTTGTTTAGAACACAGTTAAGAATCTGGAAACACTTCCAAAAGGCTAATTTTGATGCAGACCAAAGTTCTAAAAAAGCTGTGAAACACTGCTTCTTACCCCAAAACAAAAGATGTAATTTCAAAATATGTTCCAGTGTTTCTTTGCATCTCTTAGTGGCTCTTTGTGTCAGATACACAACCCAATCTGATTATATTGAATACTACTAATGTTAGCTGTCAGCTGCTTTATACTGTCTGAGTGCACTGAGCTTGGTGACAGGATAAAAAGATTTTCCTATAATGGCAAACGAGAGAATTGCAATCATTTGGACGCTGCAGACTGTTCCTTCAGCAGAAGACTGGATGCTCAGTTTAATTGGTTGTGCTTCACTAGAAAAAATAGTGCGCTCATTAAAACATCAAAACTCTAAGTTCCAAGATAGCTGCTTCTCTTTTGAATTGCAGCATGTGTAGAATATGAGATTTGATAATATTTCACCCTGATTGTACTTTTGTAACCAACATTTATAATTTGCAGACAATCTGTGGGGGACAGGAAAGCTCTGGATATTATTGATTTACACTGTTGAGATCAATGTTATAAGCATATTTGCATTTGTAAAATAGATGGAATAGCTTTATTCTTCCCCCTGAAGTCCTAAATCAATGTGAAGCGTGTTTTCTTCTTTGCTTCTTTTTTGCTCTTTATTACAAAAATTGAAAAACTAAAATATTAAGATATGCGTATTAGCCTAGTCTGCCATGCTCAGGCTGTACTGTGAGTAAGGAACACCATACAGGTATTTCATTTCAGCAATATATTTATAATCACATCCTCTGCAGGACAATATCCCAGAGTGTTATATGACAAATCATAAAATATTGCAAAGACAATGACTGCAGTGGGGGAGGGAAGATTATTTAGAGGAGCAAAGGCTTCATTTTATTTTCCAAAGCATTCTGTTGTGCAGTAAATTCAGTATCAGATGCAAGAGTTTCATATGGCAGCTGCACTACCCTCCAGTGCCCTCTCGCACCACGGAAGGTGAAGGCGTGTGCTCATATACCATGGACACAAGCCAAGGAGCCATCACTGTAATAAACGTATAGAGCTTTTTCACCATTCTTTCTTTTCAAAATACAACCATTTTAATATTATGGATATCTTTAGTTTGCTCTCCCTTCGTAGATTTTGTTAGCAACAACAACAGGCATTGTTTGTGTGCAATACAGTGTTCAACTTTAACAAAGAGCTTTGTTTGGCCTTCCAAGGGCCCCACTCAGGCAGCTGTGAGGTTACAGATGTTTACACCCAAGGTGCGTTTGGGTAATCATTTTTTCAGTACACTCCACCGATGAACATTGTTCCTGTGTCAGGTTTGTTGGCTTCCAAGTGCCTTGCTTCTAACAGGTTTTGGAGCTTTAATGGGAAGTTCTGTTGTGTGATTACAGATCTGGTTTCATGATGTAGCATTCTAGCAGTTGCCTTGACATACTGTGTCCTCACTGCTTTTTGTGCTTCTTATGATTTAGTTCCTCACGTCTGAGGAACTCTGAAGGCTATTTGTAACAATTAGAGAAAGAAGAATAATAAACCAGTGAGATGGCTTATCTGCCCAGATTTTTTCTCTGTCACCTGCTCCTCTTCCCCTTTTCCCTGCTTTCTAGCATGCAACCGGATACAAAATTCATCTGACCATGTCATACTAATCTCATTACAAAATATTTTTTTAAGAAAGATGTGACAGTAATCACAAATACATGCACACACCTGACTACACATTTTTACCGCCATTTGGTCTCTCTTAATGTGCAGCAATTTGGAGAGATTGTAGAAATGTTCTTCTCTCTCCTGTGTACCAAGGTTCCATTGAAGAGTCCAAAAATTCATGAGATTCTTTTTGCTCTTTATTGTAAGAGGTTCATTTAGAACTTAGCAGTGAATAACAGATGCGTAAATCACTCTTTCCAGTACTGTGTCATTGAGTTCGTCTTGTGTGATGTTCCTTCAGTCAGCTTTGCGTAATCACCCTCCCTGAAATTGTCTTCTCTCGCCTTGTACATCCTAAGAAATTGTGTCGTCTCTGCAAATTTTATCTGCTGACTGTTGATCTTATTTACCTGTTGTTCTGAGTTCTGTTGTGACAGTTTGGGAACTCTAATTGTTAACCTTGAAATATTAAATACTGCAAGGAACTTGCAAAGATCCTCCATACAGGCGTGAATTTCACCAGGCTCTCTCTTAGAATAGAGATGTTGCGTTCCTTATAATTATTGCCTAAAGCAGTTTCATGTGTGCATCTCAGAGAGGCTTACCTGACCGACTGTCATTTTATTTGGAATTCTGGGACAGCTCTCTGCTCACTCTAAAGCTGTGTCAATCTTCAGGTACTGTTATTTCTTGATCCTCTTTTATATGAAACTGATTCCCTTTGATACCTATCTAGCATTTTTTTATATAGTTTTATTTTCTTTTGGTGTCATTCCCTAGCAAAAAATATTTTATGTTCTGTATCTCTTTTCCCCACTATAGTACTCCTTTGAGCCCTTAAAAACATTTTTTTCTTTTCTTATGCATGTTATAGAAACAATCTCATATACAATTTCAGCCTATCCCTTTTGCTCTTATCATTGTTAGAGTATTTTAACTTCGTTTCCTCCTATCTACTACTGTGTTTGTGAGTGGTTTTGCTCCTTAACCTTTGATTACATTTGCAGTTAGAAGTTTTATTATGGTATTTGCTGCTGGGTGTCATGCTATGTACTACCCTCTAGGCCATAACGTTAATGTCCAGAAACAATTTTTTTCTTCCTTCATTTATTTATCCCATTTCCTTTTACCCAACACTTGCATGACTTTTCTAATGCTCTAGTTCAATGTCCTCACTTATAAGTCTTCCACTTTTAAGATAAAAAATGAAAATAATGGGGCTCTCTTTGAACTAGCAACTTCATTACATCTGGCTTCCTGCACAATTTCATTGATTTTCATTTAGTTTTTATTTTCAATTACATTATGTGCAAGTTCTACTTATAATACTATGCCATACTTTAGTGATTCCTTCCTCTTCAGAATTTATATCAAATGGAATGAAAACTGTGAACACTAACTGTACTTTCACATCTATGTTGTTTGGTTTTTATTATCATTTGGTCAAATGTGTCTTTCAAATCATTGGTTCTTCCTGCTAAACTTTTCCTTCGTTCCATTTAATTCAGTATTATAGTTGTATCTCTGCAGTGCACATAATGCTAGACATTACCTGGTCTACATTTCCATTGTAAACCTTTTCCCTTGAATCTTACAGTATTCTCATTTAACAAGTCTTAAGATTTGTACAACACCGTTATCTTCAGAACACAGCACCAGTGTCTTTATTCCAGGTATGATTTTTTTAAGGTCAGTAAAAGAAAAAATGCTGAAAAAAGCCCAGTGTGTTAAAAACTTAAGTGATACAAGTCAAAGTGTCATTCGGGTAATGCACATGCATTCAGTGCGTGGTTAAATGTCCAGTCATGTAGGGTTGAAATCACGAATGTTAACTCTATGTTTTTGTTTTAGTAACTTAAAACTTTCAAGTGTTGATGTCCAGATTAAACTGGATTTCTTATGCGTTCTGTAAGAAATGTTATGCCAGGTCTGACTGCTGAATCTTGCCTTAAGGTCTTTGATCAAGACGGATTAAAAAATGTAGGAAAGATTCTCTTGAAAATAAGTTTTAACAAATGGTGAATTTGTGTGTGTGCGTTAACAGAGAGTCTTTGGTGGCAGTTCAGCAATCCGGAAGTTAAGAGCTTCTAACAAGGCACTTTTAAGTAAGCACCATACTTTGCATTCAGTAAGGGACTGGCTGACTTCTTGTATGTGGTGGTGTTCTTCTGGTATGTTTTTGCCACAACTTTAAAAAACAAGCAGGCCAAGAGGATGATCAACATTTGCAGACTTTCTAGAGATTATACAAGGTATAGGTATGTATCTGCATGTTCTGCACATTGACCCCTAGGGAACCGGACATTTACTAAAACCTCTTGCCTTATATGAAGCTTTCCAAACAAAGCTGAGAAAAACAGCAGGTTACTGTGTGAAGGAGACTTACATCTCATTATTATAAAGTCTGTTCAGGAGATTACAAATTCTGATATAAAACCTCTTCATTTAAAAAATTCTCTGTGGGAAACTTGTAGGGAGTAAAGAAGACTTTGTGAGAAAGGAAAATAAAGGCAAACTTAAATTTGCCTGTCGTCCTAACTAAAAGCAGGTTGTGAAACAATCTAGAAAAGAATTATCATAAAATATAATTGAAAAGTTAAATGGTGTTAATAGGCTGCTGAAAAATTAAAAAGAAAATACTGTACATCTACCTGCATTTTGTGTTTAGGTGAAATGATGTCCCATTAAGACCACCAGCAGAGCAGGCATTCATTTCAAATTCTCCAGGTTAATAAATATTTCAGCAGTATAATATTCCTACTGACTTAGAACATAAAAATTTGCCTTCTATACACTAACTACTCTCAATTTCGTTGACAAATTGGTGTAACTTCAATGCAGTTAAAGGAATTATGATGCAAAATGTCAACACTGGCAAGGTGTGACAGTCAGTTACTAGTTAAATCCTCCGTTTAAATACAGAAAAAAAAAGACCTACCTTGTTTCTTAGATGCTTTGGAGTGATTGCTGTTGGAACATGAGCTAGGGAATGGTAATTACTGCTGCATGCTGAAGACATCTTCCTGTACCCTGCGTCTTGTAGAAGACTGCAAGAAAGCATAACTGGCATTTTACTGATTCTTGCAAAGGAAGTAAGATGAGCTGTTGTCTGGGGGAATCTTCTTTTTCAGATGATCACTCACATAAAGATGGATTACAGCAGCATACTACAGTTCTGTGTCCTGGACTGAGCCCATGTTCATACCTTTGTGAAAGGTCTTACGAAGGTAGTAATGGAATGAATCCTGTAAATTTTATCAGTGTCAACCCAAAGGGCTTTTTGGTTTTGCTTTTTTTTCCCATTTATTTTTTCCTTGGGATCCCTTGAATGGTAAGATGGAGGCACAAGACAGTCAGGGACTAAAACTACCGCTGAAGAGTGACCAAATAGTCACTCTTGTGACACTTGACCCAGAAAGGTTTGATTTTTATAGCTATGTGGTTTTTTGCTCCTAATTCCAAGCGTGCCTGGCATACAAGCTTTGTTTTCCTGGTAGCATATGGGAATTTTATCCTGTCATAAGTTCACACAATTACCAACAGGTATCAGTTTCAGATGGTAATGTGGGTCTGGCAGTTGAGAGGCAGCTTCTTAAACTGCCAGTGTGTTCACCCTCAGGACAGGCTTTGCTTGGACAAATCCTCAAAGCCTCACGGGGCTCATGCACAGGCAAAGCCGGGGTCTTGTTCTGCTCCCTCCAGTTTGCTGCTTCATGTGAGCTGTGTTTCAAACGAGATGTGCATTCGAGTGATTTCCAGGCAGATGTCATGTTTATCAGAATGACAGCCAGCCATCTATGCATGCTGAGTTCATGCTAATTGTACTCAGAAGCAACAGGTGCTTTGGCTTTTTTATGGGACTGAGTGCTGACGACAGAGTGCCGGCAAATGGAGAACAGGCAAACAGCTATCCACTTCATTGTCTCATGGCAGTGGACTCTACCCTGTCCCTGTCCATTTTGCTTATTATCAAATACACCAGGAAAGGAGGATCTGGTTAATCAAAGAGAAACAGCTGCTTGGGCTGCAGCCAGTCCAGAGTGATCACTTCTCTTTGTTATTTACAGCATGGGGAGTCCCTGCTTGTCCTGCCCACGTTCTCATTTCATTTGAAATGAGTTTCAAACAGCCACTGCAACTATCAGGGTATAGAAAGAGGAGGAGAGAGCAAAAAAAGAAAGGAGATCTTAACAGTAACAGAGGAGGTCGAGGAGCGGAAAGACAGTAGGTTCTAGGGAGCCAGGCGTTCATGGTGGAGGTGGGGAGGTTGGATGAGAAGAGGTCCATTGGCCTTGCAGAGAAAGTAGCTCAACGCTGGAGCATGCTTTTGGCTTGCTGTTGGAAACAGAAAGAAACAGCAGCCCCAGTGATGTCAAATATCAGCGATTCAAGTGTTGTTGCTATAGTAATGTGCTGGAGGAAGCAACATGATATGCATACTTGAGAGTTGCTGTAGGATACAATCTATCAATGTTGACCCATGAAAACAAACAAACTGGCTGAAAATCCAGTCTTGCCTAAATCTGTGAATCCACCCAGACTGTTGTTTCTTGTATGACTGTGTACAGCTTACTGTTTCTCCAGGTTATCAGAATCACAGAATGGTAGGGGTTGGAAGGGACCTCTGTGGGTCATCTAGTCCAACCCCTCTGCCAAAGCAGGATCACCTACAGTAGGCTGTAGAGGACCTTGTCCAGGCAGGCCTTGAATATCTCCAGAGAAGGAGACTCCACAACCTCCCTGGGCAGCCTGTTCCAGTGCTGCGTCACCCTCAGAGGGAAGAAATTCTTTCTCATGTTCAGACGGAACTTCCTGTGCTTAAGTTAGTGCCCATTGCCCCTTGTCCGGTCACTGGACACCACTGAAAAGAGCCTGGCCCCATCCTTCTGAGACCCACCCTGCAGATATTTGTAAGCATTTATAAGGTCCCCTCGCAGCCTTCTCTTATTCAGGCTGAACAAGCCCAGCTCCCTCAGCCTCTCCTCGTAGGAGAGATGCTCCAGTCCCCTCACCATTCTCGTAGCCCTCCGCTGGACTCTCTCCAGTAGCTCCTCCTCTTTCTTGAAGTGGTGAGCCCAGAACTGAACAGAGTACTCCAGATGAGGCCTCACTAGGGCAGTGTAGAGGGGAAGGAGAACCTCCCTCGTCCTGCTGGCCACACTCCTCCTAATGCACCCCAGAATGCCATTGGCTTTCTTGGCAGCCAGGGCACACTGCTGGCTCATGGTTAACCTGTCGTCCACCAGGACACCCAGGTCC
>Ga0065711_1040586_pt1 | contig 16834 bp, 12 predicted proteins | sample Hoacrofraction12_FD_59098 | JGI IMG/M metagenome (GOLD analysis project Ga0065711, IMG submission 59098) | Hoatzin crop microbial communities from Cojedes, Venezuela - Epithelial fraction 12 v2 (version 2) | ecosystem: Host-associated > Birds > Digestive system > Esophagus > Crop | place... | reverse complement strand
TGTTCTTGTTCTTTTTCTTGTTCTTTTTGTTGTTCTTGTTCTTTTTCTTGTTCTTTTTCTTGTTCTTTTCTTTTTTTCTTTTTCTTTTCTTTTTTCTTTTCTTCTCATCTTCCTTTTCTTTTTCAAGGAAAGAGAAAAAGTTACTGTCCGGCAAACAGCTTATCTATCAGTGGGGTTTATTCACACACCAGCACAAAGTAATTATGTCCAGAACTCCCATTAACATCCCACAAACCGACAGCATAATAGCTTCCTTTAGCATGCAACCAAAATAGGTTAATAAATAAGTTTAGTTCCAGTCATAGCCCACTTTCTGACTTAGCCTTCTGCATTCCCTCTTTTACAAATATGGAATCCATTGAATTTTGGAACAGAAGAACCATGAGGAATAAGTTAATCTGCCAGACACTCCAATCAGCAATCTGCACTGTAAATCTATTTAAAGCTGCATCTATTATGTTCTGAAGTTCAGCTGAACTGTGAAAGGGCACATGACTGAAATCACTGCATTTGAGTTGACTCACAGTTAAGTGTAGATGGGAATTGCGTGGCTGATCACAAGCTTCTGCTTCTGATTCAGGCCTTCTAAAGACACTTCAGTTTCTGAAGGCTTGGTCGGTGGCCTAAGGGTATACAGGTATCCAGTGACGAGAGGAGTTGCAAGAGCTGCATCCCTCTGTGTTGGCAGCCAGCTGAGAAAAGGTGGAGCAAGCTGGATGTGCCCTCTTTCACCTTTGACAGCGGAAGACTATATCATCCCCATTTTACAGACAGGAAAAATGGAACAGAAGTGTGAGCAATTAGGGGCTCTGAAGCGCTAGCTAAAAATGTTCTGCTCCAAGTTACACAGGGAGCTGGGGTGACGTCGCCAAAAATGAGGCACAGGCGTATATTGTCCCATGCTACTCTCTTAACTTCTAGACAACATTGTCATGGAAGGAAGTACTGTTTATCTGCCCAGAAACTGTCTATTTTAATCTGCAAGAACAAACAATGTAAACAAAATGAGCAAACAGAAGCAGGCTTGTACAGAACAATTTGCAGCCTTGTTTTCCAGTGGAAGATTCCACAGACCACCCAGGCTTTGCTCTAGTCCTTTTCTCAACCACGGAGCATCTAATTAAATCCCTCTCCATTCCTGACTCTAAGTGGAGGAGAACCTACGGTCCTGTACGGTTTCTTTCCAGATGGAAATGCATAGTTTAGAAGAGATACAGCTGACAGGGAGAAGTGGGCCCAAAGCAATATTAGCATTTGCCACAAATTGCATTAAATTACAAGGGGCTGCTTTATGAAGATGTAGAATAAAAAGAAGATTAAAACCAGTGTTTAGTTTTCTAGGCCCCTTCTAAGATTGCAGAGTGCCAGGCAACAAAAACCTCATAGCAGAACTGAATTTCTGTCTCAGTTATGTTAATGATGCCAAGGATTGTTTGGTTTTGCTACACACCATCAGTATCAGGTTTGTCCCATTGTGTTCTACAGCTTTGTTCTGTGTGCATGATACATACACATAAATTTGCTAAGCACCTGACATTATTTACTGCTTCTGTACTGACAACACAAGGTAAAGTACTATTCTTGCAGCTGTTTTGTAGATGGGGAACAAAATCACACAGGGATAGGCTTGTCAGTGGCAAGTGAACCCGCTTCCCTTGATAAAACCAAAACTTCTTCTCTATGCTTCTCTTCAAAGACAATTAGGACTGGAGGAAACATTTTGTCAGGATATCAGCTGTCTCGTTTTTAGAACTGGACAACATTGTAGACGTCCATGTAAATGAGAAAGTACATAGCAGTGCAGAGCTGCTTTGCGTTGGATGCTTCTTGAAGAGGCTGTAAGGGGTTTGTGCTGCGAGGACAGGTGCTTTGGCTTTGCTACTGTCATACTGAGAAATATTCCAGTTTGGAAGTTAACCCACTGGATTGCCCTGGACAGGAAAAAGCAGGGACACTGGCAGTGTTTATGCACCGACTCAAATGTTTTGTTTGGGGGCCAGAACACGTGAAGGACACAGCACCCAGCATCCGGGTCTGAGAGTACATTCGGATTAGGTCTAGGGAAACTGAGGTCAGAAAGATCTTGACGCTATCTTTGTGCCATCTCAATTCTGGGATGCTTTAGTAAATGAAACAATAGTATAATTTATACAGGTTGAGAGCAGGGTAGGAAATGACCCTGTTATTTTTTCTCTTGGGCTACCTATGGCTTGCAATGCAAGTCAAAATCATTGCAGCAGAATGTGCTGCGTCCCTTTTCTTGATTTGCTCTCCTTCCCTTGTCTTTATGATGAAGCCAGCACAGGGTTTCCACCAAGAGGGTGTTCAGTCCTGGTATGCAGCTCAGCCGGTGTTCCGAGCAGATATTGGGCCGTCGATGCAGGCAGGACAGTCAGTTGTAAAGGTGCGTAGCACTCTGGGATATCTGAGTTGCACAGAGGATCGAGAGGAAGGAAGACCAACTGTGTGCAGCCATCCTTTCTGATTAAATTCCTGCAGTTAAAAATAGCTGCTGGAAGCTGGCGCTTCTGGCACATCCAGAGCGTCACCTTCCCAAGTATCTTTTTCTGGCCTGAGCCGTAGGAAGTTGAAAGTGTGATCCGCTGTGTAATAGTGCAGCATATTCTTGGCCAAACTCCGCATCATTTTTTGCCTCTTGCATTTATGGTTAGCTTACAAATGTCATATGTCTCCTTCTCTTCTTTAAAGCTAGTCTCTGCAGAACCAGGCATCGTCCTGGCTATTGTGGAAGCCAACCTGTGCTTCTCAGTTTCTTCCCATCAGTTCTGGCTGTGCTGAGACAGAAGGCGAACCTGGGGTCCGAGCCCCTTGCCTGCTTAGTTACCCAGAAATGCCAATTGCAGTAATGATGTTCATATTGAACTAAGACCTCATTTACCCCAACAGAGTTTTCATTGCCAAGTAATTTTGGTCACTACAGAAACCAGAAAGGTTTGCGTTGGATCGGAGATGTTGCATAAGTAGGTTTTCAAAAGAACAAGAACAGAGAAATGAGAATAGTGGGGAAATCAGGCTTCTTGCTTTTGCAAATTCTAACCACAGAAAATGCCAGAAGCTTTATTTCTTATAATAAATGAGTTAATCTTCAGTAGCCTGCCCCATGGGCAGAATATGTTTTACAGCTTCAACTAGACAAATGGAAGGAATCTACAACCAGAAGTTTTGGTGACTGATGGCAGTAACCTATAGGAACGCCTTTAATGGTCAGTTTGCAGCTGAGCATAATGATTTTGTCACTTCTCTCAGGGTTTTGTTTTGTGTCTCTGTGTAGAGATAGACATACAGATATAAAACCAGCTATTCTAGAACAAAGCTGTAGAAACGCAGATTCCCAAATTCTGGCAGCAATCTTTGTCAACTGCCCAAATGGCTAAGGAGTATTGCTTTGATTCATTTCAAAGCACAGATAGACACAGAAATACAGGGGAAAGGTAAGGAAAGTCTCTGGAAGCTTGTGCCTCATTACTGGCATCTGTGATTTTGTTACTGAAGTCATTAAGGAGACAGTATGCTTGTTGGAAAGATCTGTTTTACAGGGAATCCCGCAGAGAATGCCTTTCTTTCAGAAGCAGTGCCTTGGTGCTCACCTGCTGCTGGAGGCCATCAGCGAGGTGCAGGAGCCCTGCTTTCTGCACACCTGCCCCACAGGTTAAGGACAACAGAATGGGTGGGCAGCAGAGAACAATATTCTGGAGCAGAGCAGCAGTTCTGGCTTGTGGGTCACATCTTGCTGAACTCATAGAGAGCAGCTACAACTCTAGTACTCATCAAAAAGATTAGACAAACTCAGTAGGAAAAAGAATGCAGGGAGCTGGCAAGAGGACAATGCTAGAGTGAGCTCAGACAAAAAAAAAACCTCCTGAAGTTTAGTGGTTTTTCTTCCCTGCAGGATATGTAGTTCAGAGGTAGGCGGGAGCAGTGGCCAGCCAACAAAGGCTAGATACTGTGGTTTTGAAAGAGGCACTCGAGCATATGGAGCTTTCGTGCAAAAAAAGAATGTTTTTTTGATCAATTCCAGGCGAGATGGCAGTTGTGTCATTCTGAGTGCATCTCGTCAGATTAGACGGGATCACGAAGAGTCTTCTGGCATTTTCAGTCTGAGAGAAAAAAAAACACATGTGGCTAGGGAAACTGCCCGTCAAGGAGATGTCCTTCTCCTGACTTGGCTGTTAGATGATGGGGTCCTGAAGCCATGTCAGCCCCTGACGTGATAGTGGGTGACACAGTCGGTGACAATTTGGCCAGTTCTCTCCTGGCTGGGGAGCTCATTGTTTGCAAGGGAAACTCACTGCCAGTATTTGTAGTGTCTTGTCAGAATGACATGATATGTTCTGGGCAGGGCTTGGGCTCTAGAGCCATTTGTTCATTAAATGAAATTTGTGAATTAACACATAAGCGTGAGCTCTGTTAGGAAGAAATTACAAGTTGGCATGAGTGTGACGTGCATACTGAAGGGAGTGAAGAACTTCTCAAGGAAGTGAGATAAGTGAAGCTTTTGATTAGAGTAGGAGGGTAGCTGCATGTTGTTGAGGCTTGATAAACCAGTTTGAGAAGTACAAATCAACATTCGGAGGAGCTGCTATATTTAGTGCCGAGCAGCTTCAACCACAGCTCTGATTCTGTGCAAGTTCAAACTTTGGGAAAGGTAGATACAGCTCCTGTGGCACGTCCAGCTGAAAGTCCGTCTTATGTCTGTTAGCAGCGATGTCTGCGTGCTTCCCTGTTGTTGGCACATCTTGGTATTTATGCTGTTCTTTGCAAGAGTGCCACTGGAGAGTTTTGTGTTGAGCTGAAGTGTAATGAGAGCTTTACTGTGTTTCCTATGTTGTATGTTTTCTATATGCACTCCAGTAAAAAAGCAAGCGTGGAGGGTTTCCTCTGCTGGTTTTGAGTTTCTGTGTGAGGGGTGAACTTTCAGGTCAAATGAAAGGAGGTCACAGATCATAGCTCATGTGTGAAACCAGGGAAGAAGCAGGTAGCAAGGCAAAAGCTAGCTGAAGCTTAAACTGAAAATTTACACAGAAGCGTGTCCTAAATTGAAATATTCCATGCCAAAATACCTATCACTCTGGTACTACTGGAAGCAGAGTAGCGGTGAATTCTTTGGTTGATGGGAATCTCACAGCTTCAGCAACATGGATCGTTGCTCTCAGAACAGCATGTGGAGTTCCTGGTGCAGTGCTCTTACTCCATTGTGTAAGAAAGAAATAAATTCGTCACCTCTCATTAATGCTATCTGGAGTTGAAAGAAGTTTATATGAGCATCATCACACTGAATTGTTGTGATGATTCAGAACAGTGCTCCCTGTGGGTGAGTACTTTGTTGGCTTTCCGGCGTTAGTCTGTAACACAGAACAACTTTCTTTCCTTGTGCTGAGTGGTATAATGGAATAATATTACCTGGCAGAACGAAGCTCTACCGTGCTCCCTCCCAAATTTTGTCAGGATGCGCTGAGAGAAAGCCATCACCTCACAGACACCTTGCAGTATTTTTCTTGTGAACAGCCGTTCTGCTCCTGACTGAGAGCCTAGCAGAGCTGTGGGCAGCTTGGGGAGGTCCACGTACTGACTTTGGATACCTCAGTTTTGGGGTTGTGCCTCATTTTCAAAGGATGAGTAGCGCATGTGACTCCTGTTAAAGTCAGGATTCAGCCCACAGATGTATCGAAGTGAGTGTTCCTGACATTCTTGGTCTGAAGTTGGGTTCGTTTCCTGTCGTGTGAAATGAGAGCGCTGTTACCTGCCTTCCAAACACATGCCGTATAGGGGCTTTGAAATGTAAAGCAGGACTGTGTGATATTGCCAGATCTCTAGATACTTTCAGCTGAGCTTTTTAGATGACATACAAATTAAAAACTGCTGAGTTGTGAATGTTGTATGTTTTATTTCCAACATTCACCACAAACCAGATAACTTCAGGGGAATTCATGCATCTGTAGTGCTTGTCGTTGGTCTTTTTGAAAACAGTGAATAACTTCATGTAGTAGGATGTTTCAGAAAGGAAAGAAAATGCATGCAGGAGGCCTCGTATCAAGATTAATCTCTCAGGAATGCAGGGGGTTAACAGTCAGGCTGATTAATCACTGTTAATGAACCATCAGGAAATCTGTCAGGAAGTGGGTAAAAATTCCTGACGACTGATGTGAAGCGTTGTGTGGTGTGCTTTGGTTTTGATGTTTCCCAACTGATAGTCTACAGTGGGTGTAGTTTAGTTACCTCTAAGTTCTCAGGACATGTGAAGGACCAGATGACATGCTTCCCTGGTTCAGCTTGAGTAAGCGAGCAAGAAATTTTCCCCATGCGTGGCCATGCAAGTACGACGCAACATAAATGCAAGAAAGTCAGGGATTGCTCCTTCCCACGGCTTCCCAGAACAGAGTCTGGAACAGATACAGAAAGGAAGCGTGATCGTTCCCTCATTCCTCTGGACTGAGCCCACAGGGTACAGGGGGAAGAGTGGAACAAACGACTTTCCCTGTCTGAACGAGGAGCTAGGGCGTTAGGACTTGGATACACAAGTGAGTTAATGAATTGCCTGATGTTGACCAAGGGTGAGGTTTCACAGTTGGCTTAAGCTGATCCAAGATCTTGCTGCTGCTGAGAGGAGCGTTTCTAACCTTTTTCTCCTTTGCATTGGACTAACTACCGCATGGTAATACAGCAGCTGGCTGATCTGGGTGGAAACTGATGTTTCTTGGTCAGTGTTGGCTGACTTCATCTTCAGATGGGTCAGAGATCTGATCTGCCTCACTGCGTGGCCGCACGAGTCCTGTTTCTGGTGTAGGGGAGGGCGTGGGAACCTCAGACAAGGATAAAAACATGAGTGGGGACTGAGCCTTCCAGCAATAACATAACTGTGGATTGGCTTAAGCTGATTATGAAACTGCGTTCTGAATCCCTGGAATCAAGACTGCACTATCAGCCTACAGGGAATGCAAATTAAAATGTGTTAGCTTACACCTCCCGCCGCTGTGAAACAGTGGCTGCATGCAGCCGCGCTGCACGTGGCTGGGAGGAGGGAGCGTCCGGCGGGGCAGCAGCATCGCAGCTCCCCAGGCTCGGTCCAGAGCGTGCAGCCCACGTCAGACAGCGCTGCGGTGTGTTTGGGGGAGGCAGAGGGCAAGAAGAAAGGAACAAATGAGCACCGCTACCATGGATTCTCTCTGTATATACAGTTTGGATTAGGGTAACATACTCTAGCTTGTCTTTGTGACAAGACTGCAGGAACACTCAGTTAGCAGAGCACAGATTAAGCACGGTAATGCAGCTGTGGATCCAGGCCCTGAAGGTCTGGGGCACGGGGTGCTTCTCCGAGTACTTCTCCTTTATCTTCAACCCGAGTGGGCTTTGCAGTGCTCTCTAATCTGCACCAAAAGCCTAACTTAGACCTCAAAAGGCAAGCCCTGCTATTTGTTTCAAGTTCATTTGGTTTTTATTTGGTAGTTCCAGATAGAATCATAGAATCATAGGTTGGAAAAGACCTCTAAGATCATCAACTCCAACCATCCACCCAACAACACCATGCCTACTAAACCATACCCTAAAGTGCCACATCTACGCGTTTTTTAAACACCTCCAGGGATGGGGACTCGACCACCTTCTTGGGCAGCCTGTTCCATGTTAAGGACTTTCTGTGGTTTTGTTCTGTCTCAAAACTCCATGCATAGATACAGTTGTAATTGTGCTAGTGGAGAATCTCTTCGTAATTTTCAAATATTTCAGGTTTTAGAGGTTTGTGACCAAAGGTCTGCTCCTGTAAGCACAGCCTTGCAGAGCCCCACGGTATCTGTGGGGTGCCCTAGGAAGACGGCAGTCCTTCCACACAGGATCAGTAACTCCAGACACCATGGGAGTAGGCACCCTTGGTAGGCCTTGAACTTAGGAAATAGTTTGAAGACAGTCGAATTAGTTTAATTTCAGGAAAGTTTCAAGATAGTGGAGTTAGTTTAATTTAAAGACTGTCTTGATTCAAACTGCCAAAATATCTCTCCAGTGAAACATAAGGAAAAAGGGGAGGGAATATTAAAACACCCAAAAATTTAAAGGAAAAAAAAATGTATTGCACAGGCAAATAAATGTAAAAGTCAAAAAAACAGCCAGTAACATTTCCAGAAATAAACTGTTCTCCAACACACAGAGGATAAACATGGGCTCTTTCAGGGAGAAGGAAATCATAAAAATAAAGACAAAAAAAAAAAGCTGTATAACTGATTCAACCACTGTGACCAAGGGATATTTTACTCCCTGAGCATTTCAGCTGAAATTATCTCGTAGCTGAGACATAGACCCTCTTGGCACAAGAGTGTCTGAATATATCCCAAAGGCTGGCAGTGTTTCTCCAGTTCCACTCGTAACCTTTCATCAAAGCACAGCCCAGGGATTCTTGCAGGGAGACACAGGCTTTCCCCACTTATGAGGAATGGATAGTGAGCGTCTTCACTGACAGATATTTTTCTGTTACGTAGGGCTAATTTGTAGTTCGGGTGCAGCATAGGCAGGGGCGCAGCAAGGAACGTTGAGCAGATGTGACACAGAGCGATAACATCCTTAGCATAATCCAGTGTCACACAGTTATGAAGTGCTATAAATACAGCAGGAATTCTCCAAGGCCCAATTCCTTCGACAGAGCTGGGCATCTCTGCGTTGCTGTGTGTTTAGACGGCACTGAAGCAGTGTCATCCTCAGGCTTCGTTCATTTGGGCACTGCTGTGAATGCTCATAGGAGACTACAAGCATCATTGCAAGCAGTAGCGTTGATTCTACATCTTGATGCAGTTTTTGACAGCTTTTGGATTGATGCTTTGATTTATTCACTAGACGAAGAATTTATCATTACAGGCATGCCTCATTTTTCCCTTGTACTGCTGTATTCCTTTTAGAACTTGGTAACATGCTCTTACAATGTATTTAATAGAATGAATCCATGTCATACACAGAGCGCACATGGACTGTGACTTCTTAAAAATCACCCAAGCAAAGTTTTGTGAGAGCCCCTTCCTGTTCTTACATGTTTGCCATTACTCCGGCCCAAGAGGATGGGCTGGGAGGGCGAAGGCTGAGCTGGAGGTTGCCCTGGAACAAGGCAGTGCAACTGCTGCCACGCTGTGAACTGTAGCTTTTGGCCTCTTGGCCTCCAAATTTCTTTGGTGAACAAGTCATCTTATTGTGTAAGTGAAATGCATCCCATTATTCTATGCATGACTGACAGAAAAATGCGTTACTTGCTGGACAGACTGTCAAACAATACAGTTTTCACTTACAAAGCACTTTCCTTAAAAAGCTCCTCAGGGCAGCGTTGTATAAAAATAGTTGTACTAAAGTTGTGAACCAGCTTCTGACAAATCAGGACTAACAAAAGCTAAGGTATAAATAGCAGTGTTTTCGTGGGCTTTCTCTTCTCTGGAGGCACAGAATCTCAGCCAGCGCTGGATTGTAACAAACAAAAATGCCCTTTTCCAGACACACAGGAAAACAAGGACCTTTCAGACCAGTGGCACAGAATATAAATAGGTTTTCAAAATTACTTCAAAACCATAAAACTTAGTCAAAACCGTAACATTTGCATTTTAGAATGAGCCACGCCATATCAGACAAATTTTTTGATCCAATTCTTTATTTTATTTCATACAAATTAGCATCTCCTACTTTAGAGAAAGGTTAAACAAGTTATATTCTTATAATGGAATGGAATGAATTGTCTCCAGGCGCTCAGGGATATGAGGAGTATCTCAAAGTCTGCAGTGTATTAGGATTCCTGGAAGACAAATGCTGAAGAACATAAAATATTACATATTCTGTGTTTATATTTTGTCAGTGGGCAGAATAAATGCACCTTACTGGTCATTTTCAAAATTCATTATTCTTGCAAATTAGAGTGTTTTGGTTTTTTTTTTTCTTCTAGCAGGTTTTGAAAGAGTTAAATGCAAAGCTAATATTTGCTAATCCGGAGTTTGGATAATCTTGATTTTACTCTGAGCTTGTTCCTTCTTCTGCTCTGTGCTGACCTTTTCTGAATCTACCAAACCCAACTCAGTTTAATCCACAATACCAAAGAAGGAAGGTCTGTTTCTGTAAGCCTGAAATAGTTTGTATTGCAGCTAACCTTGCAGCTGAATCAGTTCTGCTGTTCCTCATTAAGTTGCGTTGGACCAGTCCTGTCTGCCCAGAGCAGAAGCAAGGTGGAACAGGGTACCTACATAAGTGGTCTGATACCTGCCACTGTTCTTGGTGTAGTAGCTCCTGTACTGAAAACAACCCCCACACAAAACATTTACGTAGCAACAACTGAATCTGTAGTACCCTTGGGGTCTGTAGTAGCTGAGCTTTGGAGACACTGACTGCTTCAATCTACATATGGGAGGTAAGGATTTCAGCGAAAGTTTACTGGCATCATATCGTTCTGTCTGTTCTCCAACCATCCCATAATGCTAATTTTTCTCTTGCAAAAAAATACTGGGTGGCCTTTTTCCACTCTGCGTGGAAGTCTGCTGTTCACCCCCTTTTCCACCTTTGTAGTCACTTAACACAGTTCAGCCTGGCCAAACGGGCGATCTGCAGCCATCTCGCCACCTCAGAGCATCACCCGCGAGTGGCGAGGCACAGTAACGCGGCAGGCAGCACCCGAGTTCCACCTTGCCGTCACCCGGACCACGACCTGGGCGATGGGCGGTTAGTCTTTTTTCGCTCCGACAGCAAACAGCGCAGCAATTGTTTGGGGCAGTATTTAGTTACCTCCATAAAAAAAAGATCAGAAAGACAGTATTCTGCTCCGTGCTGCTGCCAAGTAATAGTTTATGCTATTTGACACCAGATATTATGAGTATTCCTCATTATAATAATATTTGGCCAGTTCTGCTACCCAGTGATCTGTATGAGAAATATTTGGTGTAAAAATGATTAGTTCCTCCTGCTAGAGCTCAGCTAACAGATCCGCTTGCTGAAATTCTACTTCTGTCTGTAACAGCAGCGCGAAAATAACTTTAATAATTAATGATGCCCCGATTAGATTATAAACTCTGAGATGGGCCGGAGATTTCTGTATTATGCATCAGACAAAAGATACTGGCAATGCTTAACTCGCAGTCCCCTGCTCCTGCTCCACCTGCCATTGTGGGAGCACTCTGGAAACCAGAAGGGAGACAAAGGCCCAAGAGAAATTGATAAAAACCTTCGCCTGCCCCTCGCGTGTTCAGGAGCAGAGAACTGTTGAAACAGGTGCTGCTACGGCTGCGTGCCGGGGCATGACTTCGCCTTTTAACATGTAATTTGCCAGGTGACCCTCTCCATCGTACCCTGCTGTGAAGGCGATGGAAGACAGCATCCAAACTTCAGGCTAAGCGAGAGTTAAATGGGAGTTTCCTGACTGGAAACACCAGTGCAAACAGCTGCTGTGGAAGGGCTGGGCGAGGAGAGACGGGCGGCACCGCGCGTGGGTGCCTGTACCCTGCGCTCACCCCCTTTAGGGTTCCCTTGCTGTTGCCACGCTGCTCTGCCCTGTCAGCTGCTTGTAGGCACCAACAGATTTTTTTGCTGGAAATGACATTATATGCTGCTGATTTTAGGGTAAATAGGAGTTTAACACTGAGAATGACTAGAACTCAAAATTGGAAAATTGCTTCCTAGCCTTAACTTCCAGTTAGAACCTTTGCTCAGCCATCGTAACTAACTTTTTCCAGGCCCTTTGCTCTCGTCCTGTGACTCTTGGGGCCTATTTATTACAACTACAGAGGCAAAACCTCTCAGGGGAGATAGTCCATATGCTGGTTCTTGAATTAAATAAGGTATTACCAGTGTGTCGAGTGCAACGCTTTTACTGGTATAAAAGTGTGATTAAAAAAAGGGGACCTTAGAACCAGATTTATGGTACCAACAAGAATTGCCATCAGTCTGGCCTTAGAGGTCAAGCCAGTTTCAGGGGAGAAGGGACGCTGTGAAATGAAATGAGCAAATGAAGTTAGAAATTATTCATTTTGCCAGTTGTTGGGGACACTACAGAGCACCGAACATGGTTAAAACAACAGTTACTGTTACGAAGCGCTCGGGAGGCAAACAAACAGATGAGAGCAGAACTAGTGAGTGGCAGTGGGGCTGGAGGGTGAGAGCAAGCCGGGGCACGGCCGGCACCCGTGTGGGGAAGGCGTACTCTGTCTGCGGAGGGCTTGCGCGGGGCAGAGCATCGGGCAGCTCCTGGGAGACACGGCTGGGGACAGGTGGCTCTGGGGGCCCACGGCTGCCAGAGCTCCAGCCCCACGGTCAAATTCAGCACAGGTGGCAAAGCCCACCCCAGGAACAAGAGTGGTTTATGTGACAGACACAGCAGAGACCTTCGTTAGTGGGACCTTTTTAATGAACAACAGCTAAGTTCTGGAGGCATCAAAATGTATCCTTCTGCAACTAGGAATTTACAGACACCACAAGCCACATGGCTTATTTTTTTCCCCTTTTCTCTGTCCCTTCTACCACTGCCCTTTATGAAAAACAGAAGTCAAAGGAGAGAAAAATAGCTTTAATGAAACATTCAGGTTGAGAAATCAAAATCAGGCACTCCAACAACAGGAAGTTTCAAAAGCAGTGTGTGTAACAGCGGGTTGCTGAGCTGTAGCACGCTTGCCTTTTTCAATACATTTGCGCCATACTGTAATGAGTACCTTGATTCAACAGCTGGGCACAAAGGTAGTGCTGTGGCATTAGTTCAACGTGGCAGAATTTCCTAGGCATAGAAAGGTGAACTGAACTCAACCCCTGGAGAATTTCCTCACTCCTGCAATCAGTGCTGCAACTTTTGTCTTTCCAGTAAATGCATCTGAATCGTTTCCCTGTGCGAGTACACTTCAGCTTGTTTGTTCTTTTATTCTAGGGAGCTGGAGACAGTTTTGTGGGAGCACTGGCCTTCTACCTGGCTTACTATCCCAAGTTACCCATGGAGGAAATGATCAGGAAGTCTAACTGTGTCGCATCAGTGAGCGTCCAGGCATCAGGGACACAATCTTCATATCCTTACAGGAAGGACTTGCCTCAGGACCTTTTCTAATTGACGTTGTCTAGCTCAGCGTACTGATTTTATCTTATCCCAGACAGCATTATTCTCCTGACTGCACTGAGGTTCTCCTCTGCTGACTGGAAAGATCAGGGAAGTCTCTTTGTTTCTTGTTTGAGGAATCCTGTTAGTTTCTGTTCCACAGCAGTGAGATGGAGTGGGGGTGGTGGGTCTTTTAAACGTGGCCCGGTAGGTTGCTCTGGCCCCACACAACGAGCTATACTGAACTACACAAGGCTTGCAGCAGGACCTCTGCAGGGTAGCGGGCTCCTGGTGATATTTTCAGTTGATTTTATCAGAACTTCTGACGCGTGATGCCAGCATGTGAAGCACAGCATTCACTCTGAGCTTGCTGCCAGCATTTAGCTCGTAACAAAGCACCGTGCATCCAGCCCCGGCCCATCTGTTCCCGCGTGCCTCCGGCGTGGCTGCAGCACTGCGCTCTGCCGGACTCGGGAAGCTCCCTCGAACTGCACGGAAGAGAAGAGTGCTATTGAGGTAGACTTAGAAAAATGTTTCTAGCCATATTGCTCTGAACGTAGGTGGGCTAATTAAAAACTTCCAACATCAGCCAGAGAACTACTTTGGCTGTCTGCTTTCTTCATGCTTCACAAAAATCCAGGAGTGAAAAATCCATCCCGCTTACTGAAAATAATGTAGCCCTTTTAGCCATGGTCGTAGCTTATCCAAAAGCTCGTCTTACTTCACCAGGTTCCCGTTGCTTGTTCCTTTCCTAGGAAGGAGCTGGTGCAACACTCCCCCTTCAAGAAATGACACCAATTCATGGTCACTACTGTTGAATCTGCGGCTGGTAGGTTAGAAAAACTTGCAATCCTGCCATTGAATTCCTGCTGTGGAAAATGTTAATTTTTATTGCCTTACAAAACAATAGTTACTTTGAAGATTACGGCCTGTTTCACAATGGAAAACACAGACAATGGGATTTGCTATTTAATTTTTTTTAATTGAGTACTGTAAAAATAACTCAGAAGATAAATAAATGTTACTGTGATGATCTATGTCCAGACATTAAGAATTTTCTCTCTCTACATTGTTTTATTCACAATGGCCTTCAAATCACAGGAGACGGTGATCCCAGTTCATTTCCTCTCTTTTCAGCCCATGTTGCTGGATTTCTGAATCAGCGTTCACCCCGTCCTCCCCCCAAACCGTCCTCTCCTCGTGCATAAATCAAGTCCAGTCATTGTTCAGATGGAGCGAATTTTTCTCTTCTCTGTGAAGAGGACACGTCTCTTTGCTACAGGGGAAAAAAAGAATCTGTTAAGAAGCGTGAAGTGTTAAAACTCAATTCAGTGAGCCTATGTCCCTTCCTCCTGGCTGCCTTTGCTGTTTAAATGAGTGTGGAGCAACTGACTGGCACAGTGCTGTTCTCAACCAACTCTTGAAGGCGTTCAGTAGTGCTTTTGCTTTACCACATGGAATTTTTAGTTCCTAAGAGGTCCATTTTACCTCCGTGAAAATAAGTATCAGGATTTGTGTGGCTGAAAACATTCACCAGCTGCTCTGTGTGACTATTCTGAGTCACAGCTGCTTGAAGTGGAGACAAAAATAGGTTCTTACTGCTTTCTACTACTCTTCAACTTCAGAGCCCAAACAACTCCAGATGATGAGCTGGTTCTAGTCGGTCTCACAGACTGACTGGAAAGTTAACCAAGTATCCTGTGGATCTCTCCAGGAGGCACAAACCGACCCTGCCTCCAGTGCCTGATGCCAATGTTAGCAAAGTCAGTTCAGCTACAGGTTAAGCAAAGTCAATGAATTACTAAAAAAAAAGTTTAAAAATAATCAAGCCATTTGAAAAGCATGGCTGTTCTGACAGACCTTCATTACATTAATTCCTTTGAAAGCTACGCAAGAGCAATCCACACAGTAACAAAATCTCTTCTTCCACATAAAAGTTTCGCTTTAAGAAATACTGGAACTTAGTAACACATTCTGTTGCTGCAGTTAGGAGGTAGTGAAACTTGGGCACTACTGCCACTACTTCACTAAAAAGCTTCATTCTGTGGAGGCCCCAGGTTTTTGAGAAGTACAAAACATAAGGTGAAAATACATGCCAAGTGAAAATGCTTCCTAACATATTCCTGATGTGAGTTGGTATCTAGACTCAAATTTACTTCCCTTCACACATGCAGCACTTTCTCACATCAGTTTCTCACTTGTGTTCTACTACAGGCTACAAAGAGCAGAGATTTTTTTTCTTAATGACTTCCAATTTCGTACTTCAACAACCTACTACGTGTTCTGCAACAGAAGCACCACTTAGCCTGGGCTCTCCGCTCTCTTCACATTTCCTACAAGTTGCGAAGCTTCTGGAGGATCGCTTTGCATAATGTTTTGATGCAGTAATTTAAAATTTTCTTATTCAAGAAAATAATCCGATTCCCCTTCTGTATGGAATTCAGGAAAGCCACAACCTTTGTCAGCAAGAGTGCTTGGATGAGAGCATACGGTTGCGCTGGTGGTTTCTTTCACCTGCCATAAAGCTCCTGTACTCTTAGATCTGACTACGAAACGGTTCGCCATATAACAAGAACATAAAATTGTAAGAAAAAAATAAGCGTGAACCACATAACTAGCAGGCATCCATTATGTTATCTACTTAGAGCTGCTTAATACATTTCTTCATACATTTCTATAGATTTAAATAAGCTTTTTTTGCATTAGTGCCCCCATGCTATTTCTGGCATGGTCTGGTTTAAATTCTAAGTTTCCCCAAATTAAGCTTTTAAATGTTAAATTAAGCTTTTTAATGTTAACTACAGACTAGTTTCTCCCCCCAGAACTTGAGCTCTTAGTCACCTTTCAAAAAGCTTGGTGAGCAAAAGGCAGCTTGGCAAGTGCTATAACCCCCCAACAAATGGGGTTCTTAAACTGAGAATATATGCAAGGACCAGAGGAACATAAAAGAACCCACAAACTGTCATCTGGAGAGCAGTATCATTTGGGGAGGAGAGAAAAAATTGTGTTTATTTCTTTAAAAGAAAAAAGTCCGTTTTGTAAGTGATGATTAGAATGTATTGTCTAGAGCACCCATGGCAGCTTAACAGAACATTTCTGTTGATGCATACTTCATGGCTGCTCGTTGGAGGTGGCACAGTCTAGCAAACCACACAAAGAAAGGGAATGAAAGAACTCCTGTGTCACTCAGCTTTGCCACTAACATGCGGTGTGGCTGTCATCAAAGGCTCTGATGCATCGGGCAAGTTGTTACTTTGTTTCAGTGCCACAATCTGTAAAACGAGGGTAACGTTTACTCCCCACTGGAATGTCACGAAGAACAGCAACTATACAGTCGTGTGAGTATGAAACATGCTATAGCATTCAGCTTAGATGGGAAAAGTCCTGTTCTGTTCACATCTTTTGCCTCACAGAGTCAGAGAAGCTTATACAACGCAGGCTGGCTTCTTCCCCAGGCTCTTACCGATGGGATCGTATCTCAGCAGGACCAGTTTTTCCTGCAGTCGGAGTCTCCTGATGTTGAAGCAGTAGCCTGTCTCGGCCGCGCTTTTCATCCTCACCAGAATGTATCTGAAGTCACAAGGAATTTCTCTGTGTCAGCGCACAGGGGCACTGCCAAAGGGACAAGCTTTTAGCATGAACAATGTGGCATAATCACTCTCATAGAATCATAGAATCATAGAAAGTTTTGGGTTGGAAGGGACCCCTAGAGGTCATCTAGTCCAACCCTCCCGCAGCGAGCAGGGACACCACTAACTAGATCAGGTTGCTCAGAGCCCTGTCCAACCTGGTCTT
>Ga0065711_1006613_pt1 | contig 16834 bp, 14 predicted proteins | sample Hoacrofraction12_FD_59098 | JGI IMG/M metagenome (GOLD analysis project Ga0065711, IMG submission 59098) | Hoatzin crop microbial communities from Cojedes, Venezuela - Epithelial fraction 12 v2 (version 2) | ecosystem: Host-associated > Birds > Digestive system > Esophagus > Crop | place... | reverse complement strand
GGCAATGTTATAGATTTTTTTTTTTTTTTGTAGAGTGACCCTTGTTGTTAGAGCTCAGCTGAATGTTGGCTCCTTGCTCCTGTCCCTCTTTAGCTTGATGAAATAGAGGATCATGGTAACGAATAGCTAGGCGTATATCAGTCATGCTAAGCTTACAAATAAGTGCTAGGAGATTTTTATCACTAATATTAATTCAGGCAGATATTATGATCTGTAATGCTGGGAATGGTTTTGTGTCATAGCAATGCAACTTGAAGAAATATAGGTTGCAATGGGAGTTTAATGCAGCAGCTCAGTACTGCGCCTTAGTAGTGAGTGATATAACCTTGTTTAAGCTGAGCAGAGACAGTAATTTTGTAATTGATATTAAAATACTGAATGTCAGTATTGTGTTGTAACCACACAATGCTTGGAAAAATTAAGCTCTTAAACTGGTGACGATGTAGCTGCAAAGTCTGAACGGGGTGGTCGCTGGCATTCTGTGGGTTCGGTCTGTTCAGAGATCTCTTGGGAGGGGACAGGGACTCCACCACATGTGATAGTTTGGTGAGGTGTGGAAGTCACAGGGTGAAAAAGCAGCACAAGATGAAGGCTGCTTGCTTGTTGCCTACTCTTTCAGTTGTTTTCAGAAACAACTGAAAACTTAGTGCCTGTTACCTTCCACAAAAAAAAAAAAAAAGAGTAATAGTTTAATGTAAATGTGCCTTATTGCTCATCTTGCTCCAACCTTGGCCTGTTTTCTTGAATGAATCTTAAATTTTTGTAATAGAAAACTGTGCCTGAGCAGCACATACTTATCAGTCTGTTTTTTTGGAAGGTCTTTCTAATAAATTTAAACTAGGTTTGAGCTGCTGGACCGTGATGTGGCTCTCGCTGCCTCCTGCTTGTGCGGGATGTGGCAGAAACCCTGGCTGCTGCCTCCTGCTCTGAGCTGGCTGCAAGCTTTCCCCACTTGCCCTGGGGATTCCCCACAGGTCTGATTTGACTGGCATCCAGCATCTCTGTGATGGAAGGTCTGGCCTGTGAGACTCGTTTGGTCACCCAAGAAATTAATTTCTCTGTTTTGATGCCAGGCTCGGGGGGACAGGTAGGTGCAGGCACAGCTGGAAGTGGCTGGTGTGTGTGGAAGAAGGGAAGTGGCATCTGCGTGTCCTGTGCTCTTTTCTTCCTTTGGGCATGGCCCCGCAGCCAGCGTGGGCGAGGTGGGAGCACAGAAGAGCTGCTTTCTGCTCCTCTGTATGCATTTGTTCAAAGGAAGTAAGAGCAAACCAGTGGTGTGCAAGTTAGCTATTATTAGCTGCACATAATGTAAGTGTGAAAGGAGATGTGAGGTGCACTTTGTGTGAGCGCTGATGAACGGTGGGAAGGGGAGCTGGGGAGTGGTGTGTTGTAGAAAGCTTCTGTACGGGTAGTTGCAGCTTAATTGGAGCTGGAGACAGTGTCCTCTGTGAATACTGCAGCACCTTACGAGTCTTGTTTGCATAGTTTGCAGACCCTTTTGTTTCTTCTTTCTGGGAGAAAAGTTCTGTTTGAGGGTGGCGATTGGCTTGCCTGGCTGTGCTCAGTGAGCTTCTGCTCCTGGACTGAGGGTGAAGTGAGTGCCGGGAGGTCTTTGGGCAGTCTTGATGTTGAAAAGAAAAATATGCATCAGTGTGTGTAATTATGGTGATACTTGAGCATCTGTGCAACACAATGAAATATTGCATATTAGAAAGACATTTTAAATATCTTGGTTTTGGCAAAGGTTTCTGTGGAAGACACAGGAGAGAAACTGAGTTCTCCTGATTCCTGGTTTCCTGCCTTGCTTTCTGCCTTTATGTGTCTGCTGCTTATGTGAGCAACGTAAAAATACATATGGAGAACATTGAGATGTAAAGATGTGAGGTAAAGTGCCAGCAGGTAGTGTGATACATTTTTGGTAGAAAGTTTAATTTGTGTTTTTTAAGTCTGGACTATGCATCTGTTGTGGTGTTTGAAGTGGAAATGATCAACTGCTTATTACATGTGAACCATTCTATGTTAGTTTGCTTTTTCATTTTCAATTCTGTTAAAAGGTTTGAAGGAAGCTTAAGCTGAAGCCAAAAATGGAGTTTCCTGGGTAACGTGAAGAGAACTAGAGCAAGGAGTGAAAGTCACTTTGCTCTCTGAGCTTCTCTGTGCAAATGCAGTTCAAGTAACTAACATTTTTCAAGACACTGTGACAGGCTTGCAAACTTGTTCAGAATGAAGCTGAGTGATTTTGCAAGCAATAGTCCTCCTGTGTCTTCAGCCATGGCCTTTTAAGAACAGAAATTGTTTTTCTAGAGTCACAGGTGAAGTGAAGCAGAACACGACGAACACAGTGGTGTGCAGAGTGCAAGGGGAGTGGAACAGTGTGCTCGAGTTCACCTACAGCAACGGGGAGACAAAATACGTGGACTTGACAAAGCTGTCTGTGACAAGAAAACGAGTCCGGCCCCTGGAGAGACAAGGACCCTTTGAATCTAGGTAGAGGATGTGTTTGCTGTTGTCTGACCCTTTGTGTCCTAAGCAGTCTGTGGATTGCTTTGGGAAGACTTGCAAATGTAGATAACATTTGTGGATAATGCTTAGCAGCAGTGATCTGAATTTCTTTTTTTTTTTTTAAAAAAAAAACCAAAACCGAAATGCATGATTAAAAAGTGCAAAGAACAAAAACAGCCAGGTGCCTGCACATCTTGTCTCTTTTATTCATGGTCAGAGTTCTCCTATGAGTTCATAAAGTGCCTCCTAGAACAGAGCCTCCGTGTTTGTTTTGTTTATAACCATCAGCCACGCAGCAGGGCAGCTCCTGAGAGGGGAGGTCCTTGCATGGAACTGCTTGTTGAGTAACACTCCCGTGGCAACTTTACAGGGTAGGCAAACGGGTGTTAGATTGGCACAGCCAAAACCTCGGAGCCGTTCCTGTCTGCTCCTCGTTGCCAGCGCAGCTGTGAGACTTGACCGTGAGCTCTTCCACCTGCGCTGCGCCGTCGTGCTCCGACCTGGGTTGGTTTGGCGTGCGTAAGCAGAGGGAGCGCTCCTGTTCTGACAGAAATCGTGTGGCCGTTCTGTAGTTTGAGGTGGCAGGCTGGGAAAACTTTTGGAAACTAAAGTTAGCCATTTCTTTTGTAGGAGGCTGTGGCAGCATGTAACAGAGTCTCTGCGGGATGGAGACATCGATAAGGCTACGGAGCACAAGCGAGCCCTTGAAGAACGACAGAGGAATGAAGAGAGGCTTCGTGCTGAAACAGAAACACCTTGGTGTACTAAATACTTCCTTAAAGAAGTAAGTTCCCCAGCAGTTAGCTGTTGATGAAGGTAGAGGCAGAGCTATAATGAAAGCAGGTGCACGTGTGGGTCCGTGTCCTGTCAGAATAGACTATTTGGCCATAGATCTTGTAGTTTAGCTCCATGGGATCCATAGGAGTACAGTTACACTTAGGAGTAAGCACTCTCAAACATGTAAAGGTGTGACTTTACCCTGCACTTCCCACTTTGGTTTGGTGATTGCCTTGCAAATAAATGTTTGCCTGTTTTGTGGTTTGGTTTGTTTTACCGAGCGCAGCACCATGGTACATGGAAAACAGCTTTACACGTACGTGTCTAAGTGCACTGTAGCAATAAATACCCAAAGAAAATAATCAGTAGTACTAATTTTGCTCATGTTGTATGCGTGTGAACCCAAGATATTACTGTTAGCAAGAGGGAACACGAGTTCATTCTCAACTTGGAACTTTTTGTGTTCTTGTACATTACGTTTTGGATGGAGCTTATTTGTTCAATGGCTTAACCTGTATTTCAATAATGGTAGTAATAATAATGTAGTAAGACTTTTAACCCGATGAACTACAGACTGCCTGGGAAGGCTGGGGGCTGCGGTGTGGTAACTTTGAAACAGGCTTTCCTTGTGGTCTGGATGATGAGACCCTGCTTGCGTAGAGAGCTTTGAGCCCCGTGCAAGAGGGGAGGACTCAACTGCAATTTATGCTGTAGTAGTTTAGATTTTCCTTGTAGTGAAAGCTGTAGCGTTCTGTAACTGCAGTAATGTAACTTCCCCTATCTGTGGTCTAGCAAGGGTTTAAAGCATAGGCTCAGAAGGGATTTTTTTTCTTTTTTTTTCCTGTTTTTTTTTTTTTTAAAGTTCAGGACTATCTGTTAGTTCCAATAAAGTTTTTTGTTCTCTAGAGCTATGTTAATATGATTAGCTCAGATTTAGATACTGGTGTTGTTAGTATCTAGATTTAGAAGAGGTGAAATCTCTTGCTAATCCAAGATACAGATCTACTCAGAAAATGTTTAAACGTAATCCTGAGCTACTTCATTTCCGGGTAAGCAGTCGGGCTGTGTTAGAGCTGATGATGCTGGAGAGCTGCCTCTCTGCTGGCTGCTTGTTTGGCTTTCTAAAGTAATAATGGAGTTGAGAAGAGTGGCTTTCCATCTGGGTTAATTACAAGTGCAGCCGATTCCCAGAGAGCGCTGTGGCTCAGCAAGAGTCCGTACATGTTCTGGAGTGGTCTCAGAAGCCTGCAGCGTTGATCTCAGTCTGTGGGAGTTAAAGGTACAAGCTATATCCCTCTGGTTTTCTCAGCTATCAGTCTAATAGTTGTGTGAAGGGAATTCTTCTGGGACACTGTCTTTATTATAACCGTATTTTTTCTTTAAATTGCAGGGAGATGGCTGGGTTTATCATAAACCCCTCTGGAAAACAGTCCCTGCTGCACAAACTCAGCAAACGGACACTAACTAGAAAAGCTGCTTTAAGATGAGTTTTCCAGTTTTCTTCTCCTTTTCCTCTGTCTCTCAAAACACAGTAATCGCACTGAGTGTCCCCTTTTTATGTAATTGTGAACGTTTAAATGAGCATAAAGAAATAAATACGCTAGGGCACTTTAAAGTTATTTAAAAAAAAAAAAAGTTGTGGAGACAAACTTGCCAGGTACATTCAACCAACTTGTTTTTTGTACGATCCAAGAGATTTTATCTGAATTGTGTAAGATTCTCCTAAGTAGATCTGATTGCAAAAGCTGCCTAAGAGAAGAAGGAACTGCTGGATTTTGGAGTGACATCGGAACTTTTTTCAGAATCTGCATCAAGCTCTTTAGTAACTGAAGCCTGCTCAGTACCCATGTAGTAGACAACAGCAACAAAAAACTGCTGCTTTTATGCCCAGTGATTAACCATTTTGGTGAAAACTGGAGGGGTGTTTGGAAGATGTGCCTGAAATCAGTGTTAAGAAACAACTGGATTGTGACGACCTTTTTCTTCAGAGAGAACGCATGCATGCATCGGAAGAATATGGGATATATGTAGAGACTACCTTTCTTTTTTATGGATTTGCAAAAGCAATTAGAATTGTAACCATGGAGAAATTTTTCCTCTGAAATGTTTTAATATACTTGAAATAATTGACTTGAATTGGAGAAGTAATTTGAACACTTTTCAACTTCTAGTTTTATTAAATCTCTTTGAGTGACTTTGATTTTTCTCATGTTATAATGTAATGAGGTTGGGCCTTTTTTTTTCCTCTTCCACCTTCCCTTCCCAAGGACTAAGGCTTTCAAAATGAACAGAAAACGTACAATTTTGTATTTAAATTTCTCTGCCCATCTAATCATCTCAGAGGTGAAGTATCAGTGTTACAAGCTGTCCTTTGGATTGTTTTTGTTTTTCTCCTGTGGTGTTATTCAGAACAAAGCAGTGAAATGTGACCTGTGAATACATGGACTGTAGGTCCTGGTTTTTCATCTTACCATAAAAAAATGCTGATTATGCTGAGGACTGGGTATTGATTTGAAACACAATCAGATATCAGGAAACTGTATTCAGGTACAAACATCCTTTGGGTTTTTTTTATAACTATTTTATTGAAGTCTAAGAATTGCTGGCAATTAAGAATAGTACTTATGGCTTTTGTTATTGTTGTAACTACAAGCTACCTTAATTTTTCCAACAGTGGTGCCTTACTCTGTTTTTTCTTCTGATATAGTCTTCCAGTCAGTGTATATAACATTATCTGCCACTTCCCAGCCATGGCAATGGCTGCACCTGATCCAGCATCATGAGAACTCACAACTATGTGATCTGGTAAGATGTTTTCCATGGAGAAGATCCAAGTGTAAGAATGCATCAGAAGGTTTAAATAACCACGTTAACTTTCAACACAAACTGTAAATTGCGCAAAAAAAAAAAAAAAACGGGGTTATGCACAACTATTTTGATTCTTGTACATTTTTTTTCTGTGAAATGCACTGAGATCTCAACGCGAGTCGTAGTCTGTTTGTGAGAAGTGGGGTGGGGATAATAAAACTACAAAATGATGCATTTGTTCTGTCTGCTTTCCGAGAGATCAGGTGACCAGAGGAGTAGGTTGTTGTCTGTTACGCTGGAGATCTGTCTGTCTGGGCTTTCCTTGGCCCTGGAAGTAGGATATTTTGGCACTGTGCACTTGAGTAGTAACTTATCTTCTCCAGCAGAAGAATGTTTTAGGCCCTGCTGTCTTGTTTGTGGTATTCTGTAGAACCATCCTGTTGCGTTAGTTTTGGATATCCATTGGGCATTTTCATGTTTAACCAGGAATAAAAATAAAAATGAAAACAGTGGGATTAGTTCCTCCTTGTTTCTGGGTCTGCGGCACATTTGGGGTGTGCTCCTTGGCCAGTTCTGGGATCTGGGATGGGAGTTGTGGTGGCAATCTGTGACCTTCCATGGTTTGTCAGTACCTGCACCAAACTGGGGTGGTAGAGGGACAGAAAATAAATTGACAAGACTGTATATCTTCCGTAGTTTTATCTGTGTCATGTGGCAGATTTGCTTTAAACGGCAAGGTCCAGATTTTAATATTGCGGTGATCAGAGCAAAAAACAAACCTTTATCACCTGAGCATACTCCAGGGATCAGCCTTATACTTACTGAGATACAGACCTATGACTCAGCCACTGAGCTCTACTTAAAACTTTGATTTGGGAATTTGTCAAGGTGATGGTTATAAAACAGACTGGAAAGCTCCCATGTTGACCATAAACCCATTCGTGTTCCTTATATAATATTATTAGTCAAGTTATTTCTCTTCCACCCTCATCTGGTATGCTTGTGGTTTCACACTGAGAAAGCTGTTACTAATTTTGTTGTGTAAAAATAGACCAACGCTGAAGAAGTAGTCTTTTAAAATACATGAAACGATCTCTTTTAACATGGGGGTGCTGCTAGAAGAAAAGAAGGTAGAGCCTTCCTTCGCTCAGATGAGCACAAGAACTGGAACGCCTTCCTGATGTGGACTTGGTTACGATGCAAATTTCTAGTTAGTTCTAGAAAAAAAGGACATAGTTGAAAACAGCTTAAAAGAAAAATCTAGCCACTGAATATCCAGCTTAAATTGCAAGACACTTACGTGATTCTTCTGAGAGCTGCAAGCACCCTGCGGACTAACGTATGTATTTTTAACTCTGACCAGATTTGGTTCTCTTGCATAACTGCTGTGGTTTCCATCTTGTACCTTCTGGAGCGAAGGGAAGGGCTCGCTGCTGCTTCCTATGTAGCTATTTGCTGGAACCACAGCGTGTTCAACAGGGAGCGTGGCAAAATGTAGGATTTTGGCTTATGTTCCCTTCTGTCTTTTTGGCTTGCTTGGGCTCCACTGAAGAATAAGAGCAAAATTCTTACTGATCTCAGTGGGTTTAGGCTCCCTGAATTATAAACAGATCTTGGAGCTTAAAGAAGTGGCTCTCTTCAGAGGTACTGCGTACCCTGCTGCTCGTGGAAAACCAAGTGTGTGACGAGTCACTTGTATTTAACACGGGCATTCACACATAATCCCGAAAGCTGGAGTCTGACTTGGTTTTCATGGAAAAAAATGCACCATGTAAATTGGCGAGCTGAAGTTTCTAGGCATGGGGAGGGAAATAGATTGAGAAGTTTTTCGGCATATTTACGGTGCAAACTGTCAAGCCTAGGATGAAGTCTCTGTCTCCCCAGGGGAATTTGGATTTCAGCTGTTGGAATCGGAGATGCAGCCTTCAATGTCTGGCCACCTGTGGAAGAACAGGTCAGAGTGTCTTTTAAAGCCTCTTGCACTGAACTTGGTAGAACAAGTATTTATCAGTGTTAAATCCAAACAGCTTGGTGCAGAACTTGGTAGGGTAAACTTTGCACTGAATATTCCGGGAAGAGAAGATTGGACAGCCTGGGAGGAGTTTGGTATGTTCCCATAGTTTATCTCCATGTCAGAAAAACTGCTATGTGCTCTCTGTTCCTCTTGGGCATATGTACAGTAGAGCAGTGGTTAATACATTAAAGAAATAGTGATTTAATATATTAAAGAAAGGGTGGTGTTTATGGTGAACTGGGGAGGATATGCTTCAAGATAAAGGGGTTAGACTGGAAAAATTGCAAGATGAGAGGAGGAAGAAGGCAGGTGGGGGTTTGGCGAGAATGAAAGATATGGGCACAGTTGCAGGTGGAGGCTTATACTTGGTAGCCAAAGTTAGTTTTTGTTATTTGGATTTGATGCAACCTAATTCATTCCCCTTCTGTCCTTCTCCAAAGTGATTAGCGACAGTTTTGTTTTAGGTTTTTAATTTAGGAGCTGCGGAAACAGTTCAAAAAGGTGGAAACAATAGTGAGAGAAGAAAAGCTTTTTGTATGGGTTGGTGCTGTCGTAGCTGTGCGTTTTAGAAAACCAAAACAGCCCTGCAGATCTGCTTCCCTGCTCCACAACGGGGGAGCCTGGGCTGTAGAAAGCTCGCGGCTGTTGTATGGTTTTCCCCCTTCCCCTCTCTTGCAGGGTTGATCCATGCAGTGTGTGCTGGCCAGTGAAGTATTCCTCTCCGATGCTATGCTGAAAGATAAACCTCTGTGTAGGTGAGTGTCAGGTACGGGCTTGCAGGGCTTCTTAGGAGCAGCTAAGGTTTTTATTACCTTTTGCTCCCAGGGGTGGAGGGATGAAGACTTGCACAGGGCCAGGGTTCAGCAGGAGGAGCGACTTACCTTTCCTTAATTGCCTTTCCGCTAGAGAGGCGGCCTGGCTTGGGCTGGTGGTTATGGGAGTGAAGGTCCCAGTTCCGTCTGACCATGTTTCTTCAGGTTGAGTAACACAGCAGAGGGGTGTGAAGGAGTCGCAAGAAGAGTTAGCCAACACGTTCGTGTTGACAGTATTACTGTGGCACAAATCTGTTGGTTAGAGGTGGCTGGGAACTGGATGGATGGGGGGAAAAGAGAGTTGTCTGTATACCCTGTGTGGAGATTTCCTGGGGTGAAACAGCAGTGTCTACGCTGGTGACTTTTTTTTCTATTGAAGAAACTTCATGCACCTACCTGAACTATCAAGTACACCCAGGAATTAAAGGTGTGCTTGAGTTGCAGCAAATCGGGCTTTTGCAAACTGGATTACAGCGGATCTCTATAGTATATTAAGGACTGATCGATGAATAACTTTTCTCGGGTGCCAGCATTTATTCCACTGGGGGTGTGTAGCATCTCAAGTCCGAATATTTTTTTCTGCTGCTACAACAGATATTTGTTTTTGTGTGGAGGCCATTAAAAAGGGAAGATAAAAAATTGCCTTGATGTCTGCAGAATAAGCTGTTAGAGGAGCAACTCGTGATGGCAGTGTGGAAGGACTTCAAAAGACACATGGAATTCGGGTGCTTATTAATAAAAGGTTAAACATTATTATTTTAAAAAATAATAAAAGGAATGCTTTACATCATTATACATTTTAAAGTAAGTACAAAATCAGTTCATATATAGTGTTGCACTTTAACCAAAGTATTGATTCCACAGTTCACTGTATCTGTGGGAGGAAACAGATCTTATAAATAAGTTATGTACTAGATCTTAGTTCCGTTTTTGGAAAACGAAGCGAGGGTTTTTCCCCATGACCTAAATGCCGCTCACATTTCTTCTCATTTCTCACAATAAGGCTCTTTGCCTGCTGTGTCACTGCATGCTTCTGCTCCCGTCACTGTCCTGGTGCTCCCCGCCTGGAGAAGCTGTTTTGCTGGCCTCGTTGTCCGTGTTGTTGTTGAGGATGTCGTCGCAGTCCATCTGTGCCATCAGGTTGAAGCGCTCCGCCACGCAGTGGGCAGTGAGGCGAGCCTCGGGGTCGTGGTCCCAGCACTCCGTGATGGTGTCGCATAGAAAACGCATTCCCTGCGGTCAGAAGGGCTGAAATTAAGATCTGAGGGTAGGAGGAAGAGGAGCTAGAAGCTGTTCTAAGGCAATTGCAGTGTTTTACCATACTTTTGACAGCTTCCTGCAGAAATGCTATTTTTGGCCAAGCTTAAGCACAGGAGGAAACAGCCTTGGTAAGTTGTGGCAAGTGCCAACGTTGGCGCTACTACTGGCACTGCTTGCGTCAGAGCAGCAGCCTCGGCTGACGTGGGATCTCATCCCAAGCGGTTTTCCATGCTACCTGGAAATCCCTGGAAGTTGGCTTGTGTTGACTGTGGGACTTCAACAGGGGCTGGAAGGAAATAGGCCCTCCATCTCCTGTCTCCGCCTCGCTGGTTCCGACCGGAGCAAATGACATTCCCGGGGGGACAGCAGAGGTGCAGCTGGCGACCAGGCTGGCAGCTGAGCCCAGGTCTCCAGGCTTCACGCCTGGGCCCTGGCTGTTATGCCTGGACAGAGGGGAGGGGCAGGGGGTGCAAAGGCGGGTTTGGAATTAAACTCCTGAAAACTGACTTCTTGTTCTAGCGGCTCTTTGAAAGGGTGCACCATGCGAAGTAGTCATTGCAGTGTGCAGCTAAACTTTGTTTTCTCACCACGAAATAGTGTCATGGTTTAGGTGGGATCGGGTACTTCTCCCTGTGCCCCAGAGCACATTCAGTTCCTCTCAGTTACAATGGTTATGTCTCCCAGTAATATATTTTTTTTTTCCAATTGTGTAGTGCTCTGAAAAGAGTCCCAATATTTTGGGCTTGGAAAGAACATGGCAGTATTCAGCTGGTATTTTTCCCACTCTTAATCTAGTAGCACAGCTAGCATCAGAAGCTATGTTGAACCTTCCTTTGCCTGTATAATTCCTATCATGTGCTATTCCTTTTTGCATCTCTGTCAACCAAGGTTGCAACACAGTGGAAAAATTATTATTCTAAATAAAGCTTCATGTTTTCTAGTGTGTTTTTTTTGTGTGTGTATTTCTTAATTTGCAGTTAAGAGAACCCAAAGTCTCATATGGACCAACACAAGAGGCAAATGCAAGTCCTACAGAGACGTACCCTCAGTGTCGTTTGTCCTTCCGCACCTTACTCTCAACTCGCTGCTCGCCGCTCAGGTTCATTGTGCTGAATCTTCCATAATTGGCGCAGATGAGAGAGAACAGGGTTGTGCAGTGAAACGGGCAGAGGGTGTCTTTCAGTACTTCTTACGTCACCCATTTATTAGCTTAGTCGGAAGGATTTGAGGATGATTGGTTAACAGGCGAAAACGAGCTAGCTTAGCTGAAGCCTTTAAAACGAGCCTGTTCTCCAACAGCACGTGGCACTGTCGTATGGTTTAGTCACCAGATTTTCTGTGCTTATTTTGCCCTGAAATGATGACATCTATTTGCAGTTTGCCTTGTGAGTAGCGATGATGCTCTTTTGAATGGCACGACTGGAACATCTTGTTACGCTTACCACGTGGACTGAGTTTGGGTTTTAGATCTGGTGTATCAGACATCCAAAGGATGCTGACTTTTACAAGTGTATTTTCAGTGGCAATATTGACTTAAGCTCCCACTGCTCCTTCCTGTCCTGCACCAGCCCTTCGGCTGTGCCAGTACAACAGTCTGTTCAGCTGCTTCGTGAACCAGATCCAGGAATTTACCTGGCCCAAATAACCACTTTTTTATTATTTTAAATGTCTTGGGGTGTGAAGTGAGGTAGAAGCATGGGCTTAAGGTGTTTGTAAGTTATCTGGGAAACTTTGGGGATAAATTTCTTCAGCTGACTTTATTGTGCAGCCTTGCAAACAGTTGCTGATGGGCAGCACGCTGGGTGAGTCAGCTCCATCAGGGAAATTCATGCTGAAGTTTGCTGAAAATCTTACACCGTGGCCAACAGTGTAGGTCCTCACTTGACTGAGAGTGATCCTGATGGTAGAAACGTGGAAGTAACATTTGGAGCTGGAACTTCTTTACATTGGTGGGAACATCTATGGGTGCTTACCATTCAGGTGAGCAATCTGCCACCCTTTCTTGGTGTCGTCCAAGGCTTCCTGCTGCAAGAAGCCATTGACCCCCGGAGTGGCACAAAGAGGTGGCTTTCTCCTGCTTCCCAGCAGATGGTGCTGCCCTATGCCACATCCTGGGAGACCAGTTGCAAAATGTCTGGAAAATCATGAAAAGCCAGGCTCCTAAGGAGATGTTTATTAGATCAGCTAAGATTAGGGAGCTTTCAGGAACACAACGTGGCTTTTCTGTTCCTCTTCCCCAGTGAATATCAGGTGGTCTAATAAAAGTTACTCCCTTATAAGCCTTGCTCTGTTTACATGTGAGACCAACCCAACTACAGCAACATTGGTTCTTGGAGGTGATTGCAGTCGGTGGTTCTTCAGCTCCACAAACAGCGCAGTCATGGTCAGGTTCTGTCAGAGCATGATTTTTGACAACCCAGGCCTCTGTGTATTTTTCCCATGGTTTCAAAGTTTATCAGAGACCTTGGGAGGTGAATATGTGAGGTGAGTACTCAAAGGCTTCAAATATGTAGCGGTGCTGATTGAAGTTCCAGTATTTGCCTTCATCAAGGAAAAAAAGCTGGGCGAACTCCAGAAATGGACTCGCCGACTGATAAACTCACTGATGGTCCAGCAGAAACCACCGATTCGTGAGATGCTGTTTGCCCCTTTGGTCGGTCAGGTTGGTTGTGAGCCTTTGGACAAACATGGCTGTGAGAGCAGAACTTGTGGGGAACGCGCAGCCTTCTAAGATCATAAAATTATATCGTTCCTCTTGAAAAGCCTGGCTTTATATGGCATCCAGGCAGCGTGGACGCAGTAGCAGCGTGGTTTTTGGGGAACACTGCAAAATGATGCACCGAGCACTGCAGGGCTCTGTGAGCCAGCAGGCTCAATGTTTCAGCTTGTTTTTCAGATGAGCTGATTTGTTGATCGGCAGATGGTGTTTTTCTACAAGACACATGAAATTTAAGAAGTACCAAAGCCAGGCAAGATTTGAAAATCATCGTCAGTGTGCCTGTTCCCCCTGCGTCCTCAGCGCGTGGAAGAAAGTACTGGACCCGAGGGAGAGAGGACCCTGCCAGTGCTGGGAAGCAGGTACGTTGCTGGAGCTGGTTGGTCTGGGTGTGCTTGTGGACGGCTTTAGCAGAGCACATCTCATCATCGCTGAAGCGCTTCTGTTCTGGGGTGCTGAGCTNTGCTTTCTGGGCTGAAGCGCTTTGCTTGCAGACCATCTGAGCTGAAATCTGGTGAAAGCCTTCCCCTTGGCAAGACTTGAANCTAGCAGTTTCCCTTGCCCTCAGCTTCACGCGTGTTTCCCAGCTGTTTCACTCGAGGGAGATGCTTCCCGTTTGGGCTTTCCTCGTGGAAGTCCTGCCTCTCATATGCCAAGTCCTGACCTCACATGTTAGAGGTAGTTTTGAGCTTGAAACCACCACAACCAAGCAGGCAGGAGGCTGGATGCCACTTTCTCCCCTCCGTCCCTGCTGCAAGATGGCTGTGTGTGAAGGACTGTGTTTCCTGAGCTAGAGCTTTCTGGACATGGTGGTTATGNGAGAAATGGGGTGAATTCAAACGATTTACTGTTTCATACGAAGAGCTTGCACTGAAATGCTCCATTTTGCTGTTATCTGCAAGATAACTGAATGCCATTGCTTGGCGTTCATAACGCTTCCTTATCAGGTCAATTTATTCATTAAATTTTGCTGTGCCCCTGGCTGGTGGCTGCTAAACACCAGGAAGCTGTGTCTTGTGGGGCTTATGTGGGCTCAGCCAGCCAGGAGGGAGCTGTAAGGAGGGCCCAGGAGTTCCGCCTGCTTTTGCTTTGGTTACAGCTGTAAGGATTTTTAGGCTGGGTGAGTTAAGTGGGACAAGATGGGTTGCTCTTTTCTGAACCAGCTGCTCCCAGCTTACCTGATGCACCAGCCAGCTGCTCGGGATCTCGGGGCGTCCTCTGCCATGCAGCACGATGTCCCTCATGGTATCCACGCAGGGCTGCTCCTGGACTTTTGACCCAAAAGGCAGCTCATAATTTTTTACCTCTGCAAGGAAGCAACAGCAGCATTACAGGATGTTTTTCATGCGTTCACTGCTTTGCTTTTGTAAGGTCCGCCAGATAAGAATGAATTTTTTTTTTAATCAGCCTGCAAAAATAGATGGATCTGGAAACAATTTAGAATTTGAACACAGAAATGTAGTGCTGGGTTTTCATGTGGAGGTTGTTTTCAGAGAAAGGACCGAGGAACCATCTGACTCCCTTCCTGAACCCAAGAGATGCACTACAAAGGACTTGGTCTGTCTTTGGACAAGACGTATTTTGAGTGGGTAAAATGTGTTGTGCCGGTGAAAGACGGGAGAGAGGTGACCACGGTACCAGCATCCAGATTCCTGCTGTGGGAAGGGATCGGGTTAGAGAAGAAATGGCCCTTCCAGAAGAGCAACCCCATGTCGTGGGAGGCCAAGGAGAAACTCCCTGTTGCAGAGGTGAGAGGCCTGGCTTCTGCCAGCTCCTGCCTGGGCACAAATGCAGGTGAAACACAAGTGGGGAAGGGTGGCCTGGGACGCTGGCTCGGGAGCAAAGGATGCACGGGGCATCTGAGCCACGCCACCGAGCATGGGGCACGCGGGGCGGTCGGGGCAGCTTTCTCGCCGAGGGCTGGAGTTTCTTGCAGCTCTGTGGGTCTGTATTGCAAGTAGGTGGGACAGGGAAGGAACTGGAGAGAGCTGAAAGTGGGAGGGAGGGAGGGAGGGAGGGGGGCAGGCAGGGGCTAACAGCAGGGCAGCTAATGAGATGTTTTGCTTTGCGCCATTTCAGATGCCGGGATGTGGCTCTGGGAGGCGAGGGGGGACGCGGCTCTGTCAGGGGCTGGAGTCTGCGAGTCCCCGTTGCTGTTGTCTGAAAAAAAACAACCCAAAGTGCTTGTGGCCGGGGAGGGGGAGGCAGCTTCGGCTCTTCCTGCCTGGTTTGCTTTCCATCGCCAGCACCAGCTCGGAGGAGGCTTGGCGGCCGGCCGGCTTGGAGCGGGGGCTGGACCAGATGAGCCCTGGGGTCCCGTCCCGCTCCTCGGCCACGGAGCCGGCCCCCTCGAGCTGCGGCACACAGGGCAGGCAGCCACGGGGGAGGATCTGCCGCCTGCTCTCGGCACCCCAGCGGAGACCCAAGCCACCCCAAATCGGGTCCTGTGCCACCGTGGGGGTGAGCCGCATCCCTGTACGGGGAGGAAGGGAGCAAAAAGGTGCCTGGAAACCCTGGTGCGATGCTCCTACCTCCTACCACTTCACATCTGGAGGCCATTTCCCACAAAACGAGGGCCATGGAGTAGACATCCATCTGCTTGAAAGACTCCAGGTCTTCCAGGTTCACCCTGGACTCCAGGACCTCTGGGGCCATGTACCTGGCGGTGCCCACCTGCCCGCAAAGAGGAGAAAGGCGTTAGCAGGGGTGGGCGAGGACTTCGGCCGCGGGGTGACCCGGGGTGGCTTGCGAAGGGTCCCCTCCGGGTCATACTTGCCTGCCCGCTGTTGGCAAAGTCGTCCACCGTCAGGGAAGGGTCGAGGCGTATGGCGATGCCGAAGTCGCAGAGCACGCACTCCTGCTCGTTCTTCACCAGGACGTTGGTGCTTTTGATGTCCCGGTGGGCGATGGGGATTTTTGGCCTGCCGCAGGTGGTGTAGTCGCTGTGGAGGTGGGCCACGCCGCTCACCAGGGAGCCCGCCATCTTCTGCAGCTCCATCCAGCTCAGGACGTGGCAGGAGAGGTAGTCCTTGAGGTTGCCGCGGCTGTGGTAGGCGGTGATGAGCCAATACTCCCGGCGCGGCCCCGTGCCCCGGTCCTCAGCGGTGAGGAACCGCAGCACGCTGTCATGCTTGAGGCTGGCATCGGTGAAGATCTGGCTCTCATTCTTCCAGGAGGAGTACTCCTCGCAGGGGAAGATCTTCACGGCCACCGTCTCGTACTGCCCCGAGCGGCTGTGGCTCAGCTTGGCCCTCCACACCTCCGCGAACTGCCCTTTGCCCACCATCTCGTCCAGCTCGATGGGCAGGAGCTCGGCGGGGCAGCTGCTGGCACAAGTGGGACCCTCGTCCATCAGCACGGACAGCTTCTCCTCCCGCTCGGCGGGCATCCCCGGCTCCGGCAGCGCCGGGGGCTGCCCCGTCTTCCCGCCCCAAGCCTTGGCTCTCTTTCGCCGCTTCTGCGTGCGGCAGAGGTAGAATATCACGGTGACCATCACCGCCACCAGCAGCGGGGGTAGGAGGCTGATGGCGGCCACTGGGATCACCTCTTTGCTCTGCAGCATGGAGTAGCCTGCAGGGAGGAAAGCAAACGTGAGGGCGCTGTGGCCGCGGCTCCGCAAACGGCTCGTTCTCATCACGCGGAGGAGGAAAATACGCGAAGCCATTAATGAAGTGCAGCTCTTTGCGGGGCCGCAGCGCATGCTGTGCGCAAACCCCGTCACAGAATCATAGAATGTTCGGGGTTGGAAGGGACCTCTGTGGGTCATCTAGTCCAACCCCCCTGCCAAAGCAGGGTCACCCAGATCAGGCTGCACAGGACCTTGTCCAGGCGGGTCTTGAATATCTCCAGAGAAGGAGAATCCACAACCTCCCTGGGCAGCCTGTTCCAGGGCTCCGTCACCCTCAGAGGGAAGAAGTTCTTCCTCATGTTCAGATGGAACTTCCT
>Ga0065711_1040587_pt1 | contig 16835 bp, 5 predicted proteins | sample Hoacrofraction12_FD_59098 | JGI IMG/M metagenome (GOLD analysis project Ga0065711, IMG submission 59098) | Hoatzin crop microbial communities from Cojedes, Venezuela - Epithelial fraction 12 v2 (version 2) | ecosystem: Host-associated > Birds > Digestive system > Esophagus > Crop | place... | reverse complement strand
GGGGGGGGGGGGGTGGAATGGGACACAGAATCAGAGAATGAAACATTTTAAAGAGACTTTCTTCTTGTATTAGACCTAACTATGCTCTTTTCCCCACTCAAAAAGCAGATGAACACTGATAAGATCCATTCCAGTACCTTTTTTTGTGTGCATTTTAACGGATGGTCAGGGACATATGGTGAGATCTGGATCTAGATCTCATTGCCCAAATACTGTCCTCTCCCACTCTCAGCTCTCATATTTTAGGTTTTATAGGCTCTACACATTTTTTCCCTAAAAGCACAACGAAAAAAAGACAAGACAGCAGCTCTCTGGATCCACCGAGCCTTCAATTCACAAGTGCCAGTGACGCAGTCATTGCTGTTCCAATCAGCTGGGTGCAGACTAAAAAGTTAACTTATAATCTGAAGCATCTTGTAAAATTTTCACTAGTTCGTTATTAAGATGTAAAAGTTTGTACGGAGTAACTCCTACAAATAAGGATGAAGTAGATGTAAAACTGATTTCATTGCAAGCTATACCACTAAAAGTTTAAGAGCAACAGCTTATTGTCAAGAAAGTCACAGCCTTAGACACTTAGTTATGCAATATTTCATCACACTTTTTTGTTCTAATGATTTTAAGATATTTCAGAATAGCTACAAACATTTTCATTACGATACAAGAATCTTGTCTTATTCTGGCACAAAAATATGCATTGCTCCGTATGCTACTCCAAAGGTCCATACCAATGACAATTCTGCAACATCCTACATTTTGTGCTAGACCAGGCCTCCAGTTGCTTTGTGGAGAAGACAAATCTAAAAAGCATTTCAAGCACAAAACTCATTACACTTCTATATCAGCACCAGTTTTACTTCCAAGACGGTATGTTTTGGGGGACATTCATAGCTCAGTATTCTTGCTGCATTCTTCATTGCTCGTTTGCCCCGAGGGAGCTAGCTGAAGGTATCATCTTAAGAGATCGACTGAGAGCTGCCGTTGGAGCTCATCAGCCGGGCCAGTTCCACCTAGCAGGAGGTGTGACCCAGTCAATAGCAGGCTCAGTTTCTTGTTTTACAGCTGAGTTCTCAGTTCTGCTTCAAGAAGACAAAGACAGTCTCAGGTAGATCACATATTTATGCCTCCAACTTCTTTGCCCATTTATGTTTCTCACTCCTGCTCTTAAAATCATGCTCTGTTTTTAACTAAAAGATACCCAAGGTTATGTAAAAGCACACAGAAAATTTTTATATTGTATTTTGCGTAATTTTTTTCACTACTATAGTTTTTGAAATATGCAGTGAAGGGATAAAGTTTACACTATTTAAAGGAAAATCTGTTTCAATCTAATAAGTTTAATAAATCTACTTGCAAATTTGAAATATCAAACTTCCATGCTGCAGCCCTTTCATAGCTCTTAGATAAAAGTGATTGTCACATACTTCCTTAATTTTACAGATTATTTTATTTTTTACCTAAAAGACTTACAGAGTAGCCTTTCTTATTGTATAGTTTCTGATACGTTGAAATGACTATCCTATTTCAAATAACTACACATTTTTGTTTTATTGGGGGTGGATTTTTGAAGGTTACTACTGTCACAAGAAAAAAAGCAGCCTTCTTTCCAGAGACCAAACAGGAACTTCTGCAATAACCTAAATAATAGAATGCCAATTGTTTCAGTTTGAAGTTTGGAAGGATTAGAAGTAGTTCATTCTTAACTCCAGGATTCTCTTGGGATGCTTCTACACAATTTGCCAAAGCCATATAAAACTTTTTGCGGCAATGTTATAATATTTACTGTGGCCACTAAATAGTAAGCTGAACCACCTGAGTAGTTTTATTTATGAGTACAGAAGCAGTTTAAAGCGGGAGACCTGTGCTAATTCTTTGGTTACGGAATTGCCATTTCAGAAAATATTTGGTCTAATGTCATTTGAAAAAGGTGTACCACAGACTACGAAAAACCTCCCCCATAACAGATAGGAGTTGGCACAAAACTGCCAATATTTGCAAACAGCCATAGACAGTAGTGGCAGTCACACTGCCTTGCTGTCAGGCCTCATAAATTAAGCAGTGCTATGCGTGGCAAGTAGCTGGACGGTAGCCCTCTAAGGAACGCAGTTTTTATAGGCAGTAGTAATGGAGATTAAGTAGCTCTTCTCTTTTCTCTGACTCGCTACTGAATCAATGCCCCATCACTGGTAATAAGGTAACTGGGGGACACTATACTGATCATGAAGTGCTAAAACAGAAGTGCTAGGGTCTAACTATGTAAGATAATTAAGCATACTTCAGTTCGCTTTCACTTGTTTTTTCTTCAAATTATAATCATTCCAATCTAGAACTAAGAAGCTCTACACAAATGTAGAATTTGGTAACTTCCTGTTGACTATCTGAATCCTTGTGCTGGTTCCAGTGGCCTTTTGCCACCCACCCATCATGCAAAAACCACTGTAGGATTTGGGGTACCCTGTAGTTCTTACTCTCGAGACAATTTTATCATACACTCTTGAGTCCAAAGCTGTTGGTTCATACACTCAACATTAAGTTCAGAATTCTGTCTCAGGAATTGAAATAATTACAGCTGGAAAATCTTGCCTAGATTTACCTTAGTGGACAAGTACTGAAATCCTCATTTCTCTAGTTTTAACTTCAGATTCATGTGAAATCTGTAAAGCAATAAATAAAGCTTTCTGTGATTTAAACGAAGTTGATTGTGGAAAGTGAATTTGTTGCACTGTAGTATTAATTTCAAATTTACATTGTTTAGTGTAAGCCCATCACAAGATAGAGATGGGTTGAAAAAAATCAAGGAAGTTTAGGCCACCTTGTAGTGAAAATGCATGAAGTCTAATGTGATATATAATCTTCCAAATTATTTTTGATTTCAGCTGACAGCTGAAGACCCAAGAACAACGTTCCTGGGCAAGTACCAGTGCACTATTGTGTTTGGGGTTTTTTGTTTTTTTTTAAAGTAAACTCAGAATCCACAAATTGCACTGGTTCTGTGTATTTTTAAGCTATTTTATTAAGATGTTGCAAGCTTTCTGCACCTAATCAAGTGAGTTTAAAAGAAAGTCAGTAGAAGTACTGACAGTGCTGTTACTTATGAAGTGTAGTGGTGAACAACACTTTGTGAAAGTTTCATCTTATTTTTATTCTGTGCAGAATATACAAAAGGTCAAAATAAATTGCCTAGAGGCATATCAGTAGCACAAATTGTATGCCTCCTGTTGCCTAGACATCACAGTGGTTTCTAAGTTAGTCTACTTCAGAACTGCACACCATCTCTGACTTTAACAAACCACACAATAGGATTATTGTCCCATAAATCAGAGGATTACAACTTTTCCCTCCACACTATACTGCTCTGTAATGGTGGTCATCAGGTCTTGTAAACTCTCCAAAGATGTGACCCAGTTCAATGGCAAAAGCTCAAAGATGTTTTTGTGAGTTGTTTAGAGTTCTATACAATATATACGTTACAACACTGGGATATTAGAATTGCTATATCTAACACTATTACATTGATAATACAGCCTATTCTTAAAGCACTATTGCGTTGACTATTTGGAATTAAATTTATTTAGAGAGAACATTGACCAGAGGAAATTAGAATGGCTGATTACGGAGCCACTACACAACACCTTTAACACCTCATCCTAATTGAAGAGGAGATGTAGTCATGTGGAATTAATGTATGGCATTAATAACAATGCGGATTTGTAAAAGGAAAGACTCAGTAGAAAGGATCTCCATTCATTTCCTTTTATAATGTCTTCAGTTTGGAAGTGTGGTATTTTTTATTTCGGTGATAAATCTAGAAATACTTTAGCTATTACAAAGAATTACATCCTATTGATGAAATGCTGTGGAGCTGTTCTACTGCAGTCTAATGGGAAAAAGACAATGAATAATAAGAAATCATTTGAAGACAAACATCTTAATTAGCTAGATTCTACTCTAATTCTATTGTAAATTTTGTAGCACTATTACAAACTATTTCATTTAATATAGAAGTTCAAAATACAGTCATCTAGTAAATATCTATTACAATATTGTACATTGTAGGAGCCTAATCCTATTCCCATTAAATTCTCATTGACTATAAAAAGAAACCCAGTATGTAAAGTCAGATATCATTTCAAAATTATTACTTTTACATTTTCTTTTGGGAGATGATAAGTATCTGGGAATCTGCTATATATATATATATAAGTAAAGCTAACTACCATTCACCTCATTTCCCTACTTCATTTTGCCCCATCCCTCCTTAAGAATCACCAGTAAAAACCTGTGGATGATGCCAATGTTTTAAGCACTAAATTTTTGAGGTTTTCTGGAGCTGTTTTCACAGGACCTCTTTGAGCAGTTGGTACCTCTGCATGTGTCTCAGTCAATGTTCCTTTTCATAGACTTGTTTTCATGCCCGGATTTTGTGAAAATTTTTGGTATAAAGAAATGCCCATGAATCTGAGCAGCCGGAAGAGGAGAAATAAATAGCTCCTGTTATACAAAGGAATTATAAAGGACAGGGGAAGTTTCCTTGTACTCAAGTTAAAAACACAGAGAGTGCTGGCACTTTATCCAGTCTCTAAAACTTTTGGAACTACAGGCAAACAAGTCAGCTTGGTATCAAAATGGTGAAAACAACTTTTTTGTGAAATATCTTCAAGGTTCTTTCGTATTACTTCACAGCGAGATTTTAAATTTTTCTTCCTCTGCTTTCTCTTATTACCATTCCAGCACTTCACATTTTAGTAATTTTAGTATACTTCCTTAAACTATGTACATGTGAATTTGTTTTCAGTTTGCTGAATCAAATCCAGAAAAAAATTCTAGAGGGCTTCAAATATATATGTGTGTGATTTATTAGTTTGCTTATTAAGTATTAGATATCACTTTTCCGGTCCTGGAAGTATTCACTATACTGAAGTTTCCCAAGTCTATGTTGTTTGTCTTTTTAGCAGGTGTCATATTTAAAACACGGTACCCTACACAAACAACTTTTCACTTGATTTTAATTCTAAGCTTATAAAAGGACTTAGGGACATAAATGAGCTTTAATGGCCTTAAAACAGACAATTGTGACATTTAAACTTCACACAAGTGTCCCAAAGTTATGAAAACCTTAATTCTGAATAGATGACTTTGTTGAATAGTTTGCTGATATAAATCCTGAGGTGTCTAGAATTCTGCAGTGAAGCATACTCATACAACTTCGTTTTATAAAAAACTAAGCTTTTTTTTTTTTTTAAACAACTTTACATATAATCGCACTTTTTCATTTTGTCAGAATCCACAGATTCAGAGATAAGCCTTACTGCAATCCGCCTAGATAGAAATTTCTCATTCCCTGCCATCAGGGCCACCACTCCATACAAATTCTCAATGCCCACGTCACATGCATAACCGAAAACGGTCTTCAGAAAAATGCAATGTCCTTCAATGGATGAACGACAAATTGAGGGTTTTAGTGGGCTTTTTCTTGTTGTTTTTGACTTTTTTGCTTTTTATTTAAAGCTTCAACATTAAGTGCCTTCCAGATGAAAGCAACTTAACTATATAATATGCTAAAGGTGAACAATGTTTTCCTCATCTTTAAGGACTGTCTAACAGTCAAGATCTGTTTACATATATTGCATTGGTTATGATCAGGACTGGATTCCTTTCTCCATGCTCTTACCAACTCTGTTACAGGTACCAAATATCAAATAGTTAGGAATCATTACACTGTCCCTTTTCAGCTCCAAAACTATATTAAGCATTTATTCTTGACTTCATCCTTCTATCACCTGTACACTTGCATCTCGATTTCAATCCTTCAAGCCTTGTTTTGTATTTCTGTTTATGCCCCTCTATTCTTTCTATACCAAATGCTTTCCATCAGCTAAACTCCCTGAAACAAATCAGCTGACAGATACCACCTGACATTTGTCTTTCCCTCCTCCCCCCATGATATCATACACATAACAGAAAGGATAATCTCCACACAAGACTGGATTTTATGGCTAAAGCAGTTCAATAATTTGTTGATAAGCCTTTAATATAAGATGACTGATCTGCTAAAGAAAAGATTGAACAGCAGAACTATCACTGAGTGTGTCTCCCTTGTTTTCTCACCATAAACTCTACTAATCCACATTATTTCAATTAAAATATTTGCAGATATCTGGGAATCTGACTTATATCCACTGATTGTTTTTTAATCCATACTAAGACTAAGGTAGAGACGAGGAGTTCTGTGCTTGGAACAGCTGCTACCACCTGTGATCCCCAACGGGACCAAAGACCATTTCTAAATCTAAGACAAATTTCTTTTTAGTTTTTTGTGTGTGCACCCCTCACATATTTCTTAGATTCCTTGAAAATACTAATTTTTAATCTCAGAAATGAAGTCAGAATAAAGTTAAAGAAAAACATTAATTTTCACACGTAAGCACTTCACAGTGTTTCAATACATATGCAAGTTTCATGGGTTTGACTCCTGAGACACTTCCACCTCGTAGTCATTTCTATGTATGCAGGCCAAAAACAAAACACTGAACTCCAACAGAGCGTCCAAACCACCCAGGTTTATGGATGTTAGAGTTAATCCCTTTCCCTCAGTCATCCAGAACTCTGCCTCTAACTTTAGAAGAAAAGGCATATTTTAAGCCTTACTATTTATTCTTTGGAATAAAGACACTGCCACATTAAACACAGCAATAATCCTTTTATCTGTCAATTATCTGTCTCTTATCTATTTAACTTGTGAAGCATCTGCTAGTAAGGTACTGTTGACCATTTCTTTGCACAGGCTAAGTTGAGAGAAATTTTAATTTCAGAAATAATAACTATTATCTGTAGCTCATAACCCAGTTGCAAGCAAAGTATGTGCAACAAACGCAGACAAATGCACTTTTCCTGTTTGCTATCTTCTGTTTCCATTTACACCAGTTACCGTTTCAGGGGGAGGTCTGCTCCTCCAAAGCATACTCTCCAGAAATCATTATTTGCTCAGAATCAAGTTGCAGAGGAGTTAATTTTAAATACTGAACTCCATTAACTAAGGAAATTAATTTTACAAAGTGAAGGCACAGAAAAACTGGAAGTGTACTTCTTTGTTGTTGTAGTTCTTTGTCAGACCATAGCACTCCTATAATATGGAAGTACTACCATAGTACAGGTAACATTTTAGACAAAAGAACTATTTGAAGGATCATTTATGTATAAGGAGAATTAAGAGAAAATACATGGTTGTGCTAGGTCTCTCTTTGGAAGAAAATGTCTTGCTCTGCACCTAAGTATTTAATCTCTGAAGAGTACCACTAAGAGTGGGTTTTGTCTACACTCATGAAAAAAACATGGCATGAGATAGGTAGAAAATCTCTTTCTCTGGCATCCTGACTTACGTCAGAACTTCCTGAGAGAAAACCCTCAGGCTTGGTATCCCTGAGAGCATTTGGTGAATTTTGAGACTACACCTCTTAGTTCTGTAAGAAACAGTTGGATACTAAATTGCTACTAAACTGCGTATCTAGTTTTTTAGTTCAGCCACACTGAACCCTAATGCTTTGAGAGAAACTTTGTATTAAAGGACGGGTGATAACTACTTAATTATTTTCTACAGCACAAAAAAAAAAACCAAACACAAACTCCAGCTAGAGGGGATTTTGATGGAAAGTTGAGGTAATTACTATCAGGACAGCAATGAAACACTTTTCATGGATTCAGTCACTGCTACAATTGACAAAAAAAACCAAACAGTCTGACCAGACTGTGACCCATCATTCACAGAGCAAACACATGCAGACAGCAAGGTCGTGGCAGTATTTCCTTGTTTACATTTTGTCACTTTGTTTCTTTTCTCCTGAATTTTAAAATATAGAAAGGAATTCTACTATTCAACAAAATGTTTTAGTATCTCATAATTCTTCCAGTTCTTGGATCAGCAGTAAATTTGGCTACAGTTGGATTTATACCAAAGCAAGAGTAAACAGAGTGAGTCTTCTCAAAAGGTGGTTTCTCTTTTGAGCAAACCAGACACGCAGAACCAACATTCTGGCAAGAGCGCGAGGGAATTCCGATTGAAGAAATGTGCATGGAGAGTAAAATCCTTATGTCCTTGTGTCGCCTCACATGAAGTGCTTGGAAGGCCACAATACCAGATTATCTGATGTTGTTAAAATGTATTGTATTCTTGTTATAATCTCCACCATAGAACTGTAATATTTAGTAATGTTTAGCTTCAGTAATACATTAATTCACACTGACTGTGTCATATGCATATATATAACTGCAGTTGCATTTTGGAGCCATGATCCAGTAGCAGGGAAGCTACTCGTTTGCACACAATCTGTGGCCCAGCGCCTACCCCTGGCTAGCACATCAGAGAGGTGGACCCAAATTACAGCAAAGTTTCTTTTGGTCTCAGACAAGGAAGGAGACTGTAGCAGAAGTACTGCTGAGGGTGCCACTTACAGATTCATGCAACATCAGTTGTATGAATATCTAATGGATTCGGCACCTAGGGATTTGGTAAAGAACTCTGTTACCCATGTATAGAGAGATAATAACCCTTTTTGCTATTCGGTTAAAAACAGATGTGTACGGTGATGCATCAGAGTTGAATTATTCACGTTCTACTGCTGGTCAGTATGTAAAACATTCACAGTTGTCAGAGGAAAGATTTCAGTAAATCCTGCAATCTTTGAGTGACCTCAAGCAAGAAAGAAAAAAGATGGAAGAAACGAAAATAAGTCTACAACACCATCAAGCTTAAACTGGTGAAGTCGGCTTTGATCTCTTACAACTGCAGGTCTGTCACCAAATTTGCAACTAAGGCAGCAAACGTGTGTCAACATTTACTCTCACAGAAACATGTACAGTGTAGGGATGTCTGAAGGAACACATTTCTGTAGAAACTTCCAACTGCTCTAATGTCTGAATGGCAATAAATTCTAGAAAAAGAATCTAGTGAAGCAAAGCACACATTAGGAATGAGACACAGAAGACAAAAAAGGTACTTCCTTACAACGGCAAGGGTAAAATCTTAAGTCAGAAAAACTGAGAAACAGTATCTGGCTGATAAGACATACCCAAATTAAACAGAGACTTCACTGCTGGAATAAAGACTGGATTAGAAAGGAGGAGTGAGCACCTCATACAGATAATATCTATTTTTATTCTCTTAAAGACACTCTTATTGAAAATAGATTTTTTTCCTCTGTGATTGACACAAAAATGAAATCAGAAATGTATCTATTTCAGCTATTTCATTTTCAGCTACCCAAAAAAGGCAGGGAAACATTGTGATGTCCACTAGTTAGTAGTAAAATTTACTTCTAGTGGTTTTATATATGTGATTTAAGTACACAGGATTCTATGCTGTTGAAGAAAGATTTTGGATTGTTAGGTTGCAGGGGGGTTTAGCTAACCAACGGTAAAGTAATATATGAAACACTATAGAAAATATCTTTTTCCTGAGTTGTACTCATTTTCATTATGGAATACTGAATATGCTAGAAAAGCGAGAGCACAGATCAAACCAAATTTTAATCTTTCTTTTCAATGATGTGATCGGGGGGGCAGGCAAGATGTCATTTTAACATTTGTGCAGACATCAAATACTGTTTTGATACTTTTTTTAGTGTTATTTTATTCTATAATGTTATTATCCAGGTACTGATGTACAGAAATCAATAACACAAAGTGAAGGCGTTAAACAGGAAATTGCTAGAACAAACAGAATATTTCATTACCTTTCCCAGGCACATGTTTTTGTTTTGTTTTTAATCTGCTCTACTAATGACCAAAAATATCCAAATCACAGTCTGTAGCTTGAATCTGAACATAAAATTATCAAAGAGTGGTTTCTCAAATATCATTGTTTTCCTGTACTTCGTAGGAATTTGCAGCCTGGCACATCTGAGCATTAAGTATTACCCAATATGCAAGATGAATCAGAGAAACATTATTCAGGTAAAAAAAAAAGAAAAAGGAATTTTTTTTTTTTTTAAGAGGACTTTGACATCCTCCTTCCATTTCTGCAATAGTCTTTCTGCCTTTGGAAGTAATGAGAAACTAGACTCAAAAACACTTTAAAGTTTACCTGTGAACAGGCCCACGAGGAAAGTAAATAGCCAGGATTTCTCTGCCCCAAAAAAAAAGTCCAAAGCGAAGTAAAACTAATGACCTCTGGAAGCACAAGGAGGTGGCATGCAATGGAAGCCAGACCTCCAGTGACCATGGTTTACAACAAGCTATGTAACAGCTATGGTTGTACGAACTGATAAATTTTCACACCCAGAAATATACTGTCATACATATACAGTGAAAGGGAGATGCATTCAGACATTTCATCTGTAGTTAGTTTTCACTGTCTTAAATGCAAATACTAAAGAAAGAGCTTTCTTAAGCAAAATCTTCTTGAAAGAAGAAAAAAAAAAAAGACAGAAAAAAGGCATTGGGCCTTCTAGGTTATTTTTATTCCCTAGCTAACTAAAAGTCAGTCTCAATGAAATTGTCTCCCTTAAAAAGTACCAATTACAATACAGAAACTACAGTTACTTTCAAAGAACAGCAGTGCAGTACTCTTGGCTCAAGCATATTAACATTTCTTAGAAATTCTATTGCATGTTTTAACTTTTCAGGGAGTTTAAATTTCTAAGTTAGATTATATGAATAATGTAAGATTATTAAATTGTCCTCCTCTCTGTAGTGACTGGAATGGAAATTTAAATGAATTACGTATCAGTGATTTATCTAGAACCCATGGTCTGAATATCCAACCATTTATCTGTTTTAAGTTCTGCTTTGGTTCATAAAGATATGAGAATGTCTGTCTTAGTTTGTGAGACCATGTAGAACTACATCTGAAAGAAATTCTGCCTTTATTTTTCACAACAAAAGCTAATTAAAAACTTGGTGAATGAGTGCACGTATAATGCTGACCTTATTTGAATGCTCCAGTTCCCAAATATTTACTTACAAAGCAGAATATCCACACATCCTCAAGTTAGTAGGACACACAAAGAAAATAATTGGGCATAAATTCGACATACAGGTCATCATCTACATTGTCTTTATGAAAGTAAGTAAAAAGGAGAGCAATCCAGAACCACCTAGAATCATCAGTACTAAGGGTGACAGGAAGCAAAGCACTGTCATTGAGATGCTTGCGATGCAGTTGGCATATGACTATGCTATTCGTCATGGAGGCAGTTATGATGTCCAACAGCATGTTATTTCAAAGAAGCATCAGAGAAATGCCAGACAGAGCATCAGAGCAGGAACTGACAGATCTCTGCAACACAGGCCTGTAGTTCAAGATACCAAGCAGATGCACTTCTGATGTGTCATCAGATTCTCTTTTGCATTTACTTATTGTAGATCAAAGCGTTGACACAGGGGATGAAAAATTGCTGGCTCTGTTGTATCACAAGGATTCTTTGATCAGAGGCTATGTTTAAAAAAAAATAAATCAATTTCTTTATTATGCCTCGGTGCACTTACTGGATCCAAAAATCTCTAGATGCAAGCTTTGTCAGCTCCCGTAAACAGTGTTGAATTCTTGTTTGCACCCTGATTGGACTTTCTCTGGTCATTGTCATAGACTCACTGATTATGAAAATAGTTTTGTTGTTGTAACCTAAATTTGCAAAGGTGGTAATTCTGGTATATGTAAAATTATGAAGAGTACCATGATATAAAAAATTATCAACATGCTTAAGTATATCTATGCAAATTAAAGAGTTAATATCCTTCTCGCCTCCTGCACTATAACAGTCAGAACTAGAATTCTAGCAGAATTTATCGCAAGGCAAGTTTTCTAGTGCTCGACACAGCTGATGCTTAAAAACATGCTACACATTCTTCTAGAAATTCCAAGACACTAGAAATTGCTGTTACGTTAACACATATGGCTTAAAGTAGCCAAGCAAGGTCAACAGGTGGAAATGCTCCTGGCCCTTCAAGAGGCACTAACTCCTGCCTTGCGCTTCAGCCAAGGTGATGCAATGTGATGCAATGAATATTGATAATGGCCAGCCTCCTCTTATATGAGTTCAATAGAGACTGTGCAGCTGTCCAAACCTCTATAACTTCTTAAACAGGAACACACATTTTCATGTCTCTCCCTCCTTGGATGCATCAAAACTTGACTGGACATGACCCATTGGCTCTGTTCTGAGCAGAGGGTTGGACCAGACATAATCCAGAAGTCCCTTCCATCATTGGCCTGTGAGTCTATACCACACAGTTGTTGCTGATTCACCCTTAAATTTATACTGTTTATTGTTACAGTATTTGCAAAAAATTCTGAACTTTAATTCTGCTCCAAAATCTACTTATTTGTACAATATCAAGAAAAATTTGGATACAACATTTCAATTTCTCTTTTAAATTTTAATCTCTATTAGCATCTTCCCCCTCCCACTCCCATAGTCACAGCATTAGGACATAGTGAGAGATGCGATATTATTGCGGAAGTTTGATTTTTTCAACTTATTTGAGCAAAACACAATCTGTGATTCTTGATACTCTCCTTACACCGGTTTTATTTTCAGTAACAACGCCACCTGCTGTGATAAATATAATGGATGTTTGAACTGTGTAGTGCATAGGCTCCTCAATATTGGCATTTGAGCAAGGCTATTGAGCAAAATTTTTATCCATAATATGCAAGAATCTCAAACTAGGGCAATATCCTCCTAGTTTCTCTTTCAGATTCAAGCTTATCACAGTTTTTCTATTATAATTATAGCTGATCGACAGTGCTATACTAGTTTCAAAACACAAGATGTGTGCTGGGGCACCAAGAAGCAACCGTGGCCTGTAGGCAAGCTGGGAACTGGAAGCCCACAATCAACAGCACTCAGGACTCAAAGAGCAAAATTCCAACATTCATCTGCTGCAAAAGAAAACATTTACTGTGCAAGTAAAGAAAATCATGAGTGAAACAGACGCAGCAGTACAGGTCAGAAAAGCAGCTTCTGGCTAGCTACATTTGCACTACTTGGAAGCCTTTTACACCACGATAGGCTGCTGGCTTATGGGCTCAAACTAAGTAGTTCAGCTTTCACTTCAAGTGTTAAGCATATGGATGAAGCTGTGTAAAGAAATTTTTATCACTCCCCCACCCTAACACCCACATAGATATCCAAAGGATCCATTCTCCCAGACTATCAGTTTAGTTCCTGCATAAGTACCAAGCTCACGTAAATTATTTTAAGATCAGAGATATGAACATGAAGTCAAGGAAGGAGTTCAGAGAGCCACTTATATTAGAATTTATGCATTTAATTTTTTACATCATTTTAGTAATGTTACGTCCAAAGCACAGCACAGAAGAAAGTAAACATTTTTCCTTAAACTACGCTTCTGCCTCGATTTTTCCCCTCCCCTTCAACACACTGAATTACAGGCTTTCAGTATCCGTGTATTCTTACTTGTAAAGGAGGTGCAACCTGTTCTGTCTGTATCCTTGGTTCCTCACCCTTTAAAGCTTTTTTCCAGATCTCTAACTTAGGAGAGTCATTTCATTAAGTAGTGCTTAAATATAGGTGGCTTAGTACTTAACAAGTAAAGAAAGTCGTGATGGTAGTGTGTTCTGTATGACTAATCAATAGAAGAACAAGCAAACCTTTATTAGCAAGCTCTTGTGCGTCTCAAAGTACTTCAAAACTGGATCATACGACATCATATTGGTAATGTCAGCACTGTCCCACTCTGTCAGACATTTAACTCAAGTGAAGTGTCTTCAATGTCACGTGTTCCACCAAGATTACAGCATTAATATTGTAATTTCCTGTGACTTCAAACTTCCATTGCATTGCTATTGCATGGGAAAGATTAATACACATAAATGTTAGAATAGTTTTAAGTATATTATGTTTCTTATGTTAATAACTATCCAATGTTTTAAACCGGTTACTGGCAGACACTCTCACTCTCTTCCCATCTCAAAAATTTCATCACTGTTACTTTGCTTTTGTGTCATGCTAACTAAATCTGAAGCCTTTTTGGCTACAAGCGTATAAAATACCACTTGTTCAGATAACACATTCACAACTTTCCTCCCTTTGGCTTCTGCGCTCCTACCGCCCTCCAACCCTTCTTTAGGGTCATGATCATGATGGTAATACCTAAGAGACAAGAAAGGCAAGAATCCTACTGTATACAACTCTATACCACACAGAAATAAGCGTTGTCCTGACAAGTTTGTAATATATGAGCAGCAAACTAGACACAGGTTATAAAGAATATGTCATACAGGCAGAGGTGACTAGCCATTTTAGCCAGTACATTACTGTTTACAAAATATTTAACTTTTTTAGAACACTGAGTCTGACTGAAGGACAGGAAAAACAGAAATTCAGGAAGCTCATGAAGGTCAAGTTTCTGAAGATCTGCTTCTCTGTTTCTAGAATTCCTAACAAGGACCATAGAAAGTTCCTAGGAAGCAGCTGGAAGTTCCTAGACTGAAAAAAGTGAACTAACGGAAAGCATTAGAGAAAAATATATATGTGAATGACTAAAAAGCAGGTATGAAATTTCCAAAAACCCATTAAAGTATTCCTAAAAAGCAGACAGAAATATCATAGAAAGTGTTTGGGGAATTCCTGGAAAGCATCACGAAATAACCTTAAAAACCATATGTGGCATACACAGAACACAGGCAAAAAAATGTTTATAGAAAGCTCTTGAGAAATTCATACAAAGCAGGCAGAAAATCCCATGGGGGCATGCCCAGAACGCACCTGGGGGGATTTCATACAAAGCTCTTGAGGACTTCTGGATAAGAAGGAAGAAATCTTCTTTTCCAAGATTTGTTTTTGTCACAGTATTTCTCTTCTCAGATTGAGAAGATATGTTTTATTCAAGAGGCAAGAAAGTTCTTGACCTTATAAGCATTTCTCCTATTGCCCTCATTCTCTATGGGTCAATGGACAAGTATCTTCTGCTGACTTGCTGGGCAGAGGAATATGATAAACCTTTTGGCTCCCGAGGACAGAAAATTCATAAGACCTTCTCTACAAAACAGATTCCATGACACTCCACAGGATTATTAAACTCAAGGAAATATTAAGCTTTTACATCAGAGATTAAACAAAAGCCCAGTTCAGAGAAGAGACTAATGGGAATTGATATCTTCAGATGAAAAGTGTCACCATTTCTTCAGTATTGACTGGAGTCCAGACTCTAAAGTGACATACATTTATAAAGGCAGCAGAAAAAAGGCCAAACACTCACCCCACTTGCAATAGGCAAATAATACGATTGTCTGAATATGTGTAATGTTAACCACAAATGGTAGCATTAATAGGTCATGGAATATAATGTTTGGAAAATGTAAGAGGATTTAAGACTACATCCAAATATTTAATATCAATTTTAATCTGGATGGCAAGCAACACAGAAAAAGATAAAAATAAACCTAAACTGATGCTAAGGATACAGGCACCCTTAGATGAGTGCCAGCTGTTCAGCTATCGCAGTTTTATGCTTCTTTGAAATACTTCTGCCTATGAAGCACATGGACCACATGCTTTTTATTGCTGACTAGGTGCTGCAAAATTCTATGAAGATGTTTAATGTGTCATAATTTGCAAAAATACAGCCATAAATACATAGAACACATGCATTTCAAGTCCAAGAGCAGCGAAGTGATAAATATCATTACTGATTCGTTATGTTTTCTTTTCTGTTGCTAGTTCCACGCGTATTAAACTGAGCCGTGAATCAGACCAGTGTATATTAGCAACACAAGAGGTTGAACTTCCTAAACAGGCTAAGCAGTCTTCTATTCCTTTGTCATGGCTAAAAACGTATTTAAACTTTTATGAGAAACAAAGCAGCTCTAAAAGGTGAAGCTATTAGGATGAATCACTGTTCATCCTAAAATGAGTAATAATCAAGTGTCTGTGAAAACTACCTGGGAAATACCGAAGTTCAAGTCCCTAACCTGAAGTAGACAAGTCAGACACTTACACATCAGATACTTGAGTGGAATGCAAGAATATTCACAATAAATAGCAATAAATTAAAGATACCCATCTTCCTACCTATCTTCAACTACTGTTCAAAAAGTATTTACCTTTTCCACTATTAGTAACCTTCAAAAGCAACACATTGTATTATTAGATGTAGCAAAAAAAAGATGCAACTCAGTATATGCAATATAAATTAGAGAGAAGTAACGAAAGGGTTCTCTCTTCTCATAATTATTTATACTAAAACATTGCTGAGGCTTGCACAGAGCACCAGAAACACAGAGCATTTTCCTTACATATTGTCCAACCCTCCATGACATTTTAAGTATTCTTAAGATTGTACTCAGCATTCTTAAGTACTCTTGAGATTACATTTAGTTTTTAAACACTTACACTCCTGAGAAGTTCAGGGGCATGAGAGAGGTCTTTGTTAAAACTACATGACAAATTCTAGGCTCACAAATTCTCAAAGACAGTCCTGAAGCGTAGGGGTTTTTGTTTGGGTTTTTTTGTTTGTTTGTTTTGTTGTGTTTTTACATACTATCTACTCTTAGGGTTTACTCACTATTTTAAACAGGCCACAGTCCAACCCATTAGTAAATTAAATGCTATCGATTAGACAACATCAATGATTGTGTAAGCTTTATTCCTCTTTTAACCTTGTAATCTGTATCATTATTTCACAGCAACAGCTTACCTTGTGCTCACACATGTGAAGAATAGTCCCAAAACAAGTTTGATCATTTAGTTCTTTATTTAGTAAGCCTTTTAAAAGCCTCATGTCTTAGTATAACCTATCTAATGCCTTGTCAGACAAGAATAAACTTGATCAACTTCACAGCGACAACAATTTTCCTTTCTTTTTTTTTTTTTTTT
>Ga0065711_1040585_pt1 | contig 16835 bp, 15 predicted proteins | sample Hoacrofraction12_FD_59098 | JGI IMG/M metagenome (GOLD analysis project Ga0065711, IMG submission 59098) | Hoatzin crop microbial communities from Cojedes, Venezuela - Epithelial fraction 12 v2 (version 2) | ecosystem: Host-associated > Birds > Digestive system > Esophagus > Crop | place... | reverse complement strand
TGTGCAGCCTGCTGTAGGTGACCCTGCTTCGGCAGGAGGGTTGGACTAGATGACCCACAGAGGTCTCTTCCAACCCCTACTATTCTGTGATTCTGTGATTCTGTGACCCTCCTGAACAAGGTCCTGTGCAGCCTGCTCTAGGTGACCCTGCTTCAGCAGGGTGGTTGGACTAGATAACCGACAGAGGTCCCTTCCAACCCCGAACATTCTGTGATTCTGTGATTCTGTGATCTCTCCTGTGAGGAAAGGCTGAGGGAGCTGGGCTTGTTTAGCCTGAGGAAGAAAAGGCTGAGAAGGGATCTTATAAATGCTTACAAATATCTCAAGGGTGAGTGTCAGGAAGAACTTCTTTCCTCTGAGAGTGACAGAGCACTGGAACAGGCTGCCCAGAGAAGCTGTGGATTCTCCTTCTCTGGAGATATTCCAGGCCCACCTGGATGCGGTCCTGTGCAGCCTGCTGTAGGTGACCCTGCTTTGGCAGGGCGGTTGGACTAGATGATCCCCAGAGGTCCCTTCCAACCCCGACCATTCTGTGACTCTGTGATCTGAGTTTTGCTAGAAGCTTCTTACTCATCCATGCAGGTCTCCTGCCTCCTTTCCTTGATTTCTTACTCACGGGGATGCATTGATCCTGAGCATGGAGGAAGTGATGCTTGAATAGTAACCAGCTCTCTTGGACCCCCTACCTTCTAGAGCCCTGATCCATGGGATTCCTCCAAGCAGGTCCTTGAAGAGGACAGATTTAGCTCTCCTGAAGTCCAAGGTTGTGATCCAACTTATTGCCTTGCTTCCTTCACGCAGGATCCTGAACTCCACCATCTCATGGTCACTGCAGCCAAGGCTGCCCCCAGCCTTCACAACCTCAACCAGTCCTTCTTTGTTTGTCAGTACAAGGCCCAGGAGCACACCTCTGCTCCTTGGCTCCTCCTCCACCTGTGTCAAAAAGCTATCATCAATGCTTTGAGGAGGGTGTGATGAAAGTCAGTAGTTGAGTATTCCTGGGCCAGGTTGTCACTGTCAGCACAAACCTAAATGAAACATAAATCAATGCATCTGTTTCAAAGCATATTGTATACCAATTCAAGTGGAGATTTGGCCCCTTTTTGGCAATGCAGCTATTGAATAGCACATGAAGTAACTGGAGAGTTAAGACGAGGTCCTGTGCAACCTGCTCTAGATGACCCTGCTTCGGCAAGGGAGTTGGACTAGATGACCCCCAGAGGTCCCTTCCAGCCCCTACCATTCTGTGATTCTGTGATTCTGTCTGTCTGGCTTTAGTAACTTTAATAAGTAATCACTCTGGGCTCTTCACAACTAAATACCAGTTCTTCCATTATCTTTATACATGCCAGTTTGAATCTCATGGCTGTTTCTTGGTTCCACGTGATATTCCCCCATTTATTGCCAAGGCTGGAAGGTGAGTAGCAAATGGAGCTGGGGATGTTAAGAAGAGGACAGGATGGGCTCATGCTTAAAGTAATCACTGATACTCCGGGAAACTGTATTCATGCCCTGACACAGTGAAAGTCCTCAGATAACATGCTGCAAGATAAGAAGTCATATATTTTAGATGGGTTCATTAACTGCTTCCTACTCCTGAAGTATCTCATCATATGTGCTAAGAATGTGCAGCTAAAATTAGCATCAATAAGAACTATTTAATTTGTAGCACTCAACACAAAATGAATAAACAATCTACATCTAAATCACCCTGCCTCAATTTCCATCTGGAAAATGTGAATAAAAATAACTAATCTAACAAGAATGTTGTGGGGAAAAAAGTGTGAAGTACTGGCATAGTACAGTGATGACTGCCATAAGAAAACCCACAGGGAAATTAATAATTGTCTTTTTATAAGGATTTGATTAATATTCAGTAAATAAGTAAGATCTGCTAACCAAACAGTTAAAAATTATAATGAAATTATTTTTTGTTAGCTAAAATAAAACATTCTTGCACTAAAAGAGGTATGGCCACCTTAAAATAAATCCTGACAGAAGATTGTGTTGCACTACAATCAGCTTAAACTCCGGAACTTCCCAACTTCAAAGCTGTCTGGCTTTGTAACCTTAGTGAAGAAGCTAGTGTTATTCATATGAAAAACAGCAAAATCACTGCTGATTACAATTCCAAAACATTGCTTTTTTAAAAAAAATGAATCAGCCTCTATGAAGCAGGTAAAATGACTCCTTGTATCATCCCCAAACTTATAGCATATAAACTCTGAGTGAATTTTCTGATAACTTACAAGTAAATCCATTAAGCAGATTAATTTAAATTAATTAAAAACAGCATCCTAACAGAGATCTGTCATCTGTGGCACTTTGGAATTGGACTTGAATGACCTTCCTGACAAATAATACAGATACAGCCAACTTTTCAGATAGCAAAAAACTACCAAAATCCCCTCTTTAAAGACATTAAATGGAGGTTAGCAATTGTTCTGATTATTTAGGTTAGTGACAAGCTTGAGTCAAGTTAGCATGTGTCAGCATTTGTGAAGATCAAGCAAAAGAAAATGAAGAAGGAGTCTGAATGTCTTAGTCTGATCAGGGAAAAGCAACTCTAAAACTGTTAGCTGGCATGAAGACTCATGAGAGTAATGAACTGGGCAGTTTAAATGATGATTAAGCTGAACAGTGTCTGCCAGGAGAACACAGAAAGCTCTGTCACCAGGGAAGAAAAACAAAACTACAGCCTAAGAGACTGACAGCTTCTCATACCAATATCCTCATATACTCTTTTCTACACCCCCAGAAGACTTGGGAGCAATGCAGGCTTCCTTAGAGCCACTGAAGGAGGAAAAATGTAAGTTAAGCACTATGTCTGAATTAAATGTCCCAAGAGTGACGTCTAAGTAGTGTCCTTGTCTGGAAATTGCTCTAAGTAAGCACTCCAACTGCTTAATTCTATGCTTGCACTTAAATGCGTGACCGAATTTGTGCTTGTGTCTCTCTGGATCCTGAGCACTTTCTCATCCTCAAAATGTTTGTCTAACTTCACCCTTCTCAGGCTGTTGCTCCTTAATGTGCCTTTAGACAATAGCATGGTGAAGATGACATTCTTTCTAGAAAGAGCAAGGGGCTCCAGTTTGCTCTATCTATTCCTGCTTTCTCTTCACCCTTCCCATAGTGCATCTTCCATTTGTAAATCTTTGCAAAGGCTCCACTCACTCTGTCTCATGCCTCTGTAGCTAAGTTGCTGTGCTGAGAAAAGAGAAAGACCATGCATCAGTCTATAACACTGTAGGGAGACGCCAGGCCATTGCCAGATCTCACAGGTTGTAGAAAAAGTCCTTTGCTCGTGTGCCAGCGGTCCCAAATAACACTTTCTGTAATTTGCGGTTTTGCAGAGGGTTTTTCGAGCAATGGATCTCGTATATGGTTTAATATCAACAGCTGCAGGGGAGAAGTAGGGTTGTTTTTCCTGTTCATCATCGACTTGTTGGCCACGGGTCTGCCCACAATTGATGGTGGAGTATGAGAGCTTTACTGACAGGCACCTGGCAGCAGCTACGTTGAAGAGAATGACAATATCCCTGTATGCCTTTCAGTTTGATTTCCCACAGGGAAGCCGCTTTGGTACCAGTTTACAGACTGGAGCTGCATTTTTTCATGCAGCAAAAACAGAGGCCTCAGTGCTTGTTTCCTTTCTGCCACTGGAAATCAGTGGGAATACATACTGTAACTCAGAAGAAGTTATTAATGAAGTGAGATGGATGTTCTTACAGACAAGTTCTAACCCACAAGATCAATCAAAATTCCTGTAAGTGGGAACAGTCACCCATCAGTTCATAGAGATGTAAGGTTTAATTCCTCAATTTGTATACAAACACTAAATTAACGGGATTCCTGCGTATGCAAAACTCACTCAAGTCAGTTATCTCTATTGGGTATTAGATTAGACTCTGCCTGCAAGACAAATTGTCTATATGTTGGCTGAAACCAAACCCAAGGCTACTGTGAAAGGTACTTTGAAATCTAATATACCACATAACTGAAAAATGACTTTACATTAAAAACTCAAAATTATAAAAAGAATTGTCATTAAGCACTGTATTGATGAAGATAACCTCTCATTATCTGACTGGCATCTGTCCACTTACGCTTGCACTGTTTGTCTACCTCTGCTCCTAAATCATGTTGAAATATAAGACTTCCACATTTACTCACATTTCTAAAAGACATTGTATGAGCAACTGAGGATGAAGGAAAGGCGACTACTGTCAGGCAACTGAATGCAACTGATTGATTAGCTACCCCAGTTTGCCTCTATGTCCTTTTAAGCAGCCCATCCTCACTGAACTTAAACTCCCATAAAGCAACACCACCACCTACAGCTGAAACACCAGACTCTCCACCATATGCTAATTGCACCTCTCTGTCCTGAGCTAAAGCCTTGTCAGTCCTAAGAGTAACAGATTACTTCTGAAAATATACAGCACCACTTTAATTTTCATTATCCAAAATTAGAGGTTGGTTTGGGGAAAAACAAGAAACAAAAGAAATTAAACACCTGAATGCAACTTTTTTAAAAAAAGAAAGATTTTTCTCTATGTCTTCATCCTGCACTCTGACTTCTGCAGTACAGGATTCCCTATGAAATGCCTTTATGCACTCTAAGCAGAACGTTTTAGTTCAAGAGCAATCCAAGTTCCTCAGAAATTGGTGTTTCTGTATTTCTATGGAACAAAATACCTTTGTCAGCAACAGGAACTCATGAAGTCAATGTTACGGAGAGAGGCTTCTTTTTCTACTACTGGAAATGGATACACAGCATAAAATCATTTTAGTGCAGTCATTTTCCAGTGATGATGTCTTTGGTTGTTTGTCCCACGTTGCCAACCATAACGTGACTTTGGCAGGCTGAAAGGGATACTTCCCCCTCAGTTTCACCAAGGTGGGTACTAGGCTGCTTTGCACAATTGCAGGAGGCATGGTGTCCACAGTGAAAATGATAGAGAAATCTAAAATCTTGCTACTTGCAGGTAATAGGAGTTGAAGGGAAGTGACAGAGCCCACAGATGTTACTCTGTCCCGTGGCCTTTACCCGTTCCTCCCCAAAATAGTAAAGCCAATTTGTTAGCGGCTTTTGACTCCTTGTCTGCCGTAGAAGGCTCTGTTAGTGCTTTTTTTGTAAACTTCAATATAGAAAAGGCCAGTGACTACCTGAAGTTCTTGACTGTAACCCTGGCTGTGCCTGTTTATGCACCATGTTTTCTATTGTCAACAGATGTAGAGTTATGCAGAATAATGCATACAAATTGTTCTTAAGATGCAATCCTAAGCCACTCATGTAGCTGTTTATAGCTTTCAGCACCAAGATATTGGTTTATAGCTTTGGCATTAGTCCAGCCAAGAAAGCTTTGTTCAAGTCTTTTGTAGTGTTTTCACATGATTAACTAATTCATGGTCAAAGGAGTCTTAAATGTGCTGTTTAAGTATTTCAGGGAAGTGCAGGTATTAGTCATTAAAATTAAAAAAAAAAAAAGAAAACAAGTGTGTGTCAATTTACTAGCAGCTTTGCTTAAATAGAAAGCACTGGATGACAGGGGAGTTTCTTTTAGTGAAAAGGCACAGGAAGCTTAATAAGATTTCTCAGGAAGCTTAATAAGATTTCACTTCAAATAATACAATCCATGAAGTCAGTGGTACTGCTACTAATTGACACTAGCTGAAGATCTGAGCTTGTCTGTTTATACTTCCAGACCCCTGAAGTATTCACGTCATGCTATATATTACACTAACACTTAAAGGAGTTAGAACTGATAACAGAAAATGCCTGCTGCCAATGCTGAGAAGTGATTGACAGAGTTATGATTAGATGCAGCCATGGGGATCTGTTGTGCAAACAGCTAAGCAATCAACAGAGAAGGCCCAGAAGAATTTTGGAGATGCCATTCGCAGGGGCTCCATTCTCTGAGGAGCCACAGATGTAAGCAAAGAGAACTTTGTGGCCTGTTTCAGCATTAGTTATTACCTGTAACCCCACTGTAACCAACCTACCTCTGCAGGCTAGGAGACCCCCCATGTGTGTAATGGATCTGTTCGCATGCTTACATGTTTCGTTTCTGTTAGACAAATGCATTTTTGGGGTGGATCTCAATAATATTAGCTGCAAAACCTGTCAGCAATCTGAGATCAGGACCCTCTGCCCCAGCTATCTTTCATAGAAGGATTTTTAACTTTGCCACGTTGACCACTAGAGACCACTATACATTTGCACTAGGTGTCTCAAGACTAGGAGAATGGAGTAAGATGTGGAAGAAGATAAAAAGGAAATCTGGTGTACAGAGAGGAGGTGCCAGACCTCACCAATGTAAGCGTGTTGTGCCCTCCATACGTGTGTCATTGTACAGACAACCATTCACTACTGTGAATCTGCGAGATCAAGAATTATTGGCCACCTAGGAGAACCATCTATGAAATTCAATGTTTGAAGTTAGTCATGTGCATATTCGCTTTCCAGACCTTGCCTTAGACAACACAAAACACAAAGGTAACATGCTACATTATTTTCCACAGTTGTATGGGTAGCTGGGAATAGACTGAATGTATTGTACAGTTACTAATGCTGGCAGAGCTACCAGCACGATTCCTGCATGAGAGAGCAAGAAGTTTTTGACTTGTAATTATCCAAATTTTTACAAGTATGGTGGAAATTTTTTTAAGTGATCTTGGTACTCAAATATCTGACTTAGGTTCACAGAGAACTGACTTGCTGTCAAAAAGCTAGCCAGAAGTCTGCCATATATAAACAGGTGCATTTTGCAGAAGGATCTCTCAAACAGTAGGATTCAGTATAGTTTGTTCACAGACCGACATCTTTTCCTGTCTGTATATATCTTATTCTCATCTCTTACCCTGCATGTTTCTGTTCCTGTTCATGCCACCTAGAGCTCTATCCAGGGCACCTATAAGTAACAATTACGTTCAACTGTTGTTACTGATAGCACATTTTTCGCTATGACGGGAACAAGAACAGTATCTTGACTCTCTTGGTTTTCAACTCTTCAGGATTGTCTCTCTTCTACAAGCAAAATTGTTTCTACTTGTCTCCTTTGAGATAGTCAGCTTGATTTCACATCATCGATAGTCAGATGGACTTCATAACACATACAAAGTCGCTAAGCTTTAGCAGAAAGTATTTTGCGGGTTTTTTTTGCTTTAGAATGTCCAAAGATTTCACGGTTTTTGGCACAAAATAGAGAATAAAAGCTGCCCTGTGGCTGCTGAATTGGGATTCCAAACTCATTGTCAACACTGTTTCAGTTGTAGACCTCTCAAATGATGCTGGGTAAATTATTTTCTCTCTCTGTACCATGTCTGTCATTGTGAACTGGGGAGGGTCATCACTGGGAGAGGGATTGTCACATGCTTATGTCTGATCAGTACTTCTTAAGATACAGCTCTTACTCAGGTTTGGACCTCTACATCAAATTGTAACATAAAATCTAATAATCCGCAAATGCTGACATGAACAACATACGTGCAGCAGGAATTCTCCTCTTTAAAAATGTGTTCTTTTTTGTAAAAATGTCCACCAGAATGGAAACAATGATAAGGCGAGGTCTCAACTTTACCACCACTGATGTTTGTTTACTTGGTACATTTTTAAAAGTCTACTTATATCTGCTCAGGACCTGGTCTTTCGACTTTTAAGAGATATACGACACTATTCCCATCAAAGTTCATTACAGGCATTTTACTTACTTCTACCATTACAGTTCAGGCCTGTCTCACTAGTATTTCTTTCCAAGTGAGTTTTGTGCTCTTCATTTTAGGTATATTTTGTTTTTCTTAATAGAAGTGGGACAGATGGAAAACCCAATGAAATACCTCTTCTATGGCCTCTCTCATCTTCTGCCTTGCAAGTTCTGGGAGTGCTAATGTCAGTTTCTCTGATTTATCTGCTGGGGTGAAGTTGTTCTGACCTGTGATAACAAAGTACATTGTTGTTGGCTTGCATGTTATAAAAATGATGCACAATACTCGCATCTAAAAGTCAGAATAAACCTTTTATGCAGCTCTTTGTCAGTTGTACAAATGGTTGCAGTTAATCGACGCTATAAAACTTTCCTTCGGGCACTGGTATTCAGCTTTCACACTGGGAAATGCAGTTTGAGTCTGACATTTTAAATACCAGTGGTATTATCTAATGAAATAACTTGGGGTTTGAAAATTCCCATTAGTAAAAAAGCACAAAACTGCTGTTGAGTTAGGTTATTTAAAAACATCTTTTGGAGCATTGTGGAAAAAAGATACATTGTACAGACACTATTATTTTGCTACTCTACTCCTGCAGACACTTTTAACTCAACCAGGGATCTACTGTCCCATCAGATCATCCATGTGATTTTCACCAACATTAACATTAATGGGAGCTATGTGTATAAGCTGATGAGGGCACACATTGAATTCAAAATTTTTTTTTCTTTATTAACAAGTGTCATGCAAGTCTTGTCATGAGAGAAACCCTTGAGACTTTTTTCCTACCTTGCCATAACGAGTGCTGTAGATTTAGCAAACATTCCAGAATCTCTCCATGACGTACTATTTTCATTTTGTATTTTACAAGATTTGTCATTCTGAATCAACTAGCTCCATCTCAGGGGCTGTGCAAAGCAAAGAGGTGAAGGAATGGAAAGTCTCCCAGGTGACGACAAATTATGGAAATTCCATTGGCTTTTATCTGACATTTTAACAGTGAACCACTGGATAGACATTTTCTTACATTTATGTGTATAAAGGGTAAAGGTGGCATGTGGAATTTTGCTCTTACGAAGCCCTCAAAGAAACAACATTACATCTATCAAGGCCATTTTCTTAGCATTTTCTGAAATTCTGGACACTCAAAAAAGGATGACATAGAGGAAAGATGCAAAAAGATCATTGTGGAAAAGGCAGAGGAAAAAAAAGCACTGAGACTCTCCTCTTACAGTAGACGCTGTACTGTATCCAAGGCAAGTCCATGCCTAGAGGGCACAATCTATCCTTAAGTGTATGTGACCTACTAACCACAGTGAAAAAAAAGAGCAGGTGATCTGATTTACTGCTTTTCTGAGGGAATAACTTTTGCCTTGGCAGGAGAAATTTGAAGCAGGCACTCAAGCTAATGTGTGCACTGCTACTCCGATGGGGTCCACGGATCACTCTTCAGAGCAGTTGTGTCCATGCTTTTCAGCAAAACTGTTGAAAAGGCCAGCGCAAACTGACCATATTCAAAAAAGACAATCTTTCAGTCCTCCTGTTGGAGTGTTTGTTGTTCTCATTTCTAGGCAGATGAAAAAGTCTAAGAAATATGCAAAGAATACATTTCTGATACAACTGTTCCAGCATCTCAGACTTTTCAAGGATCCTTTTCAAAGATCTCCAAGTGTATCATGAAGAGCAGTTGAGTTGGAAATATTTTCTGGAAAGGAATGAAACAAAGAAAATGAAGCTAAGGGCAATAATGGGATTTTAGACATCTCAACTTTGGGCTACCTACTTTTAGCTCATTTTAACAGGGCCAACGTTTAGGAGGGCAGGGGCTCTGCATTTTTTGGTAACTGGGCCTCTGCCAGTGGAGTGGGCAAATAATTGTGACACATAAACTCACTAGTTAGTTTGGCAATTCTTGGTCAGAGTGACTCGCCGAAGCTCATGCAGTAAATAAAAAGCAAAACCTGTATAACAGGACTGAGTCCTATTTTCCAAAGTTTGTTTATTCAACCAGTTTGTAACACTTTCTTCCTGTTCCAGCTGAATCATTTAATCCGTACAATGCTATAGTTTGTTTCAGCTTTTTAGACTGCCAGCAGGTGGGGATTTAAAAAGCACTTTGCTGTTCACCTTTTGGTCATCCTCATAACTTTCACCTGCGTATTGTTTTATTTTGCTAGAGGCTTTCCCAACAGGCTGGCGTTTTCTCTGAAAAGCTGGATCACCTGTGGAGCTAGGAACTGTGACCTTCTGGTGCTCGAATGGTTCTACAGAAACTTGAGAACTTCCTTTACTTTTTTCTAAAAAAAAAAAAAAAGTCATTAACATATAGGTTTTAGAGATTCTGAAATCCCTTCCTACAATTCTTTGCTCTTTGGAAAGGCAGGGAAAATGCTTCAGCCTTCCGTATTCTGGACTGCCCTGTTCAATATCTCATGGATTTTGGAGATAGATTTTTCAGTTTTTGATAAATACTAACTGTACTTTCATGTTAGCAGCATTAGCATAGCTCAATTGTCTAAATGATGTTCTAATATCTAGTAATATTGTTCTAATATCTAACAAATATCACATCTAGTATCTGGTGCTCCCACTCTGAATGGGTTTAGGCCTCTTTATTATCGAGCAAAAAGGCTTACTGAGGAAGGGGTTAGTATTTCAATGTATGTTTTTTTGTTAGTTTTGTTGGGCATTTTTTTTTGAATAAACAAATGATTGGTGTAGTGAGGAAATACATTTTAAGGGAAATGATGCTGTTTTTCCTTTGTGATATAAAACCAGTATTTTGACCAGTATAAGCAACCACTTGCACCAATTAACAGACCTGTCAGTACGCAAATCTTCAGAACAGCCTCTCCCTTCTTGCCTGTGCAACTGGTGGTAGAAGAATCCTGTAGATGCTTTCATTTTGATGAGCAATATTCTGTTGACCCCTCAAATTGTTCTTCACTTTTTTGCTTTTTTTCATCAGATGAAACTCTTCCTATTGCTTTATGCTTGATTCCGCTGTCAGGTGTGCTGTCTTTTGCTAACCTACACCTGCCTTGCAGTCTTAATCCCAACTACTGTCCTAAGTCAGCAACTATCTCATGTGATATGTCTTCCTTCAGAGCTTATCTTTTGCACTTACACTGCTATATGTGGCAATTTGATGAACAGATATAGAAATGTTCACTGGTGCATAGTGTCCTCAGGTTCTTGGCTTATTTGTTCTATTTGCCTACTGCTTAGCTTGGCACTCTATTGTTTTTGAGTAATGCCTTTTGTTTTCTGTGAGACTGCTGTGAATACAAAGAGCAAAGTCCCTCTTTTTCATCTCATCCATCTCTTTGCTGATTTTTACCAAATACCTGGGATAGTGTATTTTTATTGAGCAGGGGACCCTTTATCATTTTCTCATTGACCTCAGTCACTGGCCTGTCTTTACCTCTAACTCTTCCTTCCAACAGTTTGTGGGAACCTAGGGCTGGATGCCCTCTTCTCAAATTCCCAGTGGGTGCTAAATCACTACAGTTCTGTGCACTTTGGTATTTCCCACTATGTGTGAAATGCCAGACATGCCTTATCTTCCAAGAGATACGGCATGCCTCCAGATGACAAATTCTGTCTGAGGATCATTTCTATAATTCTCCCTGCAGTAGAAATGGCAGGCTATTGTAACCAAGAAACCAAGTGCTTCTTGCAGTTAAAAAACAAATTATCCAACAGCATATCATATACAATGTTAAGTTGTGTGATAAAAGCCCACAAAGCAGCTCAGAGAGACAATAAGAGGAGGGAGATGCCCAAATAATACCCTGCTGGCCGACTCCCAGGCCCACCACAGGGGCCAACAGCACAAGCCTAGATAAGCACAGTGGCACAAGGGCTGGCAGAAATCCAAATCAAGGACTCCCCAGTCCGCTTCTGGACTAAGGGTCTCACTGCCTAGGAGTGGGACACATCACGGGATGCGAAGAAAAAGCAGTTCCGGATCACACAGGACTAATTATGGGATGTTTAGGGGAGGAACCAAAGGTGGAGAAAGGGAGAGGTTTAGGTGATTTGGGGAGGGACAAGAGTGGGAAAACAGAGGGGTAAGCAAGTAAAAAGGGCCGATTGCATACACTTTATTGGCTAATCAGAATGCCTGTCTGGCTATGCCTGTGCCTGATCAGTGCAGTCTGCCCTGTGTTCTTACTAAACTCTTTTCTAATCCTTTCCTGGGTGGGGGGTCTCTATTCTGTGCGCATACGTGTATAGGCGTGTAACTCCAGCAACCAGAGACAGACCACAGGCTGGAGGTCCTGTGTGTCTGTGGTGCAGTGACTGATCAAGTGTGGGTATCTGAGTGAGTGTGTGATCAAGATCAAGCCAAACCAGCTGGCGAGTAGGTGAAGTAACTTGGAAGCAATTGGCCAGGGGGTCTCTAAGGGCCAGCTCCAGGTGTGAGAGCACCTGCGCATCTCTAGGCACGAGAGCACAGGGGATGCAGGGGGAGTGGGGATGTCAGCGTCACGGGCTTGTATGTGCAGGTGCCAGCAACTGAGCAGGCTGACTGTGTAAGTCCAGTTGCTGGAGGCATCCTCCTTGTGCATGCTTATGTATATATATATATTTTTTTTTTTTCTCACTAATACACTTCTATCCTGCTCAGCCAGAGAGTGGAGCAGAATAAGGCCATCAGTGCTGCCTATGTTCACATGAGTGCTCCAAGTGTCAGTCTAGGAACCGTGTGTCCAGCCACGCAGATATGTAGTGCATGTTTAACTCAAACTTTACCTCTTACTTTCTCCGGTAAAAGTTCTCCTGTGGTCTGGAGAATTAACATTTTTACTTGTTCATTCTGGTTAAAACTTTTTAGGCTGCTTGAAATCTCTGCAGAGAAATGCAGTGATATTCTCGAATGTTGTCTGAATGTTCCATTGAACCATCTGTGATAAAATCTAGAAAATTTCCTTTATTCAGTGTATTTGACATCAGACAACTTCACTGCATATTGTTAGAGTGCCCATAAAACATCCATGATAGCTGCTAATACATGCTTAACAGTCACTTCTTTATGATGTAGTCCATCAGTTTGTGATCAGGCTGCACACACTTTTTGTGGCAGAGGCTGAATGCATGGAATTGCTCTACAACAGAAAAGCACAGCCAGAAACTGTGTTTCTGTTTTCACATACCTATTTTCTACATGTTAACCACCAAATGCTCTGGTCTCTGAGCTCTACTGTTTTTAGGTTTCCTGAGTAGTCACCTTGCAGCTGGAACTGCTCCATACAGCTGCAGGATTTCAAGAATGGTGCCTCACTCATAATTTTCTCTACTTTTTGGAGTTCATGAGCATTGATCAATAAATATTGCTTGTCTCTAGGATTCACTGTCTTCTGAGAAGTATGCACATGATCTGAAGAGATAGCTGGCCACCTGTCATTGTGTCAAGTTTTTAACACAAGACAAAAACAAGCTCACGGAAAAAGAAATCTGTTGAGGACTACGGCACACACAGAAACATCCAGCTCAGAAAGTCCCTGAGCTGAAAACAATTGGATCCTGAGAGAGTACTGCAGGGAACAGTTACACACACTTGCCCTGGACTTCCCTAAGTTTGTGTTTATAGGCACTACTGGAGGTATAATATTTGGTCTCTTGTACCTCAAAGACAGGTCAGCTACCACAGAGCCATCCTCACCTTGAAGTGTCTGACTGTTTCAAGTTTGGTTTCCATCAAGACCCAACCAAACACTTCACACACTGAACCTACGAAAGTGTCTGTATAGAGTATTCATATTTTTATGAAATACAAAGCTTAGTGTATGAGAAAAAATTCACATAGAGGTTTTCACATTGCCTTAACTAAGCTGGAAAGAGCTTTTTGTTTCTTAATAGATTAACAGTTCTGTGAGGCACAGGTAATGACAGCAGCAGGCTTGAGAAAAGGACATTAATATTTCCGAAGCGATAAAGAGAGTCCACAGCCCCACGGAAGCAATACCGTAGAAAGCAGTTACTGATTTTGTTTTTACAAGGTTTTACTTTAATCCAGCTTGAAACAAATATCATATGTAGATGTCAAGCTAACAGTTCATTTTTCTGGGTGAACCTTAAAAATGAGGTACTAGAATATATAGCATGCCAAGAATCCTGTAATAAAATGTTTATCAAAATAATAACAACAACAGAAAAATCTCCAAAGTGGCTATCTAAATACCATCATGGTATACCTCTGCTGAACTATGTGGACCAGTTTAGGAGCTGCTAATGTGGGAGTCTTTGTGGAAGCTATGTCTTCCAGTGACCAATGTCAACTAGTTCCTCAGCACTTGCTGGTTAGTAGAGAAAGTATCTGAACTCCGAGTGTATTCTAAGAATTTAAAACACAATCCACTACTGAAATCACACCCTTTCTTTTCTTAGCGTCTACCTTGGCTTCTTAGGAAGATGGTAGATACCTAACGCAAATGGGAAAAATTCTCAATTTTAGACTGTTAGCATCTCTTTGGAGATGTTGCAGATTGATACAATCATCCTCAATATAGGTATCATGAGTTTGTCAACAGTATTGATGCCTAAATGTCCCTCAAATACTTGGCTAGGTTCATTATGGAGTATCTACACAATAAAGTTAATTCCCCAGATATTTTATTCCCAATACCACTTATCAAAGGGGTGTCATGTGTCCATAGGTATGTGGATGGAACATGTAATTCAGGATGAGATAATGGATCCTGACATTGTAAATGCTGAATATTTTTGTCCTGTTTATCTTTAACATGTCCTTATCATTGGTATTAGCTATTAGGTTATTCTAATTGGAAACAAACTTCTACTTTATGAGAATTCTTCTTACCATGAGAAGACTATTGATTCATTCTATCCTAATTACACAGTTTATTGGTGCCTTTTCTTGGAAGCCTTACACTTCCTTTTTTTTTTTTGTTAACTCCACAAATACTTTAAACTGAACAAGTGAAAAATATTGAATAAAATGTCCTCATGGACCTGTTTTTCCTCTAGCTTCTTGCATCATTTCATGATCGATCTTGACCCTTAAGATCCTCATGGGAATAAGAAGAAAGGCAATGGCAAGCATCTAAGAAAACAAATGAACATGAGGACTTTCATTAGCTACAAGCTAGTGTCAGTGGGATTCTGTGAAAAATGCCAAAAAATGTAAATAATTTTGCTCTGCTTTTTTCAGAAGTATGATAAAAATGAGCAAAATTCTAGATCATTACTTTTTTAATTCACTTCTTACTCATACAAAACTTTTGCTGGCATCTGTGTTAGAGTCCTTCTTGAATGAAATTTCTGGGATTTAGTCCTTTAATGAGAACAATGAAGGAAAAATAATTAATGGGGAAAGAAGTACTGAAGATGGTGCCAATACACTAACTACACACTGAAGTTTACAATTCCTGTTCATTTAAGCACAAGATAGTACAGAATAAGGTCAGGGGAAATCATCCTATATGCATCCCCAAAGAAATCTGATATATCCAAAGACACTAGAGCCCTGTTTATTCAAAATACTTTTGGAACATCAAAACATTTGGATAAACAGGGCTTCAAATAACTGAGGGAGTTATTGTATAAGTAATTCACACCAGGGGGACATAACCTAGATTCAAAGGAGAGAGTTTCAGATCAAAGGGGTACAGATAAATGGGATTTTGCTCTATATGAACAAATAAAATAAACAGCATTTGATTATTCAGAAATCAAGAAGTGTCCAAACATCTTTCCAAAAATAGTTTAGGACTCAAGGTCAAAATACAGAAGAGTATTCCTATGGAATCATAGTAACCAATAACTGGGACTAAAAATCGGAGTGGTGGTGGTGGTGCATGTATGTATGTGTGGTTTTTGTGGCTTCATTTTGTTTTCCTTTTTTAAACTCACCAATCCTCCAGTCAGGATCATTCTAACGTTACCAAGCTTTCTGATCTTATTCCAGCCGTGAAATTGACATACATTTTGTTGCGGAAGGTGGGATTTGTAACACCCATAGCTCTGTAACTCATTTTCTCCAATGCCCAATGGAAGCAAACTGTAAAATACACAAGCTGGCTCTTGGATGGACAATATTTCTGATTGCTCACCTTTCTGTTAATACCATGACTCATAAATGGTTTACCTACATACAGACATCATTATCTCCTATTAAATGCCCTTTAAAATACCAATCTTGGAATTTAAGAAGATGGTAAGTGTAAAGATCCATGCCGAGATTCACCCCCTGCACTGTAAATATGGTGGTGTGGATAATTTGCTCATTTAGGCAAATAAACAGTCTTTTCCATTTTTCTGAAAGTTACGCTCACATTCCGTAATTCGCTATTGCCCCTTAGTGTCTACCATGGGCCGGCTGTGCCTCACCCCTCGGCCGTGGGGCAGGTCTCGTAGGCCTGTCAGCCGCCGGTCCCAAGAACCCGCCCCACGCCCGTCCACAGGGGGACTCCAGGTAGTCTTCCCCCCTCCCAGCCCCAGACGCTGATCACCACTTTTGGCGGGAAGACCGGTGCCCCGCCGCCACCACGCCGCCGCGGCTGCCAGCAGGGCCCGCTGCCTCCTCCCCCCTCCGGTCCCGGGGCTGCGCCGGGGGCTGCGGGGCGGAGGGGAGGGGAGCACGGCGTGGGGAAGTGCCGACGCGTTTTCCCCAACTGCTTTTTCTCCCTCCTGGGTGAGGGACTGCGGGCTCAGGTGCGTGAGGTGACGTACTGGGGCTCTAAGAGGAGAGGGGTGGGAGCGTGAGGGGGAGCAAGGATGGAAGAGTAGCGGCTGTCGGGCTTGCGGTAAGGTGGGGGAAGAACAATGCTTAATGAAAGATTTGGGGGAGGGAGCTTGGAGAAATGGCAATTTGGAGCTGAGTTTAGTAGGGGAGGAAAGTAAACACCTGTAGGGGCTGGAGGGAGCAGAGGTTGTTGGACAAACGCAGACCCAGTCCTGTCAGCAGAGAAGGAGTCTTAGCGGGTGGTGGCCCAGGGTGGGCGTCTGGAGGGGGAGGCAGAGGAATGGCGGCGGTTGGAGTGTTGGAGAGTTTGCTGGCAGGCTGCTGCAGCGGCACAGTCTGGAAGTGAGTGAAGATGAATCGTAGAGAGCAAAGCAGGGGAAGGTCAGAGGAGGTGTTGAGGTTTCGTTTCCGGGGGGGG
>Ga0065711_1040584_pt1 | contig 16836 bp, 4 predicted proteins | sample Hoacrofraction12_FD_59098 | JGI IMG/M metagenome (GOLD analysis project Ga0065711, IMG submission 59098) | Hoatzin crop microbial communities from Cojedes, Venezuela - Epithelial fraction 12 v2 (version 2) | ecosystem: Host-associated > Birds > Digestive system > Esophagus > Crop | place... | reverse complement strand
GGGGGGGCAGGAGTGACTTCAGTAATATTTTAGATAATATTTTTAAGGGTATATATAAAGTTTCGCTGGCTGTCTCATCTTTCCAGGAGGACACACGGGTACGGTACTGTTCCTGACTTCTAAGGCTCCAAACGTCTTAGACCAAGACACTCAGGAGAGAGTCTTTTCCAATTCTGCTATTATTCCAAACCCCACAAGACCAAAGAGAACACTAACACTTAATTTTCCATCATTATCTTGTAGTTCTTTCCCTTCTTGTTCAAGAATAACATAAATGCCTTGCCCTTCTTAGATTTTTGCAAAGCCAGTCATATTGAACAGATGCATGCAGAGTTGAGGTTTGTGGAGGAAGAGGCTTCTTTTGGGGACCTGGAAGGGCTGGAACTTTTCATTGCCAATAGTTGTTTGCTGATTGGTTGTTACAGTTTGGCTAAAATTAGTTGCTGGTTATGCTCTATGCTTAGGGGTTATATTGTTTTATTAATTGGTGGCGGGTAGCCTGTTACGTAGATTTTGAAGGACCATTTCTGCACTGTAAATGTAGAAATAATACCTGTTCAGTCACAATATGAAATGCTCTGAGCGAATGCTTATATCAGACTGAAGGGTAGAGGATTCACATATGTGAACTGCAACTAAAAGAGATCATTAAATTAAAGACTCCCTTGGTGCTGCTATAACATTCCAAGTCACTTCCATGCTGTTCCCATGTTATAATTCTTAGGTATATTAATTGTGAAAGAGGTGCTCCCTATAGGCTATTGAAACTTCAAATTTAGGACCATAGTCAGACAAATGTCCTAGAGATCTTCAACTGAATTTTTCCAAGTAGTTTTCTAAACAAGATTCTCCCTCATGTATGCAACAAATGCAAAAAATATTTCTACATTATAATATGTACATTGTGAGATGAGTTATCTGACCTCTCAGTATACGAGTGCACTTCTGCTCGCATTACACTTGGCAATATCCAGTTTAATTTTATTAGTCAAGAGATGTTTTTCATTGACATCTGGAGATTAGGGCTTGATCCTGAAAGTAAGAACTGTTCTTCCGACTTTATACTTTGAGTCCTTTGACCAAGGACAAGTCAAGCCTTTACTGAAAGATCTGTTGATCATGAATACACTTGATATTTTCATAATTTTACTAATACCTCAAACAACTAAGATGGGATGCAAACATGCAACTCTAACCATCCGTCTTTCCAGTTTCATTAAATATACACAGAATAAACTCTGAAAGTGTTTATAGACTCAGTAAACATGTTACACATAATAAAGGAAAAATAGGGAAAGAAAAAGATGGAAAGAATAGAAAACAATACTGCAAGGATGTAAGAGTTGCCATCTTAATCGGATTAGGCCAATATTTTTTTACTGATGCTTACCAGCTTCTGACACTTAAGTGATGTTTTCTGGTTTGACCTTTGATAAGTAGAGGCCAATTCAAGTTATGGAGCTTTAATATTTTTTCCCTTTTTTTTTATTACTGTTTCTAGCCCTTAACTCTGTCATGAACTCTGGATATTTCTCCCGTCCACAACAACTCTGAAGCTTGCTAAAATCTTGATTCTTAACTCTGTGCGATACTGGACAATTTATACAGCAATTTACAGACATGTCAAAATAGTACTCTAATTTAAAATCTCAGAAGAATGAATATGGAAAGGTGGAGATGGATCACAAACTCAGTATCCTGTATCTTTCTTCCTTGTCTTTTGTTGATTAATATCTTCTACAATTGTGAATATAGAGAAATGTCCACATAACGAAAAAAGTTTCCAGTGAAATACAAAATGGAAACATGCTCATGGGTGATTGAGAAAGGCATAGTATCAGACTTAGTTTTGCTTTCCACACCCTGTCCCACTCCCTTCATAAAATATCTTGTAAAGAAAAAAATACAGCGGGTTATTCTGGGTTGACATATACCAACACAGGTGTGAAGTAAGTACAAAACTGATATATTTTAAAATGACATGGGTAACAGAGTGGATATATCACTGTACAAGGAAGCTCAAAACCATACATGGAAAAGTATTCTACACTGAATTATCTCCTAAAAATGATACACTTGTTGTAATTCATTTTTTGGATAATTATGTGAGGTAGCTTCTAAGTACTTTTTTTTTACTAGAAGTGCTCCTTAGAAATGAATGATTTGTTATAAAATTAGTGAAGTAAAAGGTCAGAATGGCACACACACATATGTGTATATCCATATACACACACACATATATGTGTGATGCATACATATCAATCATATTTTTTCTGTCTCTCAACTTCAGATATTTTGTGTTCTGCAGATTGCAAGTTTTTTTGATAATGTTCAGTTTTTGCTTTGTGTCTTTGTATCTAAGGGTTTTTTTTACTAGGGTCTTTAACATTTAAAGTTTGAAAAAAATATTTGTATAAAAGTTTGCTGATCTTTTCATCGTACTCTTTTTTCACTGCTTCTTTGTATATAATTTGGTGATATAAAAATATAATGACCTTACAGTCTAAGTGACTTTTCCAAACAGTGAAACTAGTGATTTCATGGGATGACTAAGTTCAAGATTCTATCTCCTTGAAATTTGTTTCCAGGATGTTAACTGCAAAGCAAGTTATATATAGCAGTAAATGCATGCTTAATTTGTGCAGAAATCATGGTGTGATGAATACAATTAAGAGCCTCGGAGGGAATAATTATATTACTGCATAAAGCTGGTGGATCTCAAATTGCTTGGTGCCTGGACTTTAAATTGGCCTGCGTTCCTGTTGTGAAAGTCATTCATAGTAGTAACAAAACCGCAGTCAGAAATGGGGTAGTTTCAAAGTCATATAAGTATATTTACTCATTTGCTGCAAATGGCAGAGCCTAGAAAATGGAAGCAGCTTTTAGAAGTAAATGAACAAAAAGATAATTCCATTAAAAATACGTGCAATCAATCATAAAAATATAAAACGCATATCAAAGCATTGATTCATGCAACAACAAATCTTACAGAAATTATAAAATCTTAATGATTGCTTTTCCTTTCACACATACAGAAGTAATATGATGTAGTTCTTATTTCATCTTTCCAGTAGATCATAGGTACTTCTAAGAGGCTTTAATGAAGATCTGTTATCAAGTAAAAGCCACAGACACAGCATAAGTCTAAAATTTGACTAGTAAGACAATTGCCCCATATCAGAGGGTCAGATTCCTCACCTTAGGTGTATTTTAACCAAGGTCAAGAATTATGGGACTGGATTCTACCATAACAGCCAAACACAATTCAAAGGGCTGGCTTAGTGTCATGTGACCTAAAGCATTTTTCATAATAAAGACAATTATGTAGCACTGCATAGCTAGCTGTTCAACTTTTTTTCCTCAAATATTGAACATATAGCAATAGTCTTACAAGAGATGTACTTGACCCTGTGACCTAAAACAGAAATTCCTGAGCACAGTGTACATCAGCTGCTGCAGCCCATGTAAGGCTTGGGGCTTTTAAATTTATTCAACTTCTTTCAGCATTTGGGAATCATTTTCTTACTCTTCTACTTCTATTTATGCTTGTCAAACACACTACAGAAAACATGAAATTGTGCGTATTGCACTAGAAAAAAAAGTAGAAAATAAATAGTGACTAGTTCTAAGGTCAATAGCTGTAAAATATTACTCAAGTGAGAAAAAAATTAATGAGATCTGAAACTGTGATTATTTTATGAAAATAAAGGCTATGGGCATTATTCTGAACTGTGGCAAATTTTCTTTTCCCTGGGCAGTATTTTAGAAAACTCTTACTTGGAAACCAGACATTATTTACTGTTGATATATTTTTATTTCTTTGAAAAAATGTAACAGCACTGTGTCTGCTTCATCAGGCATCCTCTTTATGTGAAAAGATTTAGGCGTAATTTGAAGAGCTATTATTTTTTTGATGATTACTTAGAACACAGGTATTAGTACTCTAGAGATAAAACTAGAGCTATAAAAGATATGGCTCAACTTATGTGTAACCCAAGATGTCATGGCAACGCTGGTGACATAATAACAGTGAGAACAGAGTATGACTCTTAGTTACACCAGGATTTCATAATAGTGTTCATAGCCATTATTCAGAGTGCATCCCACATAAAATCAATAGTGAATGAGAAGTTAGTTATGGGCTTCATGTTAGAACTTTTTCTTTATCAGGTCAAATTTGTGGTTTGTTTGGATTTCATGTTTCTGTAAAAGTTTTCTTCAAAGTGTGTGTTGTGGTCATGGAAAGCCTGTCAATTTGCCAAAACTCTCTTTTAACACACTTAGAAATTTCAAGTACACAGGCATCCCACTGAAAAAAATCCATATGCAGGTTAGTTATGTCATAAGGTGCTTTTTCTGTGTCACTATATTTTACTATTTTAGAAAGAGGAACTGTAATAAGTATAAACAATATGTTTATATCTTATCACCATTAACGATGTCGATACTTTGGATAATATTTATCATTCTACCTGAGGCCCAATAGGCAATATTGCTCATAATGCTACTTTTAGTGGAACAAAAAAAAAAAATTTGCTAGTAAAAGTATAATTGGAAATTTCCAATAAATGGATTTTCTTGATATAAATTGAGCAAGCTACATTCTCATTTCATTCTCTTGAAGAGTTCCATTCAAAAGTTGACATTTCCTAAAATTGTTTTCATACAGTGAAAAAATAAGGGAGAGGGGGCAGAAGGATTGATAAAAAGGTGTGTTAAATTACTTCCATTGACTAAATTGGCCATAGTCTTACTGCCTCCATTTTTCCTGCTTACTTTGTTACAGTCCACTCTGAAGTTTAGTGTTTGAGCCACAGCAGAGCTAATCTGTATATCTACACTCAATCCTCACTTTTCTAGACTTTGAAGGGATTTAGTTTAGTGCTGTTATTCCTGAACACATATCTTTTCCATTTTATTATACAAGCAGGTTTCAGAAATGAGATGGTATGTTAGTGCATAAGCCTTCCCCTTCATTATTTGCACAAACTGTGACCCTTCCTACTGCTTCCTTTCCATTTAACATGACTGAAACACAACATAAAATGCTAAGTTCTAATTGATACGATCCTTGTTTATTCACAGCTTTTTCATCTGTTTGTGCTGGAGAAGATGGCCAGTGCAATGTACCATCCACCTTTATGCCTACAATCTCATTCTCTTCCCACATCTTCACAGAGGAAAAAATCTTCAAGCTACGGTCCTTAGAGAAAGATTAATCAAAATTACCATGTCACTGTTTTATTCAACACATTTGCATGCTAAAGCTTACATTCAGTGGGACTGCTAGGAAATGATGATCTCCAGATAAGCTGTAGAAGCTCTATAACATCACAAGTAAAACCATGCTTGCCACTAAGACACCCTTTAAAGTCCAATAGAATCAAAATGGCAGTCACATACTAGCTGCCATATTGATTACAAGACTCCTGTCAACCTCTCTTAATAATTCAAAAGGAGCACAAGGGCTGCCTTAAAATACATTCTAGAGGATACTTTTCTATTTTCCTTCTCCTTCTAAAGAAATTCAGCTACAAGTAAATACTTTCTAACATTTTCTTGAAAAGCTGGTAAGTATCTGCTAAGCAATATGTATTTTATCAAACATTATATCTCAGTATAAGATAATTCTTGCCTTTATTTCTGAAAGGTGTTCACAGTGCCCAGAGGCTAAACTGTAGAAATTTCTTTTCCAACAGTAGCATCTGGCTCATTGGCAGTCTCTGCTTGTTGTTTTGTTGGCTTCACTGCAGTGATCTTTAGGCTGTGAAATGATTAGGATACTGATGTGATATCTTCTTCACTAGAATCCCATTGCTTTCAGATAACTCATGCTTTCTGTTCTGTAGCATTTCCAAAAAAAACCTAAATAACAACAAAATTTCTCTCAAAAATTGCTAAAAGCAATGGGGGAAGAAATCCAAGTCATTTCTCCGAGGATAAGGCAAAATTAGTACTTTTCAGAACAATCTGCGAAAGGGATGACAAAAAAAAAAAATATAATAGGTAATAGACATTTTATACCTATAATGTGATGCAGATTTCCAGTGTATTACATACCTTTTTTAAGAAATTGTTGATAAATTGCTTCTTTTCCTCCTCCGACAGGATTCGCTCTTTATAGGATGAAAGTTGGGATCTTTCTCATTACCTACATCTAGAAATATTTTGTAAACTACATGAATGCTAGTACATAAATGTTGGATGAAGCTCCACCATCAGGAACCATAAAACATAACAGAGCGTATATCGAATCTTAGAACTGTATGCAGCAGATTTTCAGGAGAGAAGCAAGTGTACAAAAATTTATTAGCTACATTTTAAAGTAAATTGCCAGCCATGTAGTGTCACGGATATGGACTGGGGTTTTGACCCAGTCTTCCTTTGGTATAAATTGTCTTTCTTGTATGTTCATATGGCTCTTTGAGGCTGAACTGTAATGTGCAGCCTTCTAAATGACTGGTTGATTGTCATCCAATGATTTTATGAAAAATGCTTTGTTATTCACTCAATTTCCCGGGTGATACCATGCAATATAGTTTCAAAAATATCATTGGAATTGTTACAGAGCAATGATGTGCTAGGTTTTGTTTGTGGAGTGAGAGGAGTTTTGTTCCTAACAGTAATATACAGAATTTTTTTTACCTTTAAGAACTTTTCCCCTAGCTTTCCCCATTTAATCTATGAATATTTCTTTCAAATATTTTAGTATTACATATAAAATTCTGCCATATGAAAACCAGTCTTTGTTTTCTTATTTCTAAATATACATGCAAACCGTAGATTTAGATATCAGTACTGTCTTCTTTTAGATTCTCGTAAACTTCACCTTAGTTTTTATTTCAAACAATGAAAAATGTTTTCCTAAGCAGGAAAATATGAAAATTCCGTGATTCTCTGGCTGCATTTTGGATCCAAATTGCTGTCTAGCCATATCTCTATTATACATTAATAGAAAAGATGGAGCTGATATAAGTAAAGCAGAAGGTAAAAGGTGCATGCTGACCAAACAGGAGCAGTGGAACAAATCCTGGGTAGGTCAGCCCCTCTGCAATAGATGATCTCACTTGTCATTGTTCACGTCTATTGCTTTTGATGTTACTGTATGTTGTTTAATGCCTAGAACCTGCATAGCTTTCTTTGAAACCTTAAACATAATACTGTCGACATGTTGAAATATTTGGTTTATATTTTTGTGTTGCATTTATATATGACACCTCCCTACTCAAGAAATTATGTTTTTGGAGTTATTTTACTTTAAATTAAATATGCATCCTTTTGTAAAGATACAAGACCATTATATGATACATACCCAGTTTGTCTTCTAATTTATGAAAGTATAATGATATTGCATTATTGTTATAAAGTTAATCAAGACTTTAATGGGACACTTCTGAGTGGGGTTTCTTCTTTTACTATAATGCATGTCTTCAATGAGCTAATTATGCAGTGTAACAATGAATTCACTAATTAGAAAGTTACTGCTCCATCTATAGTGGGTAGGAATTCTAGCTTTAAAAGTTGGATTTTAAGATGCTTTCAAACAGAAGGCAGAAACAAAGAATCTTAAAAAAACACATCAATATCTACAGCTGGGTGATTAATCTATGGACACTTGGTCTGTTTCACTGTCCAGATTTTTTTCACCTGTTGATGAGTATTTCCACATACACAAGTTAAAACAAGATGACTCCACATAAAACTTCTGCAGCTTGATAACTTCTTTTACTCATTTTGCATGGAAGTGAGAAGCTCATACGAAGGACCAAGACAAATTGTGGGGTTATGTTTGAATAAGAAGACAATTTGCCACACAATTTTAATCTGTTTTTTTTAATTTCATGTCAGGATTAAAATCCTATTTCCTCTCAGAGCAAAAGCAGAAAAGACCATATGATTAAGAAGAAGAAATGTATTTAATATTAGGAAGTCCAGATATTGACCACATTAGAAGTGATAATTTTTTTATTTTTTTTTTGCTCTACCTTCAGTTGGAATGATAATTGAATCCTGGTTATCAACAAAACAAGTATTCCACAAGTTAAATGAGAACAATACCGTCAATCAGAAACTGAATCAATGTGATATTCTAGTTATAATCTGGAGCTTCTAGTCTCAAAACTATTACAGAATCACCGAACCACAGAATTTTTCTAGTTTCTGTTGAATTACCTTTTAATACAAAATGAATAAAAGAATCATGGGAAAAAAAATGATCAAGGGGCCACTCCTTTACAGCTTAGTGACTGAAAATTAACATACTGATTATTTGTCTTATTCTCTAACTGTAGAACCATCGAAAGACCACAGATGTCTGACAAAAATATAGGATAAAACTAAAAAAGACTTCCACAATTTGACTGACAGAGTGGCCCTAGAGAAAAATGGGCATCAGCAAGTTTTTGGTAAAATGCTGATTTGAAGAAGCTTGGTGCTGTGAGCAGAGCATTGTCTGATATCACCTGACTCTTCTTGTGTTGAGGACAGTAGGACTTTACTAATGAAGAACATATAAAACTAATCACATCAGCTATATCTCATCTCTTTATCAAATTACTTACAGAAACAGCATCCTTTTTTTTTCCACTTCAGAGAGATAGGTGAAGAAAAAACTGTTTTTATGAGTAGAGTGGGGTTCACTTCTAGATTGTAAACATCTAAATATAAATGTGCAAATTTAGTTCTTTGTGTCTGAACAAAGTGTTCAAACGTCTGTGATACATAACACAGATCTACTCAGTACATTAAAAGCTTTTGGACAGCTATTTAATGCACCTTGAAATAGAGTTACACATTTGGTCTGCTCTAGGGTCCAATTTAGGAATAACATTCAGATATCTGATGCCATTTGTGGTACCTGAGATATCCGCACGAATTAGGCAAATAAGCGAGAATTGGCTTGAAATATGAGTCCTTTTATACCTCTTGTTTTGGGTCAAATGGGATATATTAGAATTGCTTGTCATGTAGAACAAGCATAGTATATGCCAAGTCTTTTTTTACAATAAGCGTGAGCTCACTACAGGGTAAAGAGTCCTTGGAATCGGTGATGACCAGTCAACTGCTGGTTTAATTACGGAGTGTAATTATAGCAAGCTGACTAAGAAGGCAGCTTTTAAATCTACATAGCACCAAATTCCACTAAGAATATGATACAGTGTCAAAATCTTTTTCCATTAAAATGTCCTCTGTGTGTACAGTATCTCCATTATATGCATTACAAGGGTTGTATTTTTCATTAAATATTTTATGTAGGCACAAACACTAGGAATTACATTGCTGCAGGTTATCTGTGTACTTATGAGTATCTTATCCAGTACTTAAGCAATTTTTCAGGTTCTCACAGATAGCAGAATAAAAGTTGAAAAAGGTTTCAGCAGCCTCTAAGGTCTAGTTCTCTACTTGACGTACTCAACACAATGCTACCTGAGAACTTCCATTAACATGCATTGTCAAATAGGAAGAAAACTTCTGGAGGAAAAAGAATTTTTTTTTTCCCCCAGTCTCAGTGCACGTATAGCTGGGAACTCCAAAATCACCCACTGCATCTTGCATCATCAAAATAAGAAAACAAATTTAAAAAAAACTCAAACTTTGGGCACATCTTTGTTTTTCTGGATGGCATTTTTGTGGGGGGAGTTGCTTACATGTCTATTTAGGAAATAACCTAGATGTGAGTCATATTGTTCTAAGGACTTGCTGTCTTGTTTTGGCAGACAGCAGCAACCCTGCACTGCCGTGCATTCTTTGGAAGATGTTATTTTAACAGACATTACTCCAGTGAATTTGGCAAGAATAGGAAGTTGAGAAAGAAGCTGCTGCATCTTTTGGCACTAGCCTGTAGCTTAAATTTACAGTCCTCTGATGTCTCTATGTTTCCTTTTTTTTTTTCCATTTCCTTTTGTCTCTTTCCCTCCCTCCTATTTATTTTTATATACGCAGATTAAGGTGATTTGGAGTCATGGTCCAAATCTAAATTTCTCTTGTCCTTCATAATCACCAATATGCTTGGTCTTGAGGCTTGAGGCTGGGAGCAGCTTCCCAAAACATTTCAATACTTTCCTAACAGAGAGTATAAAGGAAACAGAGCTTGTTCTGCTCCTGTGACTCCTTTCAGGAACCTTGTGTTTATCCCAGGGGCTCATCCTGGCATCTCTTTGGATAAATAAAAAAAATATTAGAGAGAAAAATAATTGAAACTCTTCTGATCATGCTTAGCCAGCTCTCCTCTTTCACTTTTCTCGATTATAATAAAATTTATCCTTCCAAATGTAGTTCACAAAATTGTTTGCCACTTTTCCCTCTGTCTTTTTCACTTCCCACCAACAATCTTCAACAAAACCAGGCAGATATGAACATTTGAACGTAAAAAAAAAAGTTAAATAAAAGAAGTATGGTATCTTTCACTCATTACGTGCTCATTACACTCTTATTTTTCCTTTGTAATTATTACTATAATGAATGTAAACTGTGCATCTGTAAACTTCTGAAAAATAGTCTCTGTGTGTACATTTCTTAGTAAATTAATAGTACGGGCCATGGGATTTTCTTATTTCCAAATTAGATATCATTAAGAATCATCATTATTCAGACCTAACATATGTTTGCAATCTGAGCACCTGTGAAAAATTTGTCATGCAGAGGCTCCTCAGAGAGAAAAAATGATATTTTAGCTGTTTCTGATGAGGAAGAGCTTTGGTGACTTATGAGAGAGTACTAAGTGTTCTTATTTTTCTGCCCTCCTCTAATTTCTTACATAAGAGACCAGGGTTACAAATATTTATCAAAACATTGAAGAAGTAAACAGGCCAAAGGCATATTCTCCAAACTGAATTCTCATACAAACAGCAGGCTATAAATTAACTTAGTGCTTGAACAGATTTGAGTCCCTAAATATGTATCTCCACACATGCATCTTCAGCTTTCTGCAATTTATACAGAAGCAAAACTGCCCCTAAAATTCTATTGAGTGTATCTATCACATAAGGCAGGCCATTCTAACGTTGTACGCCCTAGAAACAACAAATCTGTGTAAGATATCCCAGTGTATTCACATACAGATGTGTTTGAACATACTAGTGAATGAGGTGGAAAAGGTATATACAATCGGAAGAAACCTAATACTACAAATCAAAAGAATCCTTTGTTATGTTTTGAAGGTTCTGCTTTCACGTTCCCTATTGAAATTTTCTGATTTTGTTGATAATACGAAGAAGGATTTTACACAGAGGAATTTTTTTCTGAAGGAATATTTTCTTGCAGTGTGTGGTTTTGGTTACATTATCTGTTGGATCCTTGAACCCACTTGCAGACAAAAGCATAGCTCTATAGGACTTACAAAACTAGGAAGTGTTTCAAGGAAGTTCATAGCTACGGATTTTGGTGTTTACAGAGTGTGTGAAAGCAGGAGAAATCTTGGCAGGCCCTGGCATTAAGCAGTAGCTGACACCTGTTTTGGAATGAGTAGGTATCTAAAAGTGCTATATTTTTTTGCTTGTTTGTACTTTAAGGTTATGTCCTTACACAATTATTTCATTGGTGTTAAGCCTTCTATCTCCTCCTGTTACTCCGCAGCTGGTCTAATCCTCTGCTTCCTGGAATAGAGGTGTAAAAGAATCACCTGGAATTTAGACCCTTTTTGCTGAATCACAACTATTTATCTCCAAGATTAACTATTAAGAAATACCATGTCTATGAAAAAGAGATTGTTTATCAAAAATTCTTTTAAAAACTCACCATTCTATGCAGTGTAGAATCAAATTAAGCAAGCAGTTCTTCACAAAGCATGGCAAATGCTGTGAGCTGTCGTGGTTTTGTGACTCCATTTCATGCAGTTAGCTGAACTAAGAACCTGATACCCAGAGCTCCTGGGGGTTCATTTTCTTCTCAGGTGTTTAGGCAATTCAGATTGACTAAAGGCATTTCAATACAAGTCTCAATATAAATGTTACTTAAACTAGACCAAGGACCAAGAACTACAGCAGAGGTTCACACCACGCACAGATATTCTAAAACTGACCCTAGCAGCTCATGAGAGTAGGCCTGAGATAGAAAAAATGATGTTGAAAAGCATTCAAAGAGTATTATGTAATCCTTTCTGCCAAGAAAGGGTTCTGTAAAATGTTGGATAGCCTGCACTAAAACAGCAGAGGAATCAGTCTAGGAAATTACAGAACAGCAAGTTTAAATTCAATAGCTAGTAAATTGTTAGAACATTTATTAAAGCAGTCAGTGTGTAAGCACCTAGAGGGAAGCAAGGTGATAAAAAGCAGGCACCATATAGTAGTTACAGAGAAATCATGCCAACCTAAGAATGTCTTACTTTTATAAGCCTTAGTAAATTAAGGAAATGTTGGCAACACACAGTAGATCTCAAGATAAAATCCTGTGTGATACTCTTGTGTGGCAATTAAAACACAAGGAGATTGAAATACTGCTTTAGGAAAGTACAGCCAACATTGATTGACATAAACAAATAATGGTTGCACTTCATTCTTATATGGAAGGACTGCTGATGGAATCATTTTCTCAAGAGAACTATTATGATTTTTTATATTTTATCTCATTTTTAAAGTTTTCCTCATTATTATACTAATAATTGGAAAAGGATCTGTATTTGTATTCAATGGGAAATCCTTTATACATACAAGTATTTTCTATTTGCTTTAACTGAACAACACCCAAAATTTAATCTTTATCTCCAGTTTCCTCTCACTTGGAAGAGAAATAACTGTCATTGACACTGTACAGAGAACAGTGGTAAAATCAACTCACAGACTGCTTTGTAACATTGCTAGCACAGGTCTGAGACACCTGCCCAACTCACTGTCACTGCACACACCAAGTACAACTGACTCTTTTCACATGGAATTAAATCAGAGTTTAGAGATAAAAATGTCCTGTCCCCACTGTTGATTGTCTAGGATTTTGAAAGGTTCTTTGTAGTTTTGACAAAGACAGGTAAAGGATGTATAGTCTTTGGGCACTGTGGGACTGATAAAATACACACTTGTGTGTTGCAGCCCATCTCCTTTGTGCTGCTTTCCAACATCTGGACCATCTGCATGTTGTTTCTAGAAACAAGGACTTAGTGAAGAGACAATCCAGATTTCTACAGACAGCAGACAAGTTTTATTAGTTCTGCATATGCTAGACCTGAGCTGAGCTATTTATTCCACACCTTCTCCTTTACATTTAAATTCTGGGCATTTTAGTCAGTTGAGAAGGCTTATAACTCAATCTTAGCATCGTGCCAGTGTAATAAACTATCCGATCGAAGTGTAGAGACACCCATTGTGCTAGGTAAAATCTCGCATAAACCTGCGAACAGTCCCAAGCTAATAACGATAGCTAGAGTGTACCAGAAGGGTTATTAGGTTTCATATAGTTCCAGGCCTAACCTGCCTCTATGTTTTAAACTCAAACTGTGCTGAAGTCATTTTCCAGACACTAGATCACTGCAGGATATAGCAGTCAAGAAGAACTCAGCAAAAGGATCTGGATTTATGTGATTTAACTCACTACTACAGGGTAGGACTTCTGTCCAAATTGTAAACCTGTTTGTTTATATACAGTTATCTAAATGCTGGTGACTACATGTGGAACACACTCTGGAACTCTTCTAGGTTGCGTGTCACATCCGTGAATTGTTGTTGCAGACACTTGAGAGTGTCTCAATTGGCATAAGTCCTTTGTGCATGCAAATTAATCAAGCCAGATATATCTTCATAGGAGTTTACCTATACTCCACAGAAATAAATAGGCACTCTAGGGTACGATTCATGTCTTCTCAGTTAGAGATCTAAATATATCAAACAAATTGTACTTCAGTATTTCCTATTTCTTTCCACTTAGAACTTATTTTCATCACATTCCTCAGAGCTTCATAGCAGCACTTTTAATGCAGTACTCCCAACCCACCTTTGCCTCAGAAAATGCAAAGTTTGTTACAGGCTATAATACATTTGGTTTCTGAACTGACAGTTTAGAAACACTAGCTTTCCACAGCGGGTTTGGGCATTCATCCAGCAGTTCATCATATGGTATAGATGCACCTGACCTGCCGAAGGTATTTTGTATTCACATCATTTAATCACATTTTGTTTTAACTAAATTAGCCCACTGGTCCCTCACATGTTATATCCATTACCTAGATTCATCTTGTGATGTTAGTTCTGTTAAATTGCCAGTAACTGCTCTTATTCTCTTTAAGGTTATTAGGACTTAGACAGCAATTAAGCAACATGTCGACTGTGCTAGTGTTTCAATATGTAGTAGAAGTGTTTGTAAGAAGATTGAGTGTAGCTCCTACCTAATAGTTAGAGCATGTGGCTATATATTCTGTCGTAGATTCCAGTACATAAAATCATTTTCCCAGGACAACATTGTAAATAAGGTAGAATATGACTTAATGAAACTTCAGAGAATGTACTGCAAATATTCTGTTTTGAATTTTACCATGAAAATCGATTCATTAGGCAATTAGGACCAAAATCAGTGCCATTTAAACATCTCCTCAGGTAATGTTCGTTGTCTTTCCTCTCTTTAGGTGATACAATTATTGCATCAGAAGCAGGATTCTGTGTTAGGAGAAGCACTGATGCCTTTTTTTCATATGAAGAGAGTGGATAGAGAAGCTGGGTTGGTGAGGAGAGTGACAGGGAAACTAGACTGGATGATATGAAATGTTTGCAAAGCTGATAGCTAAACTGAAGGGAGGGTAATAACTGAATACCCGATGAGAGTCTGGAAAAACTGGAAGACAGATACATTTTGGAGATAACTGGATGGCCTGAGAGAGAAGCTGACAATCACTGTATTTGGGAGGACTTCAAATCATAAAACCATGGAATCATGGAATTGTTTAGGTTGGAAAAAATCATCACGTCCGACCATAAACATAACACTGTCAAGCCAACCACTAAACTATGTCCCTAAGAACCACACCTACACATCTTTTAAATATATTCGGGAATGGTGACTAAACCACTTCCCTAGGCAGCCTGATAACCTTTTCAGTGCAGAAATTTTTCCTAATATCCAGTCTAAACCTCACCTGACACAACTTGAGGCCATTGCCTCTTTTCCTACCAGTTGTTACTTGGGAAAAGAGACCAACAGCTGCCTCACTACAACCTCCTTTCAGATAGCTGTAGAGAGTGATAAGGTGTCCCCTGAGCCTCCTTTTCTCCAGACCAAAAAAACCCAGTTGCCTCAGCCACTCATCATAAGATTTGCTCTCTGGACCCTTCACCAGCTTCCTTGCTCTTCTTTGGATGCACTCAAGCACCTCAAAGGGTTGTTCAAAGTTATTTAAAGGGAGCTAGTTTGAATGCAAGAAAGTTTGCAGCAACTGGGTGGATGACGAGGAGAACTGACAGTACTCTACACTAATATATTTGTGGAGTGAGAAAAAATTATTGCTCTAGGGAAAGGAATAATAGCTTATTTACAATGGGAGAATGTGAAACAAGTTAAGTCACATAAAATATATATTTCATTTTATTTTGGTTTTGGTTTTGGTTTTGTTTAATGTTATTTCTCTTTTACTGTTTCCTTTTCTGCTGTTCATCTGTTAATTTCTTTAGATTCAGTGGAGGTGGCATAGAATGAGTATTGGTTGGTGACTTGTGTCATCGTAAGAAGAATGGCATTAACAGCCAGCCCTATCCTTGAAGCTGGACATGGCGTTCTGTCCATTCGGTCAGAATGCACATCCTACAGCTATATACCTACCATGCAACTTTGCCAATGCACTACGACTGACCTCAAAGAACTATTTGGTCAGTGATTTTATGGGTGGATATTCCTTTACTGTGAACCTTGATTAGCTATGTGCAAAAAGTGATAGTAAAATTGGGCTGTGTTCGGTAATTTGTGCTCTGACCATTTTGGTCCATAGAGGTTCATTGTTGCTAATCAGATAAAGCAAATAGTGCTGCTGTTTAACTGCCATTGGTCAGGGAAATATTAATTCAATATTCAAAGAAAGAGAATGAAAAACTGAGATTGACTATGTAAGCACAAAACATTTAGTATGTTCAGAAAATTCTTTGCAGTTAAACCAACTGTTCCATAAATTTAGTCATGCAGTAGTTCATAATAGCTTGATTCAGTTGCCTAACCATAAATACCGTCTTAGATCACTAGAGTGGCCTACCTGAAATTCAGGTGCTGTTTTGGGAGAGTACAGGTTCTCTGTAGGTACCGTGTCATATCTACCAGCCTCACATGGATTTTGAGTAGAAAAAAAAATGCTGTAATTAATATAGCCAATTAGAAATTTTAAAGGAATAGAAGGGGAATAAATCCACTCATTAAAATGTTGACATAGATATAGGTTGCTATTAAACATTGTAGTTCACTATTAAGTATCTGATATCCAGTCTTCTCTTGAAAGAGAATAAACCTGATATTATACAATTTTGACTATATTCACATATTAAAAACTTATTCAAAAATATGTATTTGTACAATATACCATAGTAATGCACTGGTGGTGTTGTAGGTGTGGGTTGGATTTTGACAGTAGTTTTAAGACAGAAATATGAAATTAAATTAAACTATATTCATTTGGTCTAATAATATATCTGCCATCAAAAGACATTATTTTTCCCTATTTAAAAAGAGTCACTAAGAAATCCCTCACTTGTGGCAGATTAATCTCACTTAAATTAAACCATCTGAAATTTAAGTGTGCAGCCTAACCTAGTTTTCCTGGCTCACAGAATCACAGAATGGTAGGGGTTGGAAGGGACCTCTGTGGGTCATCTAGTCCAACCACCCTGCCGAAGCAGGGTCACCTACAGCAGGCTGCACAGGACCTTGTCCAGGAGG
>Ga0065711_1040583_pt1 | contig 16836 bp, 16 predicted proteins | sample Hoacrofraction12_FD_59098 | JGI IMG/M metagenome (GOLD analysis project Ga0065711, IMG submission 59098) | Hoatzin crop microbial communities from Cojedes, Venezuela - Epithelial fraction 12 v2 (version 2) | ecosystem: Host-associated > Birds > Digestive system > Esophagus > Crop | place... | reverse complement strand
AGCACTGGAACAGGCTGCCCAGGGAGGTTGTGGAGTCTCCTTCTCTGGAGATATTCAAGACCCACCTGGACGCGGTCCTGTGCAGCCTGCTGTAGGTGACCCTGCTTCGGCAGGGGGGTTGGACTAGATGACCCATAGAGGTCCCTTCCAACCCCAAACATTCTGTGATTCTGTGATTCTGTGATCTTATTCCCAGCAGTTCCCCTGTGGATCAAAGGGATATCTGACTCAAAAACCTGCTCCTCTTGCACAAGTGGTGTCTGGAAACGACGGTCCTTTCCCGGTGCTGCTGGTTGGTGAGCGAGGGATGTACAGCCTGATGCTCCCCAGTGATTTTGCTCTCTCATCAGGGATCCTCTTCTTCAATTTTGTCTGCAGAAAGCTTTGCGAGCTGCATTAGATTCTGTATAGCCGTGGACATAGCTGTAATACTGCAGGCTCTGCTTGTCTCATAGTTTCAATGTTAATTTGGAGACAAGCATCAGGCGTCCCAGCTGCAAGGCTGCTGTACAGGTCTGCGGGATGCTTGCAGCAGTCCAGAGCACTGGCTGGTAAAGCTGATTGCATGCCCATGATTTCTTGTGAGAAGTACGAGTGAAAGAGCATTGCAAATGCAAAGGCTGGAAATGCGGACTGCGCTACAAACAAATCTGCAACGTAAACCGGCAACAGCATTGCATGCCTGTGATGGAAAGTCCAGAAGCAGGATGGGGCTGTATCTCCTGGAATGGAGAAATATGCCCAGAAGCTGATATTTTATCCCGCTCGTACTCACAGAAGACTATCTCCCACCCACCAGCCTCTTTTAAAGCCAGCAAGGGAGTAGGTCCTTGGATGGAGAAGGTCCACATCTTTGGCTACAGTGAAACACGCTCCAGGTTGCTTGCTGAACACTTGCACTGAAGATCTCAGCCTTGGCAACCCAAACAACACAATGGCTCTGCAGAGTCTAATCAATGTTTTCAGTAGTCTGAATCTGCAATGTCTTTCCCTCCTGCATCCAAAGCTGGAAGAGGACTGAAAGCTCTTGGGAGAGTTGAGGACTGAAAGCTCGTGGAACAGGCATGGTCCCGGGAGGTCATGCGTTGGTCAGAGGACTCTCACAACACTCTTAGACATTTTATTCCCAATCCATTGTTTTCCTGCCCTAGGAAGGTAAAAACCCTTCCAACCCTGAACAAACATTTCTAAAGTTCAGACAACCAGGCTGGGACTCTGCATGCGTTTCCATTCTTAAAAGTGGAAGGTGGTCACCTGATGTAAGAATCCCACAGACTGACTTTCAGCAGGTTGGTAATTCTTTCAGACAGCGTAGTTCCCCCACTCAGCATTCACACAACAAGCAGCAATTTCAGACTGCGATCTCCAGTTCGGCTGTGTTTTGCTGGAGGTCACATAGGCAGAGCCATTCACTGTTCACCAAAGATCCTTGCCCCCAAGACCAATTCTACTCCCCAGCACCCTGTTCGTGCCAGTGATTTTACTGAAACGCACGTGTTTACTCAGGAATAAATTGCTACAATCATGAGGGCACCAGAGATGGGCCCTCCTTGAGGCTCCCCGTGGAGCCCTTCGAGGTTAACCATGGTTTAACCCAGCAGCTGACAAGAAGGACCATGCAGACACTCACCAGCAACTAGGATCACACAACCACTCACTAACTCACCCCCCTCCCACCCCAGTAGGGTGCAGAGGAGAATGCACAAAAAATAAAACTTGCGGGTTGAAACAGAGACAGTTGAATACGACAACAAAATAAATAAATAAACAAATCATCATCATCATCATCATCATCATCATCACAAAGAATATGCAAAACAAGTGATACACAATACAATTTGTCTCACTGCCCAACGACTGACTGGGCAGCCAGCCCCGCCCCCGAGCAGCAATCACGGAGCTCATGGAACTCACAGATTTCATGGAACTCACCAAAATAGCACAACTCCTGGAAGTTTCCAAACTCAAGGAAAAGTTCCTACCCCCACAGCCAACCCCCATTTATAAACTGAGCATGACGTATATGGTATGGAATATCTCTATTGGCCAACTTGGGGTAGCTGCCTGGCTATGCTCCCTCCCAGCTCTTGCACACTTGCTCCTCAGCCAAACACGGGAAACTGAAAAAAGTACTTTATTTTTCAGCAACTAATAAAAACATCAGTGTATTATCAACATTCTTCCCATACTAAATCCAAAACACAGCAGCTACTGGAAAAAAAATTCAGTCTATCCCAGCCAAAACCAAGACATTACCCTCCCCTTATTCTACACCATCTATGTCATGCTCAGGTCTCCCACTTTCCAATAAATTGCCACCACTTTCCCTGTGTTTTGATATATGCACACAGCCATCATACCCTTAGTCTATAGGCCAAAATGTCTCATCCCTCCAAAATGTCCATTGAGTTCATGTAGTCCATGACTTTGCGTTCCATCTGTAATCACAGTCTTTCAGGGCAGGAGAAATGGTGTGCAGTGCTGGATGGTCGCATAGTTGCTGGGTGCAAGTTGCTGAAGTCAGTTCTCATTCTAGCACTATTGCACTTGTTTTCATCATTTTTCTTCATTAGCCTGGATGATTCTTACTGTAATAACCTTTGATATGACGTATAGCAACCAATAAAATGATGACATGCAATATTATGTAACAATTAACATCATACAGTTCAAATTCTTGGCTATTTTCACCTATACCACTGAGGCTTTGCACACTTGGCTTGCTTGATTGCAGCGCATGTCTCATATTCATGGATAACCTGTGCAGTGGTGTCCATGGTCAAGTCCATCCCTCACTCACGAGCCCATTTATAGATTGAGTCTCTTCCTTGGTGGCCCAAGGTGTCATGGGCCCACCGAGCTATGAATAGTTCACCCTTATGTTGCCAGTCCAGATCCACCTGAGCCACGTCAGTCTTGGCAGCCTGATCCACCTGCTGCTTGTTTTGATGTTCCTCAGTGGCCCGACTCTTGGGTATGCAAGCATCCACGTGATGTTCTTTTACAACCAGCTTCTCTAGCTGGGCAGCAATATCTTGCCACAATGGGGCAGCTCAGACGGGTTTTCCTCTGCGCTGCCAGTTGTTCTTCTTCCATTGCTGCAGCCACCCCCACAAGGCACTGGCCACCGTATATGAACCAGTATAAAGTACTGGCCACTGTTCTTGACTGGCAATATCTCAAGCCAGCTGGATGGCTTTCACCTCTGTCAGCTGACTCGATTTAAACTGCATAATTCGATTGCAAGCAGTTTTGGAAGTTTTTACTAGTAAAACTGCCAATGCTATAAACCTTTTAACTCCACAGTCTCAGCAGATGTGCATGGCAGTCCTTCAACACCACATGGTTTTGAACTATTTGCTAGCTGAAGAGGGAGGGGTATGTAGGAAACTAAATGTTTCTAACTATTGTTTAGAAATAGATGATGTAAGCATAGTCCTTCAATTAACCAAAGATATTAGGAAAGCAACCCACGTCCCCATTTAAACCTAGAACAGCTAGACTGGTGATTTATAATCCTAGTTACTGGGAACACCATGAGTAAAACAACTGTTATTTTATCTGGTATGTGCATTTACTGCTTTAATGTTTTTGCCATGTATTACTCCTTGTTTTATTCAAATAAACCAACACATAGTATCTAATATACAATTCATATCTACCACCTCGCCTGATAGTATAAAGTGGATTCGCATCATTCACCAACCAAAGTTGGCAACTGTATCAGTTATTTAAACCTCTTAATACTCCTAACCTCCAACTTTGCCATAAAGTAATTGCATGCTTGTAACATTGTCACCACTGTTTAATACCCTATATTTATCCTTGTAAGCAATTACCTCCTTCATCTAATTCCCCAGATTTGTTTTATAACATAAAATGCTGTTAAACCTGCTGTTAGCACGCGGCAGCGACAGTCGGGGAGAGCAGCTCTCTGGGTTGTGCGGTTTGTGTTGTGTTTTCTCCTTATCTGTATCGTTGTCGTTACTGTTCCCTTTGTTTGCTGTTCTGTTAAACTGCCCTTATCCCGACCCACCAGTTTCTGCCTGTTTCTTTCCATTCTCCTCTGCACCCCAGCGGGGGGAGGGGCGGCCGCATGGCACTTTTTTTGCCGGCTGCAGCCAAACCATAACAACTAGGAAGGAATGATTTAGTTTTTGTTTAAATTTTCCTTTCAACAAACATAATTGCCTTCATTGTTTCATAATTGCTTCAAAAGAAAAGTGCACCCTTTTTCCAAAAACAATGGATTTGTCCAGAAAATACATGGCTTCCTAGAATGCCTTCTCCCTTCTGCGCGTACTCTGGCGAGGAGTACCTCCACTGGCTTATGGATGAGTTTTTGTGCTGAAAACTCAGCCAATCACAACTTTGCTTTTGGACCCCCAAAGCATCCCCTGATGCTGAAGCACTTTCCTCCAGGTTGACAGGAGTGAATTCCAGGGTCACAGGTAAGAAGCAGCTCTCCAAGCCCTTGGCTGAGGTTGTTTTATACAAGTAACTCTTCCTGCCCCCCTCAGGGCACAGAGGTGAGGCTGACAGGTTGGTAGTTCCCAAGGTCCTTCTTTCTATGCTTTTTGAAAAGGGGTGCAATGTTTCCCTTCCTCCAGTTACCAGGGACTTCACCTGACTGCCACGACTTTTCAGGTATCATGGAGAGTGGCTTGGCTTGGCAACTACATCAGCCAGTTCCCTCAGGACTCTGGAATGCATCTCTTCTAGTCCCATAGACTTTTCTATGCTCAGGTTTCTTAGGTGGTCACCATCCTGGCCTTCCTTTACAGATGAAGGGACTCTGCTCCCCCCATCCCCATCTTGCAGTCCATCCACCTGAGGGGTGTGAGAAGAGGGGCTGCCAGCGATGACTGGGGCAAAAATGTTGCTGAGTACCTCAGCCCCCTCCTTGTTCCATTGTAACCAGTTTGCCAGTCCTGTTCATCGGGGGGATACACTTTCTTTGATGTTCCTGTTCTGGCTGACATACCTGTAGAAGCCCTTCCTCCTATTCTTTGCATCCTTTGCCAAGTTCAGGTCCATCTGCACCTTGGCCTTCCTGACCCCATTCCTACAAAACCAGGCAGCATCCCTCTGCTCTTCCCAGGATACCTGTCCCTGCTTCCACTGCCTGTGCATTTCCTTCTTGTCCTTTAGTTTGACTAGCAAGTCTTCACTCAGCTGTGCCAGCCTCTTGCTTTCCTTTCCTGATTGAAAGGAAATAGCTATGCTATGCTATGCTATGCTATGCTGTGCTATGCTACTGTATTCACTTAATCAATAAAATTATTTTTTTACGATAGAAATTTAATCAAAAAATGTCACGGTTCTGTGACAAGCAAAGGACCTACAGCCCTTCCTGGCAGGGCACGTTCTGGCTGCAGCACCACAGCTGTTGCACCAGGGTGGAAGACAGCCTTCTTGCAGGAAGCTGGAGCAGTTAGTGCTGTGCTGCTCTGTGCTGTACGGACAGTGTGGTCTTCACACCCGTGCTGGGCTGCACAGATCCCTTGGGACAGGAGAACTTCAGCAGCTTGTTGGGAAAGAGGATCCTGCAGGCAGTTCCCACTCTGTGGGAACTGGCCATTCTGCCACCTGCCAGGCTTTGCCTGCACCTAACACTGCGGCAAGAAGTTCTCATGAGAATGCTGTTTCTCTTTGACTGTAGAGAGGAGAAATAGTGTTGTTTCCTTGTAAGAAAATCCTATAGTAGCTTGAATGACCAAACCAGGAGACTGTCTTCTATGGATGGAATCTGCATGGCATGCTGCTTGTGGGTTGGAAGCCCATTCAGTGCTACATCACCTGGAGTTCCCATCATCTGGAGGAACATTGGATTAGCTGTACAAGTCTCTCCTTATAGTATTAGCACTAATAAACAGCATTTTCAATGATACCTCACAGAGTCTGAGTGCCTTTCATACTGGGATCATAACAGACCAGCACCTCCTGGGGAAAACCTCTCTCTGCACGCTTGGATACAGCCCCTCTGGTCCCATGGACTGGTAAGGGTGCAGTTTGCTCAAGTAATCCCTGCCTTGATCCCCATCCATGGCTTTTCTTTCCCCTCTGGAGTGCTGCCTCAAAGCACAAAGGCCTGGGAGACCTGTCTGGTGGTAACTGAGGTGAAAAGGACATAGACATAGTCCTGACATATCATGGAGCTCTGTGGTCCTGGATTTGAACATGAAATTCAGTAGATGATACCCTGAATTCTGCAAGGCAATGTGGGGATGAACATGAGGCAACTGCCAATGTAGTCAGTGGCGATCTAGTAAATACAGCAGAAGAAGGAGAGACTGACCTCTTGCTATGGCACATGACTTGAATCATTCAGATGACTAACTCTATAAACTGCCCTGAACGTCATGAGTAGAGACAGGTTCAGTTACTCTTATTTTGGCCATTAGCTGCCATGTCACTTGGCCGAAGTAAAATCCCCACAACCTCCCAGAGCATTCCCCCAGATGTTGCCCTGTCTCTATGAACTACTCCGTTAGAGCTTGCAGTTACCTGCACATATCTTTGACCACCCTGACACATTAAATTTCCCTAGCCATTGTGTCTGAACAGCCCAATCCCGCCCTCCATCCTCATCAATCGACCTGGGAGCTTAAGAAAGTATCTCACAAGCAGGTGGCTATTTAATGCACACCTGAATGGAAGCAAGAGGAATCCCACCTCCTGTGGCTTTGTGGTAGGCATGGGATCATGTTAGTCTGACTTGGCAGTAAGTTGTACCTCATGAGATGAGTGAGCAGCCAAGGTGGAGCATCCTAGAGCAAAAGGCAAACTTGAGGAGACCACAGGCTAACAAGTCTCTGCAATTCCAGAAAGGGTTCTGAGGATCCAGCAGGCAGTAGGACCAAAAACTGGAGAGCTGTTCATGAGACTCTTGGAAAGACTTGGAAAGGCTGGATCGAGTGTACCACTCCCCTGCCCTTTGTCCAACTGGAGACAACCCCTAGCCGTGCCTAGTCCTGTCCTTGGCTACTAAGCAATCAAGGAAGATGGAAAGGAACTCAGCAGCAGTGAACCCTTTCTGGCTGGGTCTGCTCCCCACCCCAACCAGCACTGCCAGTGCAAGGTCACCCTGTGGCCAAAGGCACCGCCAGCTTGAAGCCTCGTGGGGGAGCATGGGGAGGGAACCAGGAGTGGCTGGACAGGTCACCACAGACACACTCACTGGGGAAAGGCTCTCTGGGGAGCAGGGACATCCCTGGAGAAAAGCAAGGGAGCATATCTGTGCCTGCAGGGAGGAATCAATGAGAAAGAGAAACCACTTTGTGCACGCACTCACTGAGGGCAGGCTGCTCGGTTGTTGGACCAGGACTCTTGTGCTGGCCTGAGGAGAAGGACTGGCACTAAGGGGGCACAGACAGCCTTTGGTGGATGTCTCCTGGACTCGAAACTGAGAGGCCTGGAGTTTTACTGACTGCCTTTCTGTAGTGTCATGTCCAGCCTCCAGCCCCGGGGCTGGTGACAGGCTGAGACCCCCCTTCTGCCCCCAAGAAGGTTCTGTGCCCTGCAGAGGGGATGGGGCTGTGGGGTAAGCACGCAGAGTTTTGCAGCACCCTGCAGTGGGCACAGTCATGGAGCCAGTCCAGACTGGGCTGCTCTGTGGGGCTGGGCTGGAGAGAAAGCAGGGGTTGTGGGGCAAGCTGGGGAGGGGCTGGGCTGAGCTGGGATGTGCCAGGGACATTACACCACCAATTTTGGCTGAGCTGTGTGACCATGCAGGGTGAGGCCACAGTCCAGTGGGTGTGAGGGGCAAAGCCGAGACATGCAGGTGCAGGAGAAAGCAGGCCAGTCTGTGTGCTTGGTGGTGTGGACAGACTGGGAAGGTGTCCAGGGCATTTTTCTCTCACACCGCCATTTCCAGCACTGGCCACTCATCCCATTTTATGCACAAGGTTTGCTCTCTGCCCATCTTCTTCCTCCTGTTGGACTCGGTGCCTGCGTCAGGTGAACAGCCAGCCCTGCTTTGCCTCTCTGCTTCCCCAGACCTTGACAGACGCTAGAGCAGGGCTGTCTGCAGACTGCTTCATTGGACATGGCTGGGGCTTGGCCGGGATCTCATTGCAGTCTATAACTTCCTCAAGCAGAGCAGCAGATGACCAGTAATAGGACACGTTGAAGTGGTATGAAGCTGCATTAGGGGACGTTCAGACTGGACATTAGGAAAAGGTTATTCACTAAGAGGGTGGTTGGTCACTGGAACAGGCTTCCAAGGGAAGTGGTCATGGCACCAAGCCTTTCAGAGTTCAAGGAATGTCTGGACGATGCTTTTAGTCATACGACTTAGTTTTAGGTAGTCCTGCAGGTAGCAGGGAGTTGGACTCGATGATCCTTATGAGTCCCTTCTAACTTGAGATATCTTATGATTCTATGATTCTATGATCTTCAAGCTCAAGAATGGTCCATCCCAGACCCATTTGCGTGTGTGTGTTTGTCTGTTTCTGGGGTAGCTGGGGAGATGAGGTGATCCAAGGTCAACTTCTTGATAGACTGAAAATCTAAGATCTGCTCTTGGAGAGATCTAAACCCTACATATGTTGCATGGATATATTTTTTTCACTAACACAGTCAACCACAGAATGGAGACATGGCAGGGTTGGGGAGGTGAGAAGCAAAGTTTTCCATACAGTGATAGCCCTCAAGGAGATTGCTTTTCCTCCCTGCCCAGACCTCCTTAAAAGACAAAAGGAATCAATATCTGTTGGAGACACTTCTCTAAACTTAAAAGTAATGAAAAACACTCTAAATAGACAAAAGTCCTTTCTTATTAAGTGCTTACTGAATTCTGCGTCAATATCAATTGGAGAATTATTCTACCACTTCTTCACAGTGCTCTCTAAGTACCTTCCTCTTTAACTACGCTCTTGAAACTTATCTAATTAAGTGTGTAAATCTTGAAGTCTAGGTGTAAATGAAGGAAGAGACACGGCGCTTTCAGTCTTCTCTGATAACTGCCAGTCCCAGACAAATACCTCAGACACACCGGGACCTCTATAGCTTTGCACTGGGTGCTTAGGGTCATACCGTGAAGCTCTGCCTGAAAAGCTGAGAACTGCTGTCAGTACTTACAAAAAAGAAAAAAAATCACTTTTTCATCAGCTGAAATGATCCAGTACTTTCCATAATATGTCTGTGGAATTTCTACCCCACCAAAATAGGAATTTTTAAAATGTGTGTGTACTGTGGGAGAAGAAATATTGACCTTACCCTGTGCTTGCCTCATCAGTATGCTGTCTATCATGCTGTGTATTTGATGTCCCTAACCTTCCAGATGTTTCTACCTGTCCTCGTTAAACTCACCATGTCTGAAGTAATCTCTTCAGAAGCTCATCCGGACATATGCACTTTACATTGTTCTCCAGATGTCTTTCTCCACTTCGATCTTTCAGATCCCTCTCACCTATCGCCCTGCTTTGACCTTCAGGGAGGTAAGTCCTAATTTTCTTTCAGTAGTCTTTCTCCTACTCCCTATAGGCAACTCTTCAACTGTGGTGATGGATCTCGTTGGAAGTTGCTTAAACTAACCACACAGCTGAGTGTGTTATATTGTTGATTAAGTTCTATTGTGTTTTAGTTTTTCTTTTTTTTTCTTTCCCCCAAGAAAAAAAACTCCCTCTGTGCCTTTTTCCATTCAGTTCTCTAAGGACAGCTGGTAGGAATTGCTGCAAAGAAGCTGTAACAACCAGGTGCAGACTTCAGTGGAGAATTCTGATGTAAAGAAAATGTAATGTAATTCCCAGGAGGCCAATGAGGGAAATAGTGGGGCTGGAGAGGTGAGGAGCAAGGTTGTCCATACCATGTCTAACCTCAAGGGACCACTTTTCCTACCTGTCCACACCTCATCAGGAGACACTCTGGATCAGTATCAATTAGAGAGTGATGCTATCACCTCTTCTTTAAACTGAAAAGGAATAAAATATTCCCTTTAAATAAAAGGTTTTTTTATTAGGTGCACTTTGGAGTCTTCCTTTTTAACTACACAGTAAAATCTTTTCAATTAGCTGTACAAGTATTAAGAAAACCTACAGGAAGGGAGAGCTCATTAGGGCTTTCTGTATTTTAATAAGCCCCATGGTGTATTTGAGGCTGAGACCATGAACCTCAGATACTGAGAAGAGATTGAATAACCCTCTAAAGAAGTCAAAGTTGGAAGCAAAACTCAGACTACCTTGAAGGATTAAGAGGTCCCACTGAGGACCATTAGTGACAAAGCCTCCCCAGGGACTCGTTAGAGCAGATAATTGGAGACTGTGATAATGAGTAGGCAAAGGTGCTGTGCAGGTGGCTGTAACGCTGTGAAAACCCTTGGTTCATTTTATGAAGCAGAAAGGCCAAGCCCTGTCCTCCAGGACCTGGGAAGGCAGATCCTGTCCCTCACTTGTGGCTCAGGGCTCTTCCTGGGAGCAGGGGAATGTGAGAGTGAGCACTTCCAAGTGCAGGAAAAGTGTCCAACACCTCCTGGCCTCCTCAGGCAGGAGTGAGGAAGAAATTAAGTCCAGAGTGTCAAAATAAAGTTTCTCTTGGTAGGCCTTGATGGCAGAGAAAGATGCCATAGCCAAGAGGACAAATATGTCAGTCCTGTTGGGCTCAGATGGAGAGTTTGGTGTCCTGCTGAGGGTGTCTGGTTACGTTATGGGCGTACTTGGTGGATCAGAGTTTCGTTTGGGGCCAGGTTAAGCATTAGGGCTAAGGCCAACATTTTAATGTTAGGGATAAAAGCTAGAAGTTACAGTTAGTAATAGGGGAAGAGTAAGGGTTTATGGTTTTGGGCTTTGGTTTAGAGGTAAGGTTTGAGGTTAGGGTGAATGGTGACATTTAGGGGTTGGAGTAGGGCTTAAGGTTACTGTTTTGAAATAAGGTAAAGGCCTGACATGAGTATTTTCACAGTCAGTGTCACAGTGGCACCAAATTTACCTGAACACATCTTTCTTCTTCAAAATCTTTCATCTCTGTGGGCCAAACTCCTCTTCCCTCCCCTAAATCTCCCATCTCTCTTGTCCCAGCTACCTTTGACTTGCCTAGATCTTTCACCTTGTTGGGGGCTTTCAAGTCGTCCAAGGATCTGTCTCCCTGCTGTTGGCCAGTCAGAAGTGACCTCACAGTCATCATCCAAGGGGACACAATGTGCTGCTGTGCTGGAGAGGTCACTGCTCAGCCACCCCAGTAGTGCTGAGGCAAGCGATGGCCTCCACCACCTGTGAGGTACTCTGCCTGCCTGCCAGCTCATGGTCCAGAAGGGCTCCCGTATCTCCTGGGACGCGTTTCCCACATGGGTGCCTCAGCTACCCGAGGGCATCCTGGAAGCACTGGCAACCTCTGTGTGAATAACTGCATCACGCCCTCAATGTATATTTTACAGAAAATGTGAAGCCTCTGCAGTAAAGAACTCAATGTAATAGCTGAAAAAGTCTTCATTTCCAGCATTGCTGGTTTTTATATGAATTTTCAATATTTTTTCATTTTTTTTCTCTCAACAGCACCAAAGGTATGTACTAGCAAGCTGATTATGCTCTCTCTCACTCTGCGAATAGTTTTATGCAGCCACTTACCAAAATAAATTTTGTTACCAATGGTTCAAATGGAGAAACACTACTCAGAGGAACTTCTGTATTTGTATTGGCACATTCAACCTACTTTTGCTGCTCTGTCTTTTCTCCTTCCTCTGCCTCTCTTATCTGCAATGAGTTCTCCAAGGGAAGGATTCCTTACACCATAGATTAACTCCTGTTGGTAGAGACCTGAACATTGTCTTATCCAACTCTCCTGCTCAAGGCAGGGTGACCTAGATGAGGTATCTCAAAGGCTCCCCTCAGCTTGTCATCATTTCCAAAAGAGCTGAAGGTAAGCTCCATCCCATCATACAGGGAAATAATAAAGATGTTCAACAGTGTTGGCCCAAGTGCTGATCACAGAGGTATGCCAAAAGTGACTGGCTGCCTGGAGGACTCGGTACCACTGATGATATCTGGGCCTAATCATCCAGCACAATTCCCACCCACATCATCATCTACTCCTTCAGTCCAGATATGAGCAATGTGGCTATAAGGAGACCATGGGAGACCATGTCTAAGGCCTTGTTAAATTCCAGGCATGCAACATTGCCTACTTTCCCCTCCCATACATGTCCAGTAATCTTGTTCTTCAAGTACCAGGAGCTGGCTGCAGGAGGACTTGCCCCATCAGCTTCCCAGGGACTGAGGTGAGGCTGACCAGCCTGTAGTTCTCTCTTTCTTGCCTTTTTTGAAGATGGGTTTTCATAGTTGTCTTTTCTGAGGACTTTGGAACCTCTCTGACCATTCTGCCTTTTCCGGGATGTTTGAGAGAGGTCTCAGGATAATGCTGGCCACCAGCACCTCTCTGGCGCTTCCCACAACCAAAGCCTTCTCCATATACCACACACATCCAGAGCAAAGCCCGGGAAATAGCACACACTTGCCCTGATCCTCTGGGCTTGTTCAGAAGAGAACTAGAAGTGATTTCTTCCTGCAGGCCCACAACTCCAATGTGCAGCTCACAGTTCTTCTGAGCGTTTTTCTCAGTGTCCCCCTACCCCCCAAAGCTTTCTGGTCAACGGGCTGTAGTTGAGGGCATTGAGCAGTGACAGGAGGATAGTGTAGAAAAAGGGCTTTGTCAAATGATGTAAGGAGGGCTCTTCTGGGCATCACACAGACAATGAGGGTGTTGCAGAAAACAGTGGCACCAGTGAAGTGAGAGGAGCAGCTGGAGAAGACCTTCCGTCTGCCCATGATGGATGGGAGAGCTGCCCCAGACTGGCAGTTATGATGCACACGTAAGATGCCCATGTGAACAGGAAGGGGTGGACTGGAAGTAAAAAACACGTTATGACCGCAAACAGCATGAACATCATGGTGTCACTGCATGAGAGCTCCAGTGAAATCACAGAAGAGGTAGTCCACTCCACTGGGATCACAGACCTGTATCTGGGAGAATAATGCAATTATTACTGTAGGTGACAGAAATCCCCCTAGACAAGGTGCAGCTTCTTTCTGGATACGGACCTTCCAGATCAGGAGCCTTGCAGAGAGAAGCAGGTGGTACCCAGCCCAGTACTCTTCCTAGGATGTGGCCACCAGCACAAAACACTCAACACATGCAAAAGTGCAGAAAGTAACACTGCTGTGAGCAGAGATGGTGCTGTCCCCAGTCAGTCCAGCAGTTGGGACCGAGTGGTGGAGCTGAAGCAGGTCTTCAGGTTGCACACCACCAGCACAATGAGGAGGGTGTTCCCAATCCCGGCCATGGAGCAGGTCATGAGAGTGAGGAGGATTTCTCTAATACTTGGGGACATTCCCAATTTGCAGTAGAGGAAACTCCATAGATGACATATGATTATCCCTTTCCTTTTTCTCCGCTGAAGGTTTTAGGTCCTTGTTAGCTCTCTTGTGGTAGGACACCTTGTTTCTGTGCTAGTGGCTTAAAGAAATTGTGAAGGATGTTCAGAGAGGTGAAACATGGAGATGTGTGTGCCTCTGAGTGTATTCATACTCCATAGATGTCCTCTGTGCACAAGGTGAGAAATGCCCCCTTCTACAGAGCAATGCTGCTCATCCTTGCAGGACTTCTCCTGACTGCATAGGTGAGATCTTCCACAGGCAAGATTCTTTCATACTGTGTATTCAAGGGCACAGGCAAAAAAGGCAAGAGAGCGTGGTGGAGCAGACAGGAGTATTTGCAATCAACATGTCCAAGGTGGGTGAGGTGAATCTCCTGGGGACAGTGGGGATTGTTCCTGGAGTAAGACACAGAAATGTGTGACCTGACTCTGTCAGGTGTCCACAACTGAGCTGGACTCGTGCACTCCTCTCGAGTGCACACAGGAGTGCTCAGAGACAGGAGACTTTCCTTTGCAGAAGGAGAGGCGTGCATTACAGCAGTTGTAGTGTCTCTCTGGCCTCGTGTTGCGACTCCCAGAGGGTTGGAAGCACCTCAGCCCTTCAGTGTGTTGTCCTGCTTTGCTCTCCTTTGAGACGCCCAAAGGCATGAGGAATGGACACAGGAACCTTGGTTCAAGGAAGTACATCCCAGTGCTGCCTTTCCCCAGGGACGTTACTCTCAATATGAATTGACCTCAAGACATTGCCTTTTCCACAGGTCTTCATGGCACCCTCAAGAATAGCTGATGGCCTTTGTGCTCACTTGGGTTCATCTCACGACGTGCACATGATGTCTTTAGTCTCGTCTCATAGAATCATAGAACAGTTTGGTTTAGAAGGCACTTTGGAAGATCACATAGTCCTATTCCCTTGCAATGGGAAGAGACATCTTTTGCTAGATCAGATAGCTGAAAGTCTCCTCCAACCTGACTTTCAACACTTCCTATGATGGGGCATCCACAACTTCTCTGCACAACCTGTCGCAATTTCTCACCATTCTCATCGTAAAAAAATTTCTTCCTGGTGCCTAAGCTAAACCTAAACTCTTTCAATTTAAAATTGTTGCCCCTTGTCCTGTTGCAACAGGCCTTGGTAAAAAGTCTGTCTCCATCTTTCCCATAAGCCCCCTTTATATACTGAAAGGCTAAAAGGTGGTTTCCCTGGACCCTTCTCTTCTCCAGGCTAAACAACCCTGACTCTCTCAATCTCCCTTCATAGGAGAGGTGTTCCAGCCATCACATCATTTTCGTTCCCTCCTCTGGACCTGCCCTAGCAGGTCTATGTCTTTCTTGTACTGGGGGAAGCCAGAGCTGGACACAGTGCTCCAGGAGGAGTCTCAGGAGGGTGGAGTAGAGGAGGAGAATCACTCCCCTCGACCTACTGGACATGTTTTTTATAGGCCACTCAGGATATGGTTGCCTTTCTGGGCTGCAAGCACGCATTGCCAGCCCATGTTCAAGTTTTTACCAACCAGTATCCCCAAGTATTTCTCTGCAGGGCTGCTCTCAATCCATTCATTTCCCAGGCTTTACTGGCAGCAGGGATTTCCTTGAATCAGGTGCAGGACATTTGACTTGCCCTTGTAGAACATCATGAGGTTTACATGGACCTACTACTCTAACCTGCAAGAAAAACATTGAGATGCTGAAGAGCATCCAAAGAAGAGCAACAAAGCTGGTGAAGGATTTCGAGCACAAGACTTACAATGAACAGCTGAGGAATATGGGGTTATTTAGCCTGAAGAAAAGGAGGGTCATGGAAGAGCTTATCTCTCTCTACAACTACCTGAAAAGAGGCTGTAGCAAGGTGGCTGTCAGTCTCTTTTCCCAAGTAACAAGCGATAGGAAGAGAGGAAATAGCCTTGTGTTGCACCAGGGGAGGTTAGAGTGCATATTAAGAAAAATTTCTTCACTGGAAGGGTTGTCAAGCATTGGAAAATGTTGCCTAAGGAAATGGTTGAGTCACCATCCCTAGAGTTATTAAAAAATGTGTAGACGTAGCGTACAGGGACATGGTTTAGTGGTGGACTTGGCAGTGCTAGGTTAAAAGTTGGACTCGATGGTCTTAAAGGACTTTTCCAACCTAAATGATTCTGTGAGTATGATTCTGCAAGCAATTTTGTAGGAAGAGCACAGACTTATGCACTGCACCTTGGAAATCCCCTTTTATTGAAGAGCTGCTCTTGGACAGATCACACACGAAACAGTGTTGTGCAAGGGTCAGGAACACAGGGTCGAGCCTCAAGACAAGCAGTATAAACCCAGAAAAATGTGTAGAAATATGATTATCACAAGGGGCAACAGCAGAATCCCGGCCTTAGATAAACTCTGGGAAGTGTGCAGAGAAGGGGAGGTAGGTTGCTGTCAGTGAATCTGCATCCATTTAATCAGTTTCAACAGGGCACTCTTGAGGCCCTGGTTCCTCATGCTGTAGATGAGGGGGTTCACTGCTGGAGGCACCACTGAGTACAGAACAGTGGTTGCCAGGTCCAGTGACAGGGAGGAGATGGAGGTGGGCTTCAGGTAGGCAAACATGCCAGTGCTGACAAACAGGGACACCACAGCCAGGTGAGGCAGGCATGTGGAAAAAGCTTTCTGCCGTCCATGCTCAGAGGGGATCCTCAGCACAGCCCTGAAGATCTGCACATAGGACAGCACGATGAAAACAAAACAACCAGAGAGTAAAATGCCACTAACCATGAGAAGCCAAACTTCCCTGAGGTACGCATTTGAGCAGGAGAGCTTGAGGATCTGGGGGATTTCACAGAAGAACTGCTCCAGGGCATTCCCTTGGCAGAGGGGTAGTGAAAATGTATTGGCAGTGTGCAGCACAGCATAGAGAAAGCCACTGCCCCAGGCAGCTGCTGCCATCTGGACACAAGCTCTACTGTCCAGCAAGGTCCCATAGTGCAGGGGTTTGCAGATGGCAACATAGCGGTCATAGGCCATGACAGTAAGAAGACAAAACTCTGCTGACAAGAAAAGAAGAAAGAAGAAGACTTGTGTAGCACATCCTGTGTAGGAGATGTCCCTGGTGTCCCAGAAAGAATTGGCCATGGCTTTGGGGACAGTGGTGGAGATGGAGCCCAGGTCGAGGAGGGAGAGGTTGAGGAGGAAGAAGTACATGGGGGTGTATAGGCGGTGGTCACAGGCTACAGCTGTGATGGTGAGGCCATTGCCCAGGAGGGCAGCCACATAGATGCCCAGGAAGAGCCAGAAGTGCAAGAGCTGCAGCTCCCGTGTGTCTGTGAATGCCAGGAGCAGAAACTCAGTGATGGAGCTGCTGTTGGACATCAGATTCCTTGGGGCACAGGGACCTAGCTAAAGAGGAACAGACAGTGACAAGTGAGGGCAGTCTTTAACCAAAACCTATCCTATTCCTTACACAAGGTGCCACCCTCCCCCTCCCCGTACCCTCCACCTCCCCTCCC
>Ga0065711_1040582_pt1 | contig 16837 bp, 14 predicted proteins | sample Hoacrofraction12_FD_59098 | JGI IMG/M metagenome (GOLD analysis project Ga0065711, IMG submission 59098) | Hoatzin crop microbial communities from Cojedes, Venezuela - Epithelial fraction 12 v2 (version 2) | ecosystem: Host-associated > Birds > Digestive system > Esophagus > Crop | place... | reverse complement strand
CAGCAGGTCCATCCCAAGCCTGTACTGGTGCATGAGGTTGTTCCTCCCCAGGTGCAGGACCCTGCATTTGCCTTTGTTGAACCTCATCAGGTTCCTCTCTGCCCAGCTTTACAGCCTATCCAGGTCACGCTGAATGGCAGCACAGCCTTCTGGTGTGTCTACCACACCTCCCAGTTTGGTGTCATCAGCAAACTTGCAGGAAGTCCAGCTGCCTGCACAAATGAGCTTTACCAGTATGAGTAGTTTGGTTATGCCAGAGGAGCAAAGATTTTGAGCACGATTTTCATCCTGTAGTTCAAGACATTTGGGAGAGGGGTTGGAAGTCCTGGCTGGGAACTTTTAGGGGAGAAATGCTGAGTTTAGGCAATGGGAGAGTTTGGTTCAGCATTTCTTGGGAGCCCAGAGTAGAGCATGAGAGATGGGTCTGGAGAGCTTGTGGTGTGCTGTCTCTCTGGTCAATGCGCTTCTGCGTTCAGAGTAGTCAGAGATGTTTGTGGGCTCGGTGTGCTACCTGCTGTTACACAGCACGCTTGCTTATGGCTTAAGTTTAGGTGGAAGTCAGTTAATGTATGCAAGCAGTAGGTGTGGACCTCCAGGTGGAGCTTCGTCTTTGCTATTTTTCAGTGCTGAAGGCCAGTCAAATTTGATTTAACCTCAGCATTAGCTTTCCTGAATTTCATGCGTTTAGGTCTGAGACTTGCACTAAGGCTCATACTCGCTTTTTAAAGAGATCTAAACTGCAAGAAATAAAGATGGAACATAAAAAAAAAAAAAGAGAAATGCTAGAAAACTCACGAAAATACTTTTGTCATCCATTTACCTTCTTCCTATGGATGGATTCAGACCCCAGCACAGGCGCACAGCTCCCACAAGGGCTGTGGAGATTCTGCCTGCAGTCACGACTGGAGATCATCCTCCTCAGTGTGCAAGCAAAAATGATCTAGTTTCTTCTTAGAAATTAAAGCCTTGATCTTTAGCTAGATCGGTAAGGGCATGTAAGAGCAGACAGTGTCCATTCTGTAAATTTAGACGCCTTTGAAGAGCTGGCTTTTATTAAAGATGTATTTTGATATTTGCAGTAATGTGAGAGTATAATTTCTGAGATAACATGGGGGGAAAAATGTATGCTTATGCAGTTTTCACTTGTCACTTCTCAAAGTTAAAAGTTTTCAGGTGTATTTCAAGGCTTCATAAGATAAAATACCTCACTATCACCTTTTGCAACCTGTAATGCTTTTCCCCAGTCAATATTTAAATACCTGAAAGTTAGTTTTTTTGAAGGAAATGCCAAAAGTCCTTTAAATATAGCTGTGATAGCATCAGGTTCCCCGCCCTGTATATAAAAACAAAAAGAAAGATGTTCCTTAACAGTACTGAATATTCCAGGGGAGAAAGGCGGTGTCCTGCTGCCCGGTCTGCGCAGCCCATCGCTGTTATCAGAGGTTCTCTGCGAGGGCTTGCACAACGTCTGGGCTCTAACAACCTCTGTGATTTGTATTCGAGGGAGAAAAAACTTGGCTCCATTTGAAGACTGAAAGCGTCCAAGCCAAGAGCCGCAGCACTGCCCTGTCGCAGCCAGGTCACCGTCAGTGGAAAATGCAGCGCGGTTTCCTGTGCATTGTCATTTTATTTGGGTACCATGCAAGTAGTAAAGTTCCACTGCTGTGGAGCACAGCATCTGGTGGGAGCAATACCTAGGGGCTACAGCAGAGCCAATAGAAACCCCCATTATTTCTACCCTTAATTCCCTTCTTATCCTCATTCCTTCCAGCCGCCAAGTGATACTTGTTTGAGGGTAACAATCCTATAGAGAGATGCACAGACATTAAGTCTAGCGCCCTGAAATGAGGCCGTGTTGTAAATCCGCAGTCTTTGGAAGAATTCACCTGCATACCAGCATTACCTAAAAGCTATCAGCAAAGCCATTTGGTGGGAAATAGAACTGTATCATGTAAACAAATCTGTTTATTATATATTGCTTTCGTATGGTAATTCCAGGATCAAGAGTTCTGTTATTTGAGAAATTAAATCCTGCGAGAATCATTAAAAGTATAGAAATAGTGATGTCATTACAAAATTAACTAGCTATAAACCCACGGGGTGACATATCAATTCATAAAGGGAATAGCAAAACATAATGTGGGCCACATCTGCTGCTCCGATTCCTACAGAACTGTCAGCCTATTGCTGTCTGCAGACCACTTGGAATTGAACATCTGTTAGAAGCACTCGAAAAAGCAGCAGGAGAAGCCATACACCTTGCAAAACACTTTGCTGTCAGTAACAACATCATTTCGATGGCGTATTCTTACAAAAATTGTTATAAGTCCCCTTCAAGTCCTAGATGTTCCTGGCATTGTTTCTTAAATAGCGACAGCATGAGTAATCGTAAAAATAACATGGACTTTTCTAAGGACTTTCCTAACATTTTTATTACTTTTTATTTATTATACCACTGCAATGTACAAACTGCTATAGAGTTTCCAGACAAAGAAGGGGATATGATCTGTGTTCCATGTAGCTTGGAATTAAGAAAAGGAAGACGTATGAAGAGTAAGAGAAAGGGACGTGACTTCTGAGCTGAGCAATAGAGGCAAAGAAAGGCTCGCATTCTACAAATGCATAGCTGGGTTCAGGGCTTCTGAAAAAAAAACCAAACCAGCTGGATGCTTAGGAGTAAGACAGCCTGTGGAGACTGACATGCTGCTTATGAAGACCAACAGTAAGGTGCTGCCGCTTATTGCGCAAAACCTGCGTGCGTAGTCAGTGATCGATTAAGTATCGTAGTTGAACTGCATCATCTTAACTCTGAACTGAACCGGTCAGGTTGACAGTATGTTTCCCCTGGCTGCGTGGTCCGGCAGAGTTGAACTAATTAGCATTTTTCTTCTGTTTAACAAAAATAGAAATACAGTTTAGCCAGAGAGAGAAAAATTTCCACTATTGATTAGCGGTGGCTGGTTTTGCCAAGTGACCTGATAGACATTTGGAACGCATCAGCTGTCTCGTGGCACCGCAGCCAAACATCCCGGGGCAGGGTTTGCTCTCCTCCGCCTTTATTACTTGCAGAAGAAGCGAACTCTGCCAGGATGTTATTGGAAGGGATGTTTGCCATTTTAATATGTAGTTACTCGCACAAACTCGATGAAAACATATTGCAATATCTTTGATTTTCAAGAATAGGTAATTGTATTTACTTGTAGTAAAAAAATGTGAATCATGCTATAAATTATTTGGGAAGTTGAATTAAAGCATACAGCACAAGTCACAAAAAACGCTCAGTTTTATTCAACTCAAGAAGTACCAAAGTATTATACTGGATGTACTTCCCATTTAACTTTTTTTCAGTAACCAAGGAATTTTTACCTTGTTGACCAAGACGAAGCTGGAGGTAAAGACTAAATGAGATGGTCCATCACTAGTGCAAGTACTTGGAAAGTCACTAATGCGGGCAGTTTAAACAGGGTTTCTGCCAAACCTCTGTCAGCGTTGTGAAGCGCTCTGCGTGCGTGCAGGTGGGTTTCTAGCAGTGCTGAATATGTTATACACTGGACAGCCCAGAATTTACAAACCTCACAAATTATACAGAGGAAGAGCATTAGCACTAAAAACCAGAGTGAGATATGTGCATTTTTCCTCCCTAGATGTTGCTTGATAATCTATTCTTTAGTCAGTTCTGGGCCCATGAAACTGCTTTTCGTGTCCAGAAGTCTCCACAGTTATAGTCCCAGTAAGAAAGCAAAGAACTGGTAAGAAATGTGTGTTCCTGTCTGGTAAATTTGGTCTTTTAGGGCGACTGAAAACAAAAAGTTTCAGGAGGTCTAAACAAAGTTGTTAAAGCCGCTCTCCTGAGGTCCTACTGCTGTGAGGGCTTTCTGGAGTTGATTCCTTTCTCATGAGATGCACGGAGCATGTTTTGAGGTCTAGCAGATTTCTTCTCTTTGGAAGCAAAATGTACTTTTGGGGTCAGACCTGTTCTTTGAGGCAGGCAAAGAGCTATTCAGTAACGTACAGTCACGAAAGGAATCCATCACCTGAAGTCCTTTCCTTACTGGTAGCTTCAAGTTGTGGCCCACCTGTCCCTCTCCACCTGCCCATCACCCAGGAGCTCTCCCTTTAATCTCTTTCTTTTGCATTCTTGTCCCTACAAGTTTTCTGTTTGTGTCGTGTTTTATTTAATTGATTTCTGTGGTGTTTGTGTGCTTCTATGCTTTTATCCCATATGATGACATTCAAATGTTTGTATAATCCCAGAAAATATTTCTGCTCCTGCTTTCCTTACTGGAGGAATTGCTTTGTGTTTATTCTCAAAGTAGAAGGGTGGCATCTTCAGTGAGATGTTGTCTTTGGGGTGGGAGGGATGCAGAAGTGTTTTTAGGAAGGTTAGGCTGATTCTTGGCAACGAAGAAAAGGGGAGAGCGTAGTCTGGGAGGGGACCCATGCCTGGATGATGATGCAGGAGTCAGCTGGCCCCTGAGATTTGGTGTAAAACAACTTGTAAAAATGTGGGAGCCAGTGAACAGATTCAATTTCTAAGTTTCTCAGAGATGACACCAGCTGAGGGGGGGTCTCTTCGCCTGTGTCCACGGAGCACTGGTCATCCCTCAAGAGTAACAGAGAAGGCGTTAGAGCCACGCTGCTGAGTCACCTCACCTTGATCAGGTTTCCGGTCGCAAGGTTGATGGTAAGCGTGTGTGACGATTTGAGAGAAATGTTGATTGTTGTCAATTGCCTATCGGTCCGGAAAGTTTGGAACCATTGACCTAACGTGTGTCTCTAAGGTCAGGGAGACTTTTTTCCGAAGATTTGTGCCCAGGATCAGACATTGTCCTGCTAGGAGGAGCATGAAGAAAGGTTGTTGTCACAACAAAGTGTCACTTTTTCTTAGGATGGACTATTTTTCCTTTATCTTTTTCCCCGGAATGCTTATCTTGCCTGAACTGATTTCAGAATATCTTGTACCGTACAAGGCACAAGGACACCTTGTGGCTCCAATGGTTTTCAAATCAAACAAACAGCAAATTTCTTCCCAAGCCCATTAATCACTTTAAATAAAATTGCTTGCCAGGTCATTGGGAAACACGTGATCATCTCTGTAGCCACGTATGCCTATGCAGAGAGCAAATAAAATCCTGCTGCCATGCCAGGTGGCTCTCTACATGGGCATCACTGACTGCAAAATAACCGGAATTGCGTATGTCCATGTTGATGTTCACCGTAGGGCTCTGCAGCATGACCTTGGACCGGCCACCTATGCTGTTGTTTTTGTGTTCAAGAGGTGCATTTGTAATAAATTACTTTCTATGTTAGACTTGGTCAGCCTGTGCACTTTCTTTCTTAATAATAGGTTATTATTTTCTGTGCAGCATTTGTGTTGGAGCAGAATGTCCAGGGAGGCTGGGGGAAAGGGGTGAAGGAGGGGAGCCGGGGCCACTAGGATTGCTGGTATTGCTGAGGGATGGAGGGAGCGGGCTTCACCTGTGGCATACATTTGTTACAGATTCCCTCTAAGATCAGGAAATGAGTACAGTCAGCGCTTCATAATTAACTGTGAGCGGAAAATCTCTGGAGATGGCTAAAACAGATTTGTCCACTTAAAGAAGAAACGCCATGACTTAACAGGTGTATGGTGCCTGTAATGTGCTACTTAGGAGTTCTTCAGGCTCGGCTGCAAACAAAATATTATCCGACTATAATAACGTTGTGAACCCAAAGACCTTAACTGGTTTCATTATCAAGTGAGTGCCTGAGGGGAAATACACAGATGGAAAGGCATTCCTTTCCCTTGGTATAATGCTCCTGTGCCAGAGAATTTATGGCCAGGACGTGGCTGGCCCTTGCATGGGTGCCTGGTGGAGGCAGTGTGTGAAGCCAGTCTGGTCTTTCTTTTTCCTTTCTTCTCGCAGCCTTTTAGGGGGTGAGTTTTCATAGGCATCCCCAGGCTTGGGGACAGCATGGCTGTATGCTGCAGGCTACAAGGTGGGCTTTGTGCTGGCCCCTTCTCTCTTCTGTGGTCCTTGTTGTCTCCCTCGGTGATGAGGAGGGAACAGTCGTGCCGAAAGAACACCCACTACCCTGATGGGGGGATTCAGGCTCCTCTCTAGGTCAGTGTGATTCCCAGCTGGCATAATCATCTTCTTAGAAATTAACTTATCCCAGGATGTACTGGGATCAGAAGTGGTCTCCCAAAACTGTGTCTCTTTTTTTCTTTTTTTTTTTTTCTTTCCTGGTGCAGAGGCACGTGTGAACTGGCTGAAAGATGAGAATTGGAAAGTTCAGCTCTTTGCTCTGTATTCTCAACCTGTTTGCTATACTGGCTGGAGACAGCATGTACGAGGCAGAGCCCTATTGCTCAGGCAGTCTGAAAGGCTACAAGTGAAGAAAAAAAAAAATCAGATATTAACTCCACTTTTAGCTATATGAGGTGGCTATACTCTTTTCTGATTCATTAGATACCCTGTGGTTTCTCAATTACAGTTGTCAAGAGAAAGGTATGAAAGCCAGGTTTTTCTGAATGTGTGACCAGAGAAACTGATGTTCTCTGGAGAGGAATCCGGTTCGTCCACCGTGGACTCCTGTTATTTAGGAGAAGCTGGAAGATGAACATGCAGAGCATGTTAGGTAGCTGTGTAAAATACTGTTATGTTTTCAGAACGGAATAAATTCACAAAGTTGGAAATTGCATGCAGGATCCTTGCTGTATTTGTGCGCACACTTAGACTTAGTCAAGAACCCCGAAGGTATTGAAGCAAAAACTGAATAAGTAATGAAGTTGTGGTTCAATTGTAAATGTAAATGTTTTTGTGAGAGACTGGAGGAGAAGTTCTTTTATTATTGAAACTGGCTTGTTTCCTCCTTGTTTATATCAGTTTGCCCTCCCTTTGAACATTGTATATGGTTTCATGGTGAAGAGTTCACAAATCTTAAAATGTTGCCTTCTTGTCAGTGACACTGATCACAGTGCAAAGGTCTTCTTAAAATTTCATACAGATCAAATAGCTCTGTTTGTTAAAAAAAGGTCAGAAAAAAAGGTCACCAGAATCTTTCATTGCTGGCAAAACTACCTATTTTTTTCTTAGTCTGGGTCATAGAAACAGCTGAACAGAACTGATCTCACTGAAATTATAGATTTAAAACAATCAACCACCCCCTTTCCCCAACCTTCCCCCTGCTTCTAGCAGGCATCTGGCATGGGAAATTTAAGCTAAGTATTTTTGTCAAGGCTATAAGCAACTGGAGTCCGCTATGATGGCTGCTGCAGCCAAGAACGAGGATAAGGAGCTTCGGCAGCCCTGCCTACAGCAACTTCTTAGTTTTGAAGATGTTTTGTGCAGGTGTAGAAATGCGATGCTGAAGTGTGTCTTCATATTAGCGTACTGTACGTTGGATCCAGTAATTAACTGCGCCCACCTGTATGTGGGCATTTCTCTGAGCCTGCCACCCTTTAAGCCGTGTGTGTCTGAGGATCTAATCCATCTAAGCCTTGGACACCCTGAACTGCAAATGAAGTCAGAGAGCTGCAGGCACACAGCTCCTGGCAGGATTATGCACCCAGTGAGCTATTGCTCTCATTATGTTGCACTGCAATATATCATCAGTGTGAAACATCATCCTAATGATGCATTAGTGTAATACATCATCAGGGGAGTCCCACCAGTAATGTATTACTCCAAGTACGGTGCTACTCAGTGAGAAAATCATCTCACAGCCCTTGTGTTGTTTCAGAACGGCATCAGTGAAGGAAAAATATGTTGCTAAAGATTGATACAGCTTCCCAATTTCGTAACTACGTTAATGGTGGGGGTACCTTCCGTACGCTCGGACTTTGTAGTTGTATTTGCAAAGAGGTGAATTTGGTCTGTCTCTGGTTGCATTTATGTTTGGAAGGAGCAGAAACTGATTCTTTAGATTGATGGCTGAGGGGCTTGAACAGGAAGCTGTAAATCTCCTGCCCGAGTGTCCGTTATATAATTCTTGAGAACAGGGAAAGGCAGTATGAAAATTTGGTGCCAAAATTTGCAATTTTAAGGATTTTTCAGCATCATCCTGATACATCTTCAGGTTTCAGTCACATATACTAAGATAAATAAGTTTAAAAAGTACTGTCTCTCAAAAATTAAACCCCTCTGTTCCCTGTATCAACTCGTTGCTTTTCTTTGATCTGCGAGATCCTACAGCACAACAATCCTTCCCACTGGAGCTGTCTCAAAGGCAAGACTTAGTGGGCAAGGCAGTCCCATGACTTTGCTTACACTTTTGAATCACAGCGGTGATACTGTGAGGTGCTCACTGTGGGACTGCGTCAGTTCCAGGGACTGCCATTCAGAGAAATGTAGTTGGCAATGGTCCACAGAATATAATGCAAGGATCATGCTACTCCGTGGGAGACATCCATAGTAGGATTGGGGAGAATATTAGCTATAAAACAGGCATTTCTGGAATGCGGTTTTATACATGGCCAATATTTTCTAGAGTAATTTTTGGATGCATCCAGTTTACAAGTACAAGACAAGGAAACTTAAAGGGAGTCTGAACTTCAGTATGCTTTTCAATCTGCGTTGCATATTTTTGATGCTTAAATGCTGCGCATAAGATGTTTTTAAAAAAAACAAAACAAAACAAAAAAAACCCACAAAACTTCCCTGTCACAGAAAGACCTCAGCAACACCAAGGGATGGTTCTTGAGTAGGTTAAACAAAATTTGGTCTCCCTTTGCTTTGCTATTTGTTATCATGTAGTACCATATACCTGGACTGAGCAGCTTGATTGTGGCCCTCTTGGGATTTGTCAGTCACCCCTTCTTTTCCTGTAAGCTCCTGTAAAGGTCTTTACCAAATGCTTCTGCCTGCGTAGCTATGTCAGTAAGATAAAGTAGTATGACAACGCTACTGTGTGTGCAGGAGCACCTACTGAGCCCTCCGTGACTGCAGCAAAATGGAAACTTTTTTCTTTTTTCTTTTTTTTTTTCCCTGCTATAGCTTGTTTCATTCATTTGTGATGTTTTTACTGTCCTGATCCAAAGCATGCACATGTTGGTATAACATGAGGAGCACTTTGCTGGTGTCATTATTCTTTTACTGGTTAAGTGCTCTCTGGGCTTATTTAGGCAGCAAAAGCAGTACCCCAAGCCAAAAGAACTGCAGTTGTAACTTTCTTGAAGCCTTATTTGGGCAAAGTATGAATGGCCCTAAAAGACAGTAACTAATTTATTTCTTGAAGTGGTGCTGGGTTAAGATCATCATCACAAATCACACCATCTTCAGTGTTAGGGTCTCCCTTACTGCTGTAAGTGATGCAAACCTGCTCTTTTAAAGTTGCTCCTTGGACCTGGTTTCGGCTCCCAGAGGTCCCAGCTCGCTCTCCAGGAGGGTGGCGAGGCGGCCGGTGCAGCACGGCTCCTTTGTGCTAAAGCAGAAGCAGCGGAAGGAGCAAACCTTCGCCTGTACGTCGGGCCGAAGTGTGAAGCCTGGTGACTCTCTTCCCAGTGACAGCACCATGGCTGTCTGGTGATTGCCTTTGGTTTTAAATTGAAATGAAGATCAGCCTTGTTGTCTGCATGAAATAAACAAAACCCAATAAAACCAAAAATTATCCATCAAGAAAGCAGGAGTTTAAAGGCAGAGATCATTTAATGAGTTGATCTGTACAGTTTTTAAAAGTTTGAAGGTTAACATTGCCACTTCATTGCCCTGCTGTTGTTTGACGCTACTTAGAAATCGGGTTCTCTTTCCCTGCCTGCCTGAACTCAGCCCCAATAGTAAATAGTTTTCATCAACAAATATTAAAAAGATGATAACCTTGTGCTCTGATTTGGCTGCTCCTTAGGGGTTTTTTTACCTTAGGACTGCTCAGCTCAGGCCTTGGAGCCTGCTTGTTAGAGAAACACTGCCCTTCTCTGTGTACACAGAGCATGTAATGAATCAAGCATTGCTGTAAATATTGTTTGCAAAGTGAAGTGTTTCTGGCAAATACCCTCAGCTTATTCTGTAGTCATACATGGCAGGTTATTGTGTTAATAGATTATTAAACTCTTCATGTGCACTTCAGCCTTCTCTGAACTTTGTTCTTGTCTTTTAGAAGGAATTAACTAAATCCGAATTAGCGGTGGGCTGTCAGTCAACAGTCATATGGAGCTTTTTGACCTTACCGGTGCATCCTGTTGCGTTGCGTTGAGCTTTGTTCTTCCATCGGATTGCACCATGACTCAGGCATAAATGTGACACATCAGAAATATAACGTGATGTGACACGTCCAACAAAAATATCAGTTGAGAGTTGTGTGGATAGTTTCAGTTCGTTCAATTCATGGATTATTCACTGTCCATTCATGTGTTGATAAAGGGTCTGGTAGTTTTTAACTTGCTGGCTGTTCAATGAAAGGGAAAAACAAACAAACAGAAAGCACGAAAGCAAAGAAACAATAGCTGAGACCCTCGTCCTTCAGCTGGGTTCCCCTGCATTCAGCGCCCGGGCTGCACGCTGTGGTTCCAGCTGGTGGTATTTGGAACCTATAAGTTAATTAGAAAGAGAAATTTCTGCAGCTAGCAATGTAGATATTCTGGAGGAAAAAACATTGCCCCGGGGGAGGGATGATATTTGCACAGATTTATAGTGCTCTGAGTGTGCATATGAATGAGATGATGGCCGTCAACACGGCTTGCTGCTGTGGGGAACTGTCAGCTTTGCTCGGGTGGACGGAGATCCATGGAGGGGAGCAGTGGAAATGGAGGGAGAATAATGATAAAAATTGCAGCGGTTTTAAAACGGGATTTGAAAATACTTAAAGTCGATCATCTGATGGCTGTATGGGGCTGCAGCATGGCTGCCCACCGCGCCATGCAGGCTGGGGCACGCTGCCGGCCGGCTCCCAGCGCGGGGCAGTGGGCAGGTTGCTTACAACGCGTTCATTAATTACTTCTTTTTGATGGAAGGATTGCATTTTCTGCATAGACGCTGAGAGAATGTTAAGTGTTTTGGCCAGCAGTTTTAAGAATTGCTTTAGAATCCTCTCTTTTCGCTTTTATCTTTCTTTCTCAGCTTGGATGAATCTCTAGAGGCTGCTAATTGCAGCCTGTTTTCTGTTGCGCTGAAGTGGTGGGCAGCACATTTTTAACCTTGCCTTCCTCAGAGGCTTGGTGTCACTTGATGCGCGCGTTGAGGAACAGTTGCATGTTGCTGAACTCCCCCGTTTGGAGGCTCTTCTGTTTTTAAATATTTGTCAGCACAGCCTGCTGTCATTTACAGTGAGCCTTTACTGAGATCATTAAACGGAAAGTTTAAGATTAATTCCCTTTCAGGGCAAGAGGAGGAGGATAAATAACCGGTCCTGCTCGGTGTTCGTTCTTAATGACTCCAGCACAGTGTGAAAGAGTAAACAGTTTTGACAAAAGATGTAATTGATTGTTTGGATTTGACTGATCACTCAAAAATGTAGCGTGTCCTCATTCAGAAGATGCTCTGTAAGGTAGTGAATGTGATACTGTTAGAAAACAGGGTGTCATGCTAAGCAAGGGTGAGGTTTTGTGCTGCGGCTCTGCTTGTGGCCAGGCTGGCGGCTGCTGGGACCACTGGTGCTGCTCCAGCCCCATCCTTTGCTCTAGTGCCCTCCTGTCCTTGGGAGCCAGTGCAGAGGGCCAAACGGGTGGAAAGCTAGGCTGCCAGGTATAACAAAGATTAAAAACGAAATGTTTTCTGCCAGTTTAGATCCCTGAATTGCCGTATCGATGGCTGAGGTCAGACGAACACCACAGCTGGCACGAAGGGATGGGATCTTGCAGCCACGAGCTCAAGGAGGAGGAAGGTTGGGACGTGTTGCTCAGTGGCAAACAGCCAACAGATCTGCAAGTTGAATTCCAGACTGTGGTGGTGGGACACGCTAACAGCAAAGTTAACGGTGGTGTGGTTATCTGTAGGCTTTCTGCCTTCTCTAGCTGCCACTTCTAGTTTGTTGGGAATGAAGACGAGAGCTTTAAAGACCACCTACTGCTTGCATCCTCAGGTGCCCTGCGGGCATATTCATTCTGTTCACATCATGTCTAGATCTAACCTTGTCTTTTTCTGTCCCCTTCTCTTGTGTAAGTTTTTCTAAATGCTTCTTTTTCATCCTCTAATATGCTACTCTTCATGCTGATTTTCTGTGCACCCATGATTTCACTGTCAGAAGCATGGGTGATAAGCAGATCAGTGGTATGTTAGGAGATTAAGAAACTTTTTTTTCCCTTACTGTGGAAGAGTGCTGCATATCCAGAAAGGGCATGTGCAGCAATGAAAATGAAAAAATGCAGGAGGAGTGCATGAAAGGCCAACAAATGAAAAGGTATGAGAATGCAAGTTATTTGCCAATTAAATTCATGCCATGAGAAGACATTCTGGCTGCACAAAAAGAGGAGAAAACTCATACAATGCTCACATCTTCAGGATATCCTTAGGAATGCAGAACTGTTTGAAGAGCTGAAATCAGGGCCAGCCCATTTATGTTATGATATTGTGGTGCCAGTTGTGATTCTCTTCGGCTTAACTCACCTTTTCCTTCCTCATCTCACAAAATCAGATGAGGAGCGACTGCAAGGAAAGGTTGAACAATTAACTGAGCAAATCAATGGTACCTATTAAATGTTTAGGTAATAGGCTAAAAAGCATATCTATCCTTCTGGATATCCTTTGGAGTGATCTAGTTATTAAGGGACTAAATAATACTTTGTATTATTTTTGCTATGTATTTTGTCACACAGAATATTTTTGAAGCAAAGGCAGAAGGCCTACTACCATGGTGGCTGAGGGCAGTAGATGATCAGTCATGGGTTTGGAGCAACATAGTGAAAGATGGTCAAGATCAAGGTCCTTGTGGTTGAATCAGGTGTGAAGAGCCCCTTTACTGGGTGACCAAAACCTGACTGTATGGCTGTGGCTAGATGACAATCCCCCAGAATCTCTGGACCCTTCCTGCCCAGGGAGTGCTGACATCTCTGCCTTGGCAGGTAAAATAAATTACAGGGTTTTCATCAAAAGGATTGCTTAATAGTACAAACAAATTTTCTGGAAAAGAAAGCTGAGGGTACAAACTGCTCTGAGCTTCCTCGCCAGTCAGCACATGCACGTACGTAGCTTTTTGTCTTCATTATGGATAGGGATTTGAATTCTGTGGCTGGAGAGTATGTTGATGCCTTAGGCAAAGGATTGTTGAATAGCTGGGAAAGAAAGCTTTCCCACTTCTTGGAGGGGCACTGTCAATGCCCTGGTGTTTGTAGGATCAGAGCTTATGCCTGGTTAGCAGCATCGTATCTTAGTATGCGTTGCTCTGTAGTACATGTTGCTCTGTACTTCCCAGTGCCTTGTCCTCCTTCTCTTCACTCCTTCTATTCTTCAGGTTCTGGCCCATGGAAAGTGGCTGGATAAAAAGACCAATATTAGAGGAGAAGGGGTGAGAAGTACAATTTATCTGTTTGTGTTTCCTTTTCCTTCGTTGGTGAGTTCATCCACTTGAGCTTTCATCACTGTGCACCTCTGGGATTCTTCCTCTGGATGATGGGAGCTGTTTCCAGTTTCTCCTTCTCCTCAACAAACGGAGACCTAGACTCAGGTCTCAGGTTTTGTTGTTTGTTTGTTTGCTTGGTTGGATGAGTTTTGTTTGGTTGTGTTTTTTTCTTTTTTTGTTTCAGAATACAACAGAGTACGCAGGGCACAGATCACTGTGTTTGCTCTTTTCTGAGTCATTTCCAGCTGGTCAACCTCCTTTTGAAAAAGTCAGTGACAGAAGTTTTGGTGTGCAATAAATGCTTCGATAGCGTTATTTACAGTCACTAGTATCAACTTTCTACTCCAGCTTCGATATGTGAAAGATGGTTTTCTCTGTGACTAAATTGCCTGGTAATTGTACGTTGAACTGGTCACCCACAGTAACTGTAAATTCCTTTAAGTCACAGCTTTTCAAGTGGACCCTGTGTCCATTGTGGGTGACCTAGATTTTTATTTTTACGTGTGTGCACTTGAAATGGGATGATGCTGGGAGGCTGGTTATTCAAAGCTGAGCCTACTTTGTCAATTATTGTGGTTTATTCTCAGGAACTGGTCCAGTGTTTACTTGTCTAGTACTGTTCTTTCAGAAGCTTTGTCAGTGACATTGTTAGTGTATTATTGTATAATAATAAAATAATATTGTATAATATTGTTAGTGTATTACTCACTTTATCCCCCAATTATGACAGAATTTGAGCAACATTGTATTGAGACCAAATCCATGTAAAATTGCCTTAGAAATGTCTGTAATTGCTGATAGTTTCCAATTTACAATTACTTTTTGGGATAGATCACCGGCTCTTAATGTATTTTCTTTTCCATTGATTATGTCCATTGATAATTTTTAATTGGAATGTCGTGTAAAACTAATTTAAATGCCTGACAGTAGTCTAAGTGTATTATTTCCCCAATAGTGTTGCCAACCATACTTGTAATGGTACCAAGTTTATGCGATAAGACTTCTTTTCCATAACACCGTGTTGATTTCCATTAGTTATGTTACCACCCCTTAATTCTTTACTGATTGCATTTGTAGCAGCTTTTACAGTATTTTGCTTGAAATCAATACCAGGTTACCTGATCTATGAATACCTAGCTCATCCTGCTTGCCTTCTTAAAATATTGGCAGAAAATCAGCTTTTTCAGCTTGCTGCCAACTTCCCCCCCCCCAAGCCTGGGAAACAGGATGGGATTACGGACAAAATCCTATCGTGTCCTGTCGCACCCTCCCAACAGCACCGTCCCTGCGGAGGCAGTTTTAGCTCATGTCCTGGTTCATGCACACCTTGCAGACTGGCTGTGAGAAGTACATACATCAGCAGGACATCTATGGAAAGGAAAATGATCATATATAAAAAAAAACCCACAAACATTTTTACTCCGTCTCTAGTAGCAGTATTTCTGTGAAGTGGTGGTACAAATACAAGTGATGATAACGATCCATACGTTCATTACTGGCATGGTGGTCTCAATCTTATAAACCCAATGGCATCTCAAAAAAATGCATGTAAAGCACTGAAAGACAGGTTTGGAGAAAGTCTAGAGGACCACAGGTAAGTGTCACGTAGCCTTGCCCACTGGCTTCTCAGTCGCCGGGGAGCTATTTGATCCGAGGAGCAGATAGCAAAACTAGTATGTGTAAGGTGATAGAGTAATGAGCACGCTTGCCCACGGATAAAAGTAGAGTTTTCCATGATGGAAAAGGAAAAATCTGGGAACAGAGATGAGAAAATCTGTAGACTCTGATGCCAGTATGCTTCTGTACTTGGCTTAAGGAAAACTAATGCGGAATTTGACACATTCTTTTAAGTTGACTGGAAATTTGTCGTCCTCCTTATTTTGAGAGCAGTTCTGAACTGGCCCATAATTGTCAAAGTGAAAAAAGGAAATCCTGTCGTCTCTGCTATTATGGCTTAAAGCACTTTTTCAATTAAATTATCATTAGGGTTACATCATGAAAGGTATCAACATAATCCGTTTAAGTCTGTCTTATAAGGCTCTTTACTACCAAGAAAAATCTCCTGTCTTTCAGGTACCAAAGTTACAGGAATTAATCAATCATGGACTCCAGGGGAAAATTCAGCCTTGATGTAACTCAGTAGTAGGCACTCATTTATATCATGCCTCGGTGTGTATCTTTGTGCGCGCTAGGATTTTGTATTTATATATCGCAGGACTTAGCTCTTGCATCGGTGTATGACAGCTAGCACAATAACTGCTCTGTACACCAGCTTTCCCTGCTATTTTGGCTTCTATTTGATGTCGTGTTTTTACTTTATCTGGGGAGTATTTTTGCCTGGAGGAAACAATTCAGAAAAGAGGTGTATTTGAAAAGCCAGGAATCAAAGGAGTGATGAAAAATACTTCTGAGCACAGTGAATAATTAAGAGTTAACTCACTGTGTCATAGATGAAGAGTGTTTATTGCACGTTATTGAAAATTTTCTCTGAGATAATACTGATTTTCATGAGACATTTGTGGGACAGTCAGTCCTAGCATATCTTGTCTGGTTGCCTCAAATACGTATGTTTTTATTTTCAGGATGCTTAGCATGGTGAGGGCTGTAGATGTCTCCATGTTATAGCTGGGGAACTGACACATAGAGAGAAGTTGGAAGATTCAGGAGGGTCTGCCAGCCACACTGAGATTTCCATTCTTGTGAAGCAACGGACTTTCTCTTTTTCTTTATTTATTTTTTTCTTTCTGTTTTTTCCTTTCTTTTTTTCTCTTTCTTTTCCTCCGTCCACCCCCCAGTCAATCAGGTAGCACTCCCTGCATGGCGGGGAGCATTGTCACGCGCTGTCTGGTGGCACGGGACCATTCTCCAGCAGCTGACCTAGAATTTCCCAGTGAGTTTTGGGTGGGTTCTGTTGCCACTTTCATTCTGTGCTGTTACAGACAGCATAAACATGTCTAAGTTAGAGATTTGAATATGTGAATAGGAGGCAGTTTCAGAGTATTGCTATTTATGTATTTGTTCCTGCTGTGTGAGGTTATCCATCACAAGTGAAGAGATTTTTGACAGACCTTATCTTCATGTACACTGTAAGTACGGTACGTTTTGATTCTTCCTGTATCATTTTTCAGAGGCAAACTGCAAACAAAAGCCCAAACAAATCAAAACCTCTATGATTTTCTGATGCAAAATAACATTTCCAGTTTTAGAGAACAAATGTTTAATCAGTGTGCATCATGCAGTCATGGAAGAGGAAAGCTAGCATTTTTATCTTAGAAAATATGTATTGCTGGTTGTGACCTAGAGCTAGGACAATGCTGCTAGTCCTACAGGAAAAAAAAAAAAAAAAAAGAAATTTTTAATGGCT
>Ga0065711_1006611_pt1 | contig 16837 bp, 12 predicted proteins | sample Hoacrofraction12_FD_59098 | JGI IMG/M metagenome (GOLD analysis project Ga0065711, IMG submission 59098) | Hoatzin crop microbial communities from Cojedes, Venezuela - Epithelial fraction 12 v2 (version 2) | ecosystem: Host-associated > Birds > Digestive system > Esophagus > Crop | place... | reverse complement strand
ACATCTTGTTTTTGCTAACCCACATCATGTTTATTCTTAGCTGTCCTTTCCAGCGGCCTGTCCAGCTATGCTAACTGTTTCGCTTAAGTGGCCTAGTCATGCTAACTCTCAAACTACATCGACCCCAACATGCTATCTTCCGGTAACATGCATAGGCTCTGAAAGTACCGTACTTCTTGGTCTGCCCGCAGATTTGGGAGCTTCTGGTGTTTTGTATCCGTAATTCAGAATGATTAGTAATTTCAGTAAGCAGAGTGGCACAAAAAGGCACTTTACTAATGCAATTTTAACTGCAGATAAGGGAGAGGAGGAGCTTTACATAAGACACAGCTTTCCAGTCTGAAACAAAACAGCAGCCTGTGAACCTGTGAAGCACCCAAGGGAATTGTGCACTACTGCTCTGACAAGGGGAGATGCTTGTTTTACACCCAAGAAAACTTACCAAACTCCCAACATACAGAAATCTGGTTTTGGCTCACCTTTACGGCCATTTCTTTGTATTTCAATATGGAAAATTAGCGTTTGAGTTGTGTTTCTCCAAAATTGATTTCATGTCTGAACAAAATCCAGACTTGAGCAGTTCATCGTCAGACTCTGTGCAAGGATATACCCATCATCAGAAAATCAAACCAGCACAACCTACTGCCCCCAAACAAGCAAACCCTGTGGCGTATTTTAAACGTCTCTGGAAAGATGTGAGCTTTTTGGGTCTGGCAAGAGTGATTCATGGAGGGAAACGCGGCAGGCTTCCCTATCTGACCTTCTGGTACTTCTTAAAATCAGTCCCGTGGTTCACATCACTTGCTGCGTATGAACGTGCGAATGAAACATGGTAGTATATCACAGGTATTACTTGACTTTCTTCATCAGTTTAACCATTTAGCTTGCTTTCACACACAAATATTATGGGAAGCACACTCTTTGCAGGTGACTGAGCTCCTGTGACAAAGTCTAATTACCCACTTCTGGCTTTGTTTGAGACAGTCACCTGCAGCGCATCAAACCTCCTTCCTCACTTGTCATTTTGAGTATATGCTTCTGCCGTAGGCTGCTCATAAAATCTCTTCCCGTGTTTCTAATTTACTGTTAGCGTAACACTACCAATGCTACCATCGTACTACCAAGCCTTTTCCTTTTCCAGTGCACTAATTGTCTTGCTGTGATGAATGAAAGGCATAGTATAGCCTCATACACAAAAAATGGTAAAGCTTCTTAGGCCCTGCCACTGGCACAAGGTCTTCAAAAAATGGCGGATGCAAGTTTACTTCTGAGTTTCCTGAACTACTGTGAGGAAGCGGTTATTTATATCTATTTAAGCAAAACCATGTGTCTTTCCGTATATTCTAGACTTACAACAAGAAGGCATCCTCGAGGAGGAAAGAGTATCAGAACGGCTCCACGGCCACTGTGAACGGGTACACAAACAGCTTTTCTTCCCTTGAGAACAATGTGAAACAAAGGAAACAAAGGAAGGATTGAAGACCAAACTGAAAAACCATTTTGATAACCCCAACAACAAAATCATCTGATTGTAAGCACAATAAGAGTTGTGCACTAATACTCTAACAGCTACTGTAACTATTCCTGCCTAGAATAGTGTGGTTTATGTAGGACTTAACCAGTGCAAACACCCTAGAAACTGTATACAGAAACATAAAAGTAGGTTAAAGTTTAAAAATAATTCTGGGCTGTCACTCACCCCACTATAGACTGTGGAAGGGGAGTATTATCGTAGTATCCGACACTGCTGTTGCCTTACTAGTCAATATGATAGGTGCTGAATTATGGTTCACAATTTGAAAACACTGTAATCTAAACCTCCATTTTTTTTACTGTAGATCATGCATGTGATTGTAGAGGTAATTTGTACGATGCTGGTTTCAGTAGATAAACACACATGCCTTAAATTAACAAGCAGGGCCCAAAGCTTATTACTGGTTTAAAAATTAGGGTATGTTTCAACTTTTCAGTTGACCGACTTTTTATTAAAAAGTCATTTAGAAGAATCCATTGATCGTTTTACTGTTCTGTGTGTGATACACGATGTTACGTATCTCTTACGCGATACAGTGAAATTGGAAATGGCACATTTAGTTTTGTATATTTGGCTTTAACTGACTAAACAGTCACGAACCAGATAGAAAAGTTATTTTACCTTTTTAATAGATCTTATTTTTTTATTTGAAGTATGTCACTAATGTAAAATTAATTGGCGCTTACACAGTCCAGTAAGACTTCAATATTGTCTCTAAGGTTTAGAGTATATACAGGGTGGACCCATCTTTTCTCTTCTCTTTTTTTTTTCCTTATTTCTGAGAATTCTTGAATGCTAAATGAAGAGTGGTTTTTAATATGGAAACTGGCAGAATTTCAAGTGTTATTACCATAGCCATATCCACATTTTAGGAGCTACTGTTTAAGTCTGTGACATATCCAAAAGAGTATTTAAAAACGAAGACAGAAGGATGTTTTTCTGATGAAATTTTCTGTATTTAAGTTAGTATCTGTACTGTTCTTCATGAAGCATATGTTCATTTTTAAAATGTGCCTAACACAAATGTGTGTGTTTTCCCAAACAAGCAAAATTAAACAGTCCAAGTCATACCTAATGTTTTTTAAATGTTACTGAAATGTGCTGGAAATGTCTGTTTCTGTAACGTGAGTTGTGTATATCACCGGTATGTTTTGGCTTGTTATCTGAGGATTTGATTTGAGTGCGTGTTAAAGTTACTCCTTCTTGTAAAATCTTGCCGTGCACAGATGAGGAGTCAGTTGCAAAGCCAGTATCTGTTGCTGGTATTCTGGTATCTGCTGTGGTGGAGTTTGGCCTATGAATGTTTTATTCATTAAGCTCTGAAAAATTGAATTGTGCAAGACATTCTGCTGGTTATTGGTCGAGTTTAATGGTTTGTTTTTTGATATTTATAGAAATGCCAGTTTTAACGTGTTTAATTTTTTTTTTTAAATTAAATCTTTTTAAAAATTTTTGCACATCTCTTAGGGAATTAATAAGTTCTCCTACTAGCCTGGTGGGTTTTCATTCCTTGTTTTGAAGGAGACAGTGTCTGTTATGTTTACATTATCAAAGCTTATGAGTGTGTCTTCATTTCTAGGTACTGGTTTGCAGAGTCTTTACATAGCTCAGTACAGCAGCTATAATGTTCAAAATAGGCTGTCTAAATGTGCTAGAAATAAACCCTTGCCTCATCTGAATATACCTACATTGTTAATGTTTGACACGGTTTAATCATTAAAACACTTTTGATGATCTCTGCCTGAATTCTGGTGGGTTTGTACAGATTCAGTGTGCTGCCCCATCCCGTGCCAGGCCAAGGAGGAGCTGTCGTGATGGAAGGACAGCTGCGGATGTTCAGAGAAATTCAGCGCTCTGGCGACTTGGTAACAGATTCCTTACAGAAGCCTTTGGCTGTTACCAAACACTGTTCCCCTCCCTGGCTGTAGAAATACTTGCCCGTGTGATGGATTAAACCTCCCGCGGGGACTGCTGTCTCAGCGAATGCAGAGCAGCCCACGTGCCTCTGAGACAACGAGTGCCAGGAGCGAAGCTTAACATGGCCGAGAGGGACTGTCTGCCTCAGCTATCCTGTCTATACAATGGGAGTAATAACTCTCTCCAGAATGAAAGTATTTTTGTAATTTCCTAACAGCTCCCCTTGCCCTTAAGTGCCCATTTCTGAGCCCTCTCTGATTTGAGTGTTTAATCAGTGTGTTGGAACAAGCCCGGATAGCTTGGTGATGGACTTAGTGAAAACAGAACTACTTACGTAGCTGTCTGTCTTCTCGCTTGCAGGCTCTTAAAACAGGAAACCTGGACCAGGGCAATGGGGTTTGCACTTTGCGTGAAAGGCTCAGAGGTGTCATGCTATGCTGGTCTCTTCTGGGAGGGAGCTCCAAATGCCTCAGATGGTTGCTAAGAAAGTTTTTTTCTACTGCACAGGCAAATTCACCTTCGAAATTGAGTGTTTTTCAAAGTGGGGCTCAATAAGGTGCAGTTCTTTGGATGATAAGCCGAATCTACAGGCAGTACCTAGAAGGCATTAGCTGCAGCCTTCCCTGGTGAGCCAGCGGAGATTGGGCTGCTGCGCCCCAAACCTAGCGTTCAAGGTCAGTGGCGCACGGTGACAAAATGTGATGGCTTTATCATTGTTTGCCACCACGTAGACCCGGTGACTTTGTCCAGAACTGGCAGGAGATGTGGTCTTGGGGAACATGTATAGAGTCAGTGGTGTTCACACCTGCAGGTAGAAGGTTGTGGCTCCTGGGTACTCTTCTGCAGTCTCAGCAGCGACTGATAAGTGTCTGAGAGCTGTAGGGGTTGGGTCAGACATCTCATGGCTGTAACTGTCAACCAGACTGATGGACCGAGGCAGGAGCCTTGGGTCTGCCTACCTGGCTCAGCTTCCAATGCGTTACCTGACCTGGGGCAAGTGACAGCCTTTGGATTGCCTCAGTTCCCTGGTAAGCTGCAGTTTTCCTCATAGGAACAAGTGTGACTGGTTCCTGGGATTATAGGAGTCCTCCAAAAGGACTTTGCGAGCTGTGAAGGCTGAGGAGATGAAAAAAAGACCAGCTACTGCCAACAGGAAGGAGAGCTTTCATGTAAAGTCAGCTGAGAAGCATGAAACACTTCAGCACCTGTTTTCAAAGAGTGAATGACCAAGCTCCAAGCTGTTGTGTTAAGATCTCGTGCAGCTCGTGAGCTGACCAAATCCTTTCCCGTACTCGGGACCTACAGCCCAAGTGATGGAGAGGGAGGTGAATACTTTCTTTAAGATGTGCATGGGATAGGTGAGCTCAAGTGCCCAGAGCGTAGCTTTCCTTACGGTGGTCCTGGTGCGAAGACCGCGAGTGCTGTGTCATGGATGTGCAAGCCCCTCCTGGGGCTGGAGTCACTCAGGCAATGGGATTCTCAAGTTAGCAGAGGGGAGCGGAAAAGCAGAGAACTATTCTGGAAATCCAGCAAGCTTTTGTGGTTGGTTGTGTATTTTACTTAATGCAAGGCAGATATTAAGTCAGCGCTGGAGCTTCTGATAGGACTTATGCCACCAAAACGGGGGCCGAGAAACCCCCAGAGCCCCAAACCCAATGGAGAGCTGTTCTGGGGGTTGCCTCTACCTTTGATATTTAGCAGCTGTCTTGAGGCATAAGTTGGTAGAAATGGATGTATGTTATATGTGACGGGAGTATGTGTTGTTACAAGGTATGCATTATTCAAAAGAGAGATGTAAAAATAAGCTAGAAGCTGAAGAAAAGTGTAAATTACAGGGCAAATTACTTTGACAGTGTGTGATCTGCTGGGAATCCGCTAGAAGCAGTGAAGGGGATGATTAAAATATGGAAAGAGATCTCTCGTTAGATAAATGCTGCTGAGAATTGCATCGGTACAGATTACATTGTCACTGTCATCCTCTTGCCAAGAATTACTGAGCCAACAAAGGTGATTAGTTGTAATCATCAGGATGTTGCAAGAACTGGTTTAAAAAGCAAACCTGAATTCAATTTTGAGCTTTCAATCCATTTAATTTAAACAGACAGATAACAAAACAAGATCTGCATGTTTCTCGATTTCAGTAGAGCAAATCTGGATGAGCAGGAGAAGCTGGAGTCCCCAGGGGCTTCCATGACCTGACAGCAGCAGATGCGTTACATTTTAAGTCAGAGGTGCTAACATAGTCTCAGACAGAAAGGAGGAAAATGACTTCAAAAGTCCAGTTAAAAAAAGAAAAAAAAAAAAGTGTTTTAAGTCAGTCAAGCTGGGATGTGCAGAAGGAGCAAAAAGAATTATGTGTCTTGTGTTTTAAGGATATATAATGTAGACACTGTATTTTCTATAGGAAGAATATAAAAAATGGTACTTGGTAACTGGTAGGCTTGATGATAGTCTGATTTCAGTATGATGCAAGGCTTCAGAGTAAGTGAAAAGAATGGCACAAGGAGTACAAGGAAGTAAACAGAAAATGGGAGAAAATCTAACACAGCTTTTCTGGAAGTGATCACACTTGACTTACCAGGATTGTTGTTTAATAAAAAAATACTGTGTAGACAAAGGAAATACATCGTACATCCATTGGGAACAGGTACTGCTTTTAACCTCAGAAATAGTTATCTAAACTAGAGGGTGTGGTGGCCAGCAACAAGATCTATGGACAAGCAAGGGTCAAACTGATGAGAAGATGGGAGCCTGCTCGTAATGTTTTTAGTAATGACCCTGGTGTAACAAGTAGGAATAATTGCAGTGATGTTTGCAAATGACAACATCAGAAAGCAATCAGTGCCAAGGAGGATTACATATCCTACAGCAACCACCAGATGACCTTGATGGCTGGATTAAGAGAGATGGGATTAGTGTCAGTCCCCCTTCGGGGACCAGTAACAGAATTTCAGCTGTTCACTGCATTCACCCATTCTCAAGAAACCTGATTCTAGAAAATCAGCAGTGCAGAAGAGTTACTGGGAAGGTCAGAGAAATGGAGAAGTCTTCCAAAATGGGAGTGTAGTAAGACCAAGGCTGAGCAGAAATGCAATTGCTGCCTACACAGACATCGTGATAGTAGACAGCATGAACGAAAATGACCTACTGTAATTATGTTGACACAAAACAAAGCGGTATAAGGTAGCCAAGAGTAAAGCTAGAAATGGGAAGGGTGTCTTTGTTAGTGGAATACAGCTCTGGAGCATTTTTCCCGTAAAGGTAGCATGGAGGTTTGGGGAATTACTTGAAGATGGGGTACTGACCATGTTTAACGTTTGTGTGACCAAGGGATGAAACTCCGTGGTGCCCTGCTCTGTGTTCTGGCAAAAAGCATCTGGTGGTGCCTCTGTGAAAGTGTATTTAAGAAAAGGCAGAACACTGCCCAGCAGAGAGAGGAGTGTGAGGAACAACCCTGCAGCCACCGAGGTCAGAGAAGAAGGAGGGGAGGAGGTGCTCCAGGCGCCGGAGCAGAGATTCCCCTGAAGCCCCTGGAGAGGACCACACCAGAGCAGACATCCACACCACAGCCCGTGGAGGACCACACGGTGGAGCGAGTGGACATGCTTGGAAGGAGCTGCTGCCTGCGGAGAGCCCGCACTGGAGCAGGTTCAGCCCAAGGGACCCATCCATGCTGGAGCATGAGGAGGGAGGAGCAGCAGGGAGGAGCTATTAGGGTCTGACCACCCCAGACCACCTGGGGCAGGGAGGAGGTAGAGGAGTTGGGAATGAAGGAGCTGGGAGTGAAGCTGAGCCTGGGAAGAAGGGGAGTGGGAGAAAGGTGTTTTAGTTTTTGTCTTTGTTTCTCACCATTCAGCTCTATTTTAACTGGTAATAAATGAAATTATTTTTCCTCAAATCTGTTTTGCCTGTGACGATTATTGTTGAGTGATCTCCCTGTCTTTACCTCAACCCACAAGCTTTTCATCTTACTTCCCCCCCAGTCCTGTTGAGGAGGAGGAGAGAGTGGTGGGGTGGACGTCTGGCAGCTGGCTGAGGTCACCCCACCCACGCACATTTTCTGCTTACAAATCCAACAGCTTGGGCAGAAAGCAGCTTCCTCGATTGTGAGGAAGACCTGTCAAATCCCGTGACGTACCACAGCACCAGAAAGCACAGCCCAAAGGGAACTGGTCATTGTGGTACAGCTGGAGCTCTCGTAGTCAGGGAAAAAATGCTCCCTGGAGTGAAGTGGTCGCTTTTTTTTTTATCTACCTTGTTTCTTCCAAGTCTAATTCATATTAAGGCAACATCTTTTCCAGGGATCTGACCTGTCATTATTGGAAAGTTTTTAAAGGCAGTGGAGGAATCTCCTGCTTGCTGAGGGAAGGTACCGCAGTGGCACCAGGTCTGGGAGGGAGCTCATGGTCAGCAGGAAGGTCCTAAATTTCCTCATGAGAGGCACTGACACGCTTCAGAGGCAGTTGGAGCTCCAGCGTTTCAAACAGGGATGGTCCAGCTGTGTGACAGCGAAAAATGCAAAATTGTTCTGGTCGCATTTCATTTGGGAACAGGTAAAACTTGAAGGGAACTGAATCTGTTGACGTAAAGATGCAGTCCTGCAGGAGTTGTCTCCAGCTGTGCGCTTGCTGCTCCTGAGCTGTTGTAATGGGGAATGCACAACGCCCCTGGCACTGCTGCACTACGAACTGCCTTAGACTTGTCTAAGTGGGTCATCACAGCATTCCCTCCTGGACTAGCCAGCGCCAGCGGGGACGCTGCGTGGGGATAAATTACCTGGCAGCAGCATTTAAAGTGGACCCAAGTGAGATTTCTTCCACGCGTGCTGAAGCAAGGCATCGTGGTGCCTGTGCAGCTGGTGAGACGTCTGGCGTCTCGTCCCGTTTAGCGAGCGGGAGGCACGTCTTCATGAACTGTTCCATCTGATGCTGGAGGCCAAATGTTATCTAAATGCTACTAATGCAATTTTACCAGCTGTTGTAGGAAATCAGAATCTCAGCCCACACAGCAGAAATAGGAGCATTTTGAAAAGAAAAAAATAAAAAAAAGCGGTAGCCTCTGCAGTTCCCCAAGTACCTTATTTCCTTTAAAATCAGCAGGATCTCGGTGCTTCAGGGCCCTTCTGGGCCTAAGTTCCTAACATGTTTCTGTACCTTTAGAATGCATTGCCTCTCTGAAAGATCCTCTGTTAATTTATCAATTATTTGCTTTGCTTCCCACAGCGCTCGGGGCTGGGAAAGAGAGCGAGAGCTGCTCTTGGTGTGCTGAGCTGTGAGGGACTTGAGACATCTTTGATGCAAATGCACTTTTGCTCAGTGGAATAGTGATGAGCTTGCCGAAAAGACCAGGAAATGCCTCCCGTGCATACAGATGGCATAACTATTATCGGCTGACTATTATCAGCTTTGTTTCCTTTCTAAATTGTTTGTTCAGATTTTTGCAAATCGTCATGAAAAAGACCCTTCTGTCCTCGGAAGTTTAACTAAAGAGCAAAGAAGTCGTCTCTACATCTGACTCTGGTTTCCACGCTAAGTAAGTGGGAAGAATTGCTGCCCATTCCCGCTGTTGTAAAGCTGTGCAAGTAGATTTTGAAATGAGCGGGAACTCCGGGAACCAGACCAGGCAATTTGGGGATGGATGCTCTGCACGGTTTGTCAACTTTTTTTCAGTACGCAGTGTTTGCCTAAAGTTTCTTTACAATGCAGGAAAATCAGGATCATTAACAACCAACTCTCTTTTGGTCACAAAGGAGCAAGATACAAGTTTTTCAGAGATCTCCAAAAGTGTGGAGGCAACCATCTGGCTCCAGCTGGCCAGAGCACTTAGAAAAAAATGATGTGAGATTTTACTTTATGAAGTAGAAGTAAAAAACAACACCAAATTATGCCCCCCTAAACCTCTCGCGCCCCAAACCCACCCATCCCACCCTGGCAAAACGAACAAACAAAATCCCCCAAACATGACTATGTTAAATTTTGCCTTCTGGCCTCAAAAGTGGAGAGAGCAGATCTAAGCAGCATCTGTCTTGGTTTTGTCTCTTACGCCGGCAATTTTAAGGAGGTTTGAGGATGATGTAAGCAACCACTGGGATTTTAAATGAAGTTCTCCAGAAGCCAAGTGTCCTGGTTAACCCCAGGACTGATGCCAGCCTTGCTGGCTGAGCAGGACAAGCAGAGCAGGAGGCTGTGAGACCCGATGAGTGGGGTGAGCGTCACGCAGCCCGTGGAAGGGATCACTCGGGGACGTGCACCAGAGGGGATGCGCTGTGAACCGATGTCCTCTCCCGGCGGCACCTGTGGGGTGACGGCTGGGGACAGGATGGTGCCTGCCAGCACAGCACGACCAGAAGGATTTCGTGAAAAACTGGAGCTGACACAAGCGACAAATATGGCAAAATTTAGCACAAGTGAGGATGGCATGTAAATATTTACATTGTAAAACAGATTTCGCAGCCACAGACCTTTTCCTCACAATTGCACTGTAGTATGTTCGTCAAAGACCACGTTTAGCCCCTTTGTAAAAGAGGAGGACTGGACAGAAAGGTAGGTCCTAGGTAAACAGAGCTCCTACCCTACATCGGAAACATCTGCACAGTAGGTCCTAGTAGTACGGCTGATCAGTGTCTAATTAATTTTGCATAACAGAGACAAGAATAAAATAGCATGTTGCCCTTTATTTCACTGCTGCAAAGACTTTGTAATCAAGAGCTTTTCCTCATGTGGAAACAGGGGTCATAAAGGAAGAGGAGATTAAAAGCAAACATATCCTACATAATAGCTTTTATGATGCATCTGACCTTGATTACACAAATAACCTTGGGAGCACTGGTTTTCGGGGAAAAACAGGAGCTGTTTTGATTAAAATGATTAGAATACAGATCTGTATATCCTGATACCCAGGCCTGTTTCAGAGCATTTTATAAGTAGAGGTAAATGAGCACCTCTGAGTGCTCATAGAGAGGTGTTTAAGCAGGGAAGTAAAAAAAGAACAAACTCATTAAACTCAGCCCAAATCTCAAATGAAATGTATTTTTACATTACAGCTTAACCTGTAATGGTTATTAACATAACACACCACCAGCTGTCCAGCACATACAAATGGCTGGTAATTATTCGATAGCATTCAGTATTTATCATGCTTTAGAATCACAGAAATCTAAAATCATCAGGTCCAACCGTCAACCCAACACCACCATGCCTGCTAAACCATGTCCTGAAGTGCCACATCTACACGTTTTTTAAACACCTCCAGGGATGGGGACTCCACCACTTCGCTGGGCAGCCTGTTCCAATGTCTGACCACTCTTTCAGTAAAGAAATTTTTCCTAATATCCAATCTAAACCTCCTCTGGCGCAACCTGAGGCCGTTTCCTCTCATCCTATCACTTGCTACTTGGGAGAAGAGACCAACACCCACCTCACTACAACCTCCTTTCAGGTAGTTGTAAAGAGCAATAAGATTCCCCCTCAGCCTCCTCTTCTCCACACTAAACAGCCCCAGCTCCCTCAGTTGCTTCTCAAAGGACTTGTTCTCCAGACCCCTCACCAGCCTCGTTGCCCTTCTCTGGACACGCTCCAGCCCCTCAATGTCCTTCTTGTAGAGAGGGGCCCAAAACTGAACACAGCACTCCAGGTGCGGCCTCACCGGGGCCAAGTACAGGGGCACGATCACCTCCCTACTCCTGCTGGCCACACTGTTCCTGATCCAAGCCAGGATGCCGTTGGCCTTCTTGGCCACCTGGGCATACTGCTGGCTCATGTTCACCCGGCTGTCGACCAACACCCCCAGGTCCTTTTCCTCTGGGCAGCTTTCCAGCCACTCTTCCCCAAGCCTGTAGCGTTGCATGGGGTTGTTGTGACCCAAGTGCAGGACCCGGCATCTGGCCTTGTTGAACCTCATACAGCTGGCCTTGGTCCATCAATCCAGTCTGTCCAGATCCCTCTGCAGTGCCTTCCTACCCTAACTAGATACATATTCCTAACTAGATCTGTATAACTAGATCTATACTAGATAAAGTTGAGTGAGCAAAACCCAGAATGCCCGGCCTTGGAAGAGGAGCAGGAAGGGCAGTTCTAGGACAGCAAAGCCCGTGCATCACAGAACAAAGCGTCCCCCCTGTGCTGACACCTCAGCAGTGTGTGAGGGTCAGACTGGCTTAACCTGTGAGCAGACATGAAAATGTACAGAATTATGGGAGCATAGAAAGAGGAAGCTTCTAAAACAGGCTGGTGAGTGAGGGATGGAAGGATTTGGTCATGTTAACTAGAACTAGTGGTAATCAAGGTCCTGCAGTTGTCCAGAGATGGCAGCTGGAGCACTGGGGAAAGACTACTGCAGGCCCCTTCTGTTGAGCAAAGCAGGAGGCTATTTAGGAAAAATGAGGGAACACGGCTCAGTGGAAAACATTCGGAGGAAGCAGAAGACACATAAACTGCTAGAAGAAAAAACTAATGAGGAAAGAGACTAGCAGGCAAGAAAGAAGGACACCCTGGTGGCAGTTTTGAGAAGAGGGACAGGAAGAGAAACTGGAGAATATGAATTGCTCTCATTTTCAGCAAGGCGAAGGAGATTCTGCACAGGTGCGAACACGACACCAGATCAGTATTCTGATCAGCTGCATTTACTGTCTGTCTCAGCAGCAGGGGCTTAATGAACACCCAAACCCATCCCTGCTATCTGCAGAGCAGCTGCAGCTCAGGCTTGATGCAAGTGTAGGTTTCCTTCAAGCAGCACTAAAGCACATGTTCGCTGTCTTTACTCCTTCCTTTCTTTGCCCTGATATCACACAGCTGTCTTTGCTGTCTAGACACAACTTTGCTTCTCGGGGTGTTAGCCTGGGTCAAATGATCACCAGGTCAGGGGGCAATCATGCTGCCTCTCTTGCTCTTGTCCGTACGGAAACCTGATGGTGGACTTCAGCCACATACACTGATGTTGCTGTTTGCTAGTAGCACCTTCTGGAGCAGACTACCTGGTAATATTTTGCTTGCTGAAAGCTCTTCTGGGTCTTCTAACTCTTGTCTCCAGTCTTTATGGCTCTTTCTGAGTCGGATCATTTAAAATATCTATAGAGCTAGAAATCGGTTGACATTCAGAGTAGCATGAATAGCATCCCAGTACTGATGTTGCAACGAGTGCTGCAACTCTTGGTGGTCATGTTAACCCTTTCAGATGGAGCTGTGGGTTGTGGGGGAATGCCTCTCTCCCAGCACCTGGTCTCTGTCCTGGCCAGGGGAAGCTCAGCATGAGCCGAGACCCATCCTGGAGGAAAAGCTGGCATACAGTGGAATATGGGGACAATGGGAGAGGAAGGAAAATGGTTGCTGGTCTTCCTCCTCTCCCCTGTCCCACCATCCTCCCGGGGCCCATACTCAGCACTGTGCTCTGCCGGAGTATCCCCGGGGGAGCGAGGATGTCCAGCGGCTGGGAGCCGAGTTTTCATTCTCTCCCCTCTGTGATGCTCCTTCACCAAAATATTGTCCCTTCCAAGGCACTCACTGCAGTGGTCTGGTAAGTGCCCAGGAACCCTCCCCCAGGGAATACAGAATCACAGAATCACAGAATGGTAGGGGTTGGAAGGGACCTCTGTGTGTCATCTAGTCCAATCCTCCTGCTGAAGCAGGGTCACCTACAGCAGGCTGCACAGGACCTTGTCCTGGCGGGTCCTGAATATCTCCAGAGAAGGAGACTCCACAACCTCCCTGGCAGTCTGCTCCAGTGCTCCATCACCCTCAAGAGTGAAGAAGTTCTTCCTCATGTTCAGACGGAACTTCCTATTCTTCAGTTTGTGCCCGTTGCCCCTTGTCCTTTACCTGAACACCAGGTGCCACTGAAGTCCTAAGACAACATTTCCTTGCTGTTTATTTCAGCTGATATTTTTCAGTTATTTAGTTGAAAAATACCATGGGGTTTTTCCCTGCGGAAAAAAATGAGTGTCCCCATTTCTGTCAAAGTGATCTATGGAGAAACATAGCACAAAAACACTCTCCTACAAGCAGTACTAAAACATAAATTGAGAGACGACACACAGTCTTAGGTGTCCGGGAGCCTGCTTGATGTTTGCAATACTAAAGCAGCCACCTGTAAAGCAAGCCGCGCCCTGTCAGCTGCTGAATGATCAAATCGCTTCAGTGCAGCAACTTTCTCTCAAAATAATGATAGCAAATATATTTGATGATTGGTCAGAAGTGCGCTTGAGTTGCAGAACTATAAGAACTTTGCTGGCTGATGAGATGCAGGTTCCTTCTGAGAGAGAGGTTACACATTAATCATTTATAGTATAATGTGAAGAAATCAGGCCGTAAGGAGACTGAACACATTCTAAAAATAATGTAATCTGGTGGGGAAATGAAGAGGTCTGCAAGATGCAAACTTAGAGGACAATTCTGGCTTGACTCTTTTGTCCTTTGAAACTGAAGATCCCAGATCAAATCCTACCTGGGCCTTTAGCAACACAAGAACTGAACGAGTAAAGGCAACATTCCATGTTTAACTTCTAATTGAGTGAGGTCAGATACCCAGCCCACCAATGTTCGGTGGGGGTGACTTTCTCCCTGACTCCACTGGGCTTTTAGGCAACCTGAGATATTTTGAAATGGTTTTTCTGTACTTAGGATGGCTGAAGTCTTTCCGTTGTCCTCACTTTTCAAGCGTGTCTATTGGTGAAGCATCTGCGTTTCCAGGCCCTCTGTCTACCAGAGAGCATCGAGATTCAGGGAGCTGCAGAGTAAAGACAGGAACACTTCATCTCTGTCCTCAGCTGCCTGGAGGGTGATACAGAGGAGGACAAGTGGGCTCCTCTTGGAGGGGCATAGCAGAAGATCAAGAGGTACAACAAACAGACAAAGGCATAAATTGCAGCAAGGGAAATTCAGATTAAATATAAGGAAAAAATCCTTCACAGTGAGAGCAGTAAAAGACTGGCACAGGCTGCCCAGAGAGGCCGTGGGATCTCAGTCCTTGGAGATGTTCAAATTTCAACTGGTCAGGCCCTGAGCAGCCTGCTGGAACTTTGAAGTTAGCCTTGCCTTGAGCTGGGTGATCTCCAGAGGGTCCCTCTAACTCAAATTATTCTGTGATTGTGGCCGTGCGGAGAGTGAGAGGAGACAGACATCTGAGATCTTGTTTATAGGGGGAAGCAACTGCGACAGCTTTGCTCCTCTGAAAAAGTGAAGTACCCTGGCCTCAGCCCAAGCCAAGCACGCCCGCACAGGAGTTGCTGCAGTGAAAACCCGGTGACAAGTTTGCAGTGTATGAACTTCCTTGTATAGATGAACTCTAAGAGTCACTAAAAGAAGGCAGTAAATGTCACCCGAAAGCAAACAGTTTGAAACCCGAGCTTTTAAAAAAGTGCTTTGCAATAATAGGACACACAGCGCAACCTTGTCCTCGTTGTCCCCGCACTACCCCAGCTGAGCAGCGCTGAAACACAACGGCTGGCACCAAAGGGTTCCTGCTCCTCTTTGCTCTAGAGTTACTGCTGCATGGGCTGCCCTGCTCCAGGACCACCAACTCTCCTCCAGGGCTAGGTCTTCTCTTCCTGAACGTTTCAGCTAAGTACAGTCCAGGAGGGCTAAATTACAGTTTTCAAAATACCTGAAACTTAGCTTGACTTTTACTACCCAAAGTGGGTGTTCCGTAGGTTTTGGGGTTTCTACCCTGGGTCTTCCCCACCAGCCACAGCGTAGCTTTTGCCTTTCCTCTGGAGCTCAGGAAAGATGCTATCAGCAAAACGTGATGGTCATAGCTCATGCTTGGCACACATCTATTTTGAATGTTTTGTTTATGATGCCAGGCTCCACCACTTAGACTTCCACTTTTCTTGCACAGTCATTGCTAAATTCACTTGTTTTTTTCTTCTGTCTTATTAAACAGTGAGTAAACAAATAAATAAAACTCAACTTCTTGGACAAGCAGCTGGATATTCATTTTGAGATGTTACATTCCACATTTGTTAATATCTGTTGTTAGAAAAATTCACCCTCACTTCATAAGTCCTTTATTCTTTGTCCTGTCTGTGTTCAGCTACCTTAACATTTTACTAGAGATTCAGATTGTACTTAGTCCATTTGCTCCTTTAATTCTTTATTCTGCACTCTGCTTCCTACACATAAGGAAACGTTTTCCCCGTTCAAAGACACGTTGCCTCCCCAGGACAGCATCAAAGCTCACCTGTGCTATAATGCATAGAAGAAAAAAGTGGCAATAGCTTGGTTTGTAACCAGTGCTACCAAACTACCTTATTAGTAACAGAGTGCTGCTTACTTGCACCTATGTTCTGCAAGGATTCAGTCAAACAGGGAACTGAGCTTTAAAGAAAAGCAAGTTATAAAGAAAAATTAGAAAACAAAGCTGGAAGAGAATTGGCTTGCACACTTGGGGGCAAGCAGAGAAAATGTGACCGAGGGCTCCCAGGTGATGCTTTTGGAATTTGTTTCACCAGGGGAACAGCCTGCTATCTCCTATCGAGGCAAATAGGGACATTTATCAAAGATACATTGGTCTTCATCCGTGCTGCTGGATTACAGCTTCGAGATGCCGCCACCCTCCGTTGCAGAGTTGTGGCTGATGGGACCCACTGTTCCTTCTGTTGCTGATTACAGGGTGTGCCAAACCATGCGTGCCATCTACGCTTAAACTGGCACACCTTTTGATGTCCTGACTGTCAGTACTTGCTCTCTCCAAGCTTTCTTCCTGCCCCAGGACACCCTGTCCTCCTGATCCATCAGAGAACATTGATGACTGGTGTAATTGCCTAGAAGTGGCAAAGCCACTCCCATGAGCAGGGAGGTGGAACCATGCTTGGTGGGGTTTTCCTTTTTTTTTTTGTCTCTATTCTCATTCTGTCCACAGAGTGTAAAATACACAGATCTCTATTGGTTTAATGCTGTTAGGAAGTAAAAGAACATGAAGGAGGACAAAGAAAACAAAATGGACAGGGCAGCAGGCAGGTTGGGTGCGGTGCATTCTCACCCATGAGCGCAGAGATTAAAGTGACTCACTGATACATCAACACCCAGGCACGGGGAGCCTCTGCAACATTTCCAGCTAGCAAGATCACTTATTGTAGTGTAATGATTCAGTGACCTTAAGAAGCAGCCAGAGGGTCTCTCCAGAGATTGCTGGAGAGGCCTAATAGATGGGAAACGGCACTGAATACATCTTTTCTTGGTCTTGTTGATGATCTCAGCATGCACAGCTCATTTCAGCTCTCTGAAAATAGCTAGCAAGCTGTTCTTGAGATTTCAAATCATTTTAAGGTTGGTACTCACAGAATCACAGAATCACAGAATCACAGAATAGTAGGGGTTGGAAGGGACCTCTGTGGGTCATCTAGTCCAACCCCCCCGCCGAAGCAGGGTCACCTACAGCAGGCTGCACAGGACC
>Ga0065711_1006607_pt2 | contig 16837 bp, 15 predicted proteins | sample Hoacrofraction12_FD_59098 | JGI IMG/M metagenome (GOLD analysis project Ga0065711, IMG submission 59098) | Hoatzin crop microbial communities from Cojedes, Venezuela - Epithelial fraction 12 v2 (version 2) | ecosystem: Host-associated > Birds > Digestive system > Esophagus > Crop | place... | reverse complement strand
TCTCCAGGCTGAACAAGCCCAGCTCCCTCAGCCTCTCCTCATAGGAGAGATGCTCCAGTCCCCTCACCATCCTCATAGCCCTCCGCTGGACTCTCTCCAGTAGCTCCTCAGCTTTCTCGAACCGGGGAACCCAGAACTGGACACAGCACTGCACATGGGGCCTCACCAGGGCAGAGTAGAGGGGGAAGGAGAATCTCCTCGACCTGCTGGCCACACTCCTCCTAATGCACCCCAGGATGCCATTGGCCTTCTTGGCAGCCAGAGCACACTGCTGGCTCGTGGTCACATTGTCGTCCACCAGGACAGCCAGGTCCCTCTCCGTAGAGCTGCTCTCCAGCAGGTCAGCCCCAAGCTTGTACTGGTGCATGGGGTTGTTCCTCCCCAGGTGCAGGACCCTGCCCTTGCCCTTGTTGAACCTCGTCAGGTTCCTCTCTGCCCAGCTCTCCAGCCTGTGCAGGTCAACTTGTACATAGAAATTTTACACTACAACTCTTATAATTCTGTCGCATTTTTTGTTCATTTTGCCATCACTTTATCCAGGTGACTGAGTGTACAAAGCGCTTCATAATATTTTTTCTTCTTCTTTGTTTATTCACTGAGCTGTGTCTCCTGAAGCAGGATTGATCAGACTGTGGGAGGGCCAATCTGTGGGGCTTTGTGAGGTGTTCTAGAAAGCCATTGGGGAAAAAAAAAGATAACCATTTTTTTATACATTAATACATTGGTTAACAATCAAAGAGGAGGGACATAATAAATATTAAGTGACATTCCAAGCATAACCAGATTTTAATTCTTAAATGAACAACACTACAGGGAACAATCTAGGGATTTTTTAAAAAATTAGTCATTAAATTTGAATTACAAAAAATATAACCAATATTCAAGGAATATTTAATAGATTAGGTGTGATATATTTGAGCCTTCTAAGTTTTTCAGCCCTTCATCAACTCATTTCTAAAGTGAGTCAGGTGACAACAGTATTAAAAGAAAAGAAAATGAGGGGAAAAACGGCACGGGCTGCAAAGTCAATATGGGGAGTGGGAGGGGAAGAAAATTACTTTTCCCCGTTACTATTTCATTAATCGTAATATTATTATTGCCTAATTCTGTCTCCTCTTCCTTCATATCACAGATATCTAAAGATCTTCCAGTGTTGCATGATGACTACAAAATATTTTTTTATGGTCTTGAAAAATTACTTCCTTTTCTCTTTAAAGTCATGAATTATGAAAGTGTTGCACTTAATTTCCCTGTTTTTAAAGGTCATTTACTTATTAGGATTCTATTAAAAACAGTAGGAGACAATTAAGCGTGGTAACTATCCTAAATTTTCCTGTTTTGTTTTCTCCAACAAATAATATTTTCAACTATTAAAATAACCTAGTGCTTTTCTTTGTTTTGGAGGAAGTCTGGATAGATGGTATTGCCTCACTGTCTTTGTGCAGCACCAAAAGCACACATAAACCTGTTGTTCTTCTGCAGGAGTAGTACTCGGAGTCCTGTGGAGTCTCCTCAATGCTGTCTCCCTATTCAGTAAGGAAAGAACACACTGAGGATTAATTTGCTCTGAACTGCTTTCTTTACCTTAGTGGCTGAATAATGCACTTGGGCTGAGTCCTTGGTGCAAAGCATGAACTTAGTTAACTCATTTTAAGCAACTTGATCATATTGGTGACGTTTGGCTCTTTGCCTGCTATTTGACCTGCCTTTTCCTTAGTTGCACATTTCCTCTTTAAAGTTCTGGCTCCCAGATCTCCTAGCTATTTGGCCTTCAAATAGTAAGCAAGGAGTCAACTCACGGGTAAATCAGATAGTACTTTGCCAGTCCATCTAATAATACAAACCTGTGATCTTGGCATGCCTCTTAAAGGAGAAATGACTTTGTGTGAGAGCATTCACTTCTTAATTTGGATGGTAAAGGTATTCCTAAAGTCTCTGCAGATCAAATAGCAAAGTCAAAGACCTACAAGTCAACCTGATCATCCTGTAGTTAGTCCAGTAAGCTATTTATAAGGTAATACTCCCACATTTGCTGCAGTAGTAGAAGGAAGAGCAACACTACTCCATGATAGCAGAATCCATCAAAAAGCCTTCTGTGAAGACGGAGGGAGATAGTTCTAAAAGCGGTGGCTTCAAAAGCAGTTTCAAAGGGTATTTAAAATCTTTCTCTGAAAGACGTATTTTGACAATCCTGTTGTACAAAACTTTGTGAAATACCTGGTTTAGTTCCTTGTGAAGTAGTTGGGACTACTATCTTGCTGCTTTTGTTTCAACTACTGTTTCTTGGCTTCATTCCTTATAACAAACTGGGCCTCCATTTTGTATGGCTGTGATTTATTTTGATTTGATGGAGTTACTTCAGATTTTCACAGTGTACATGAAAACAATTCAATCTAGAGCAACAAAAAGGCTATTAAAGCTGAAACAACAAAAATGGCTGTGTCTTCTCCTTTTTTATGTATATTGCAGAAGGATAACTAGCACAAGAGTACTGAAGAACTCTTGTCCCACCATTCTTGTTCTACTTCCATCTGAACTCACCCTAAGAAATTCTCTTACGCAATTTGAAACATGACCCTGGCTAATACCACTTCAGTACAATTTCATTTCTATCGCTGTTAGCAGTGACTCAAACCTATCATCTCCGTCCTCAACCAGAAACACATCGAAACAAGCAATCTATCTCCAGTTAGCTCCTACAGTCTTGAGAAATTAATCTCTGCAGATGTCTCCAGTGGGCATTTCCAATAAAGTGAAGTTAGTCTTGGCTACTGGGACAGTGTGGTGGGAATGGAAAATGCTTAGAGGAATTAACAATAAATTAACATTGTGCATCTTAAGGTTTGGGTTCAAGTGCAATTAGTATGAGGGTCTTAACAGAAGAGGTTGTGGTTTCAGTGGAGCTGCAGACAGAGGGTGACAAGGTCTTCGAGAAGGGTGGAAGAGGAGAGGGCAGGTACAGGCATCTTCCCCACTTTCCTTATGCTAAGTCACAAGTGGATCTGAATCAATAATTTGCATTTTGTACTTTTAACCTCTCATATGCTCACTGAAATTCACACATATTCTCCAGTGAATATGCTGTTTGATACTACTCTTTTTCCCCACACATATATTTTATTTTGTAGAACTAGTATTCATGGGATGATGTGTGTCACAAAGTGAATGAGATTTGATTTTATCTAAACGGTAAATAGCTTTGACCTCTCTTGAATTTTTTTTCCATATTTGAAGATTCAAACCTTCCATACGTGACTGACCACTGTATGCCATTTGAATATCTCAGCAAAAAATTACTTCCTGATCCACCCATGACTTGACTGTTTGCATGCCTTCACGTATGGTTACAGAAAGAGTCAAAGGCTCCTCTGTGCGGGATCCAGATCTATTAAGGAAGTTTAGTCATCAGCCTGACCAACCAGCTCCAGCAGAGCAAAACACTAACGCGGCTGGACATCTTCTGCAGGGCCTGGGTCGTGTCCGTCTATCTCATGCAAGCACACAATGAAGTGTTCTCCACATGCCACTCAGCTACCAAGTCATCTCATCCTCCAAGAATCTTTCCCTGATATTTTTGCTGACCAAAGGTAATTGTGTTTATCTTCATGGTCTCACCTGCACAGATGCCTCTGTTGTGAAGCATGGAGGACATCCCTTCAGAAGTACCAAAACTGACTGCTATACCTTTTAAGTGTGAATCTCCTAAGGCCTGAACAGATGCTTTGTTTCTGATACCAGAACCTTCTTCCTATATGGCCATTCCAATATTTTTATTATAAAATAAAGAATAGTGGTTACTAATCCATCATTACAGCAACACACAAAAATAGATAGTCATGATTTCTGCTAACAGCTTATGTGGTCTGGCAAGTGATCTAGAGACTATGATTTAGCATAATTAAATTCTGTTTGTGATATTACTGTTCATCTTGACTGTGTGTAATTGTTGTGCCTCTCTCTTCATCTCTGAAAGTGGAAAACCTTTAACGAGCTCTTGACATCTCTGAAAGAGTTACTGTGTCTATCTATCTTTCTATATAATCTATCCATCTCTATCTCTGAATATTTAGACATATATTAGCACAGTTGGTTTCAAGCACCGGATTTTCATCTTAAAAAATGAAACGCTTTAGCACAACCATAAGTAGGCACATACTTTTTAATAAGAACAATATTTGGTTGGAAGCACTGGGAGCAAGAACAAATTCCCATTTACTAGATCTGTGCTAAAGCAACTGAGGCTTTCATCCAAAACATGCCTCTTAAACCTATGAATTAAACTTTATGGGTTTGAATATATTATTCCTCTTACATTATTACACTTCTTTCTTTGTCAAACACCAGGGAAGACAAATCTACCAAAGCTAAGTGGAGAAAGCAGACTGGCTTTCTGCCCCCTCCAACTGTAACATTTTCTGCACTCATATCCTGTTTCTTTGACCTTTATTAAACAATTTGTGAGCACAACCCAGTCCCACTGTCGTCAGCGCTAAAACCTCTACTTACTGCAGCACAGCCAGGATTTTCAGCCCAGTGTTTTGCTCTGCATTAGGATGGAAAATGCTCTCTGTCGGCATGACATCCAACAGTCCTCTGGGCACCCGGCTTCTCACATGTGGAGCTCCGCACATGGGTCTGCAGCAAGGCTTTTCTTCTCGTCTTGGTGGATTACACAATCTTGTTAAAGCCAGTAAGTGTCAAGCTTTGAGCTATGGGCTAGATGACGTTGCCCAATAACCACAATTACAGTTTCCAAAATCTGTTGTTCCTCATTTGTAAATCACAGTGATTCCTGTTAAGTGACACCATGCATGCCTGCACAAGCCGGCGGACAACCACCTCCGGGCAGTATGTCCAGGACGGCCTGTCTTTTTGTGCCCTTTGGAGAACAGTTGATCCTAATTCACCAGGAGAATGAATCACCACACATCTGACACATGCTTTTATAGCTAGTTTTGGGGCTGGGCTCGTGCATTTCCCCCCGTCACCCCTGGGGTTCCTGCCTGCTGCAGGCACTTCAGCTCCAAAATTCGAAGGCAGCAGAGTGGAAGGGCAGAGTCTGTGCACGTAGTGCTTGCAAGCGCAGGCCAGATGTGTGCATCACGGGACTCGTTAGGCAAGGCAGGTGATTTTTCTGACAACATGCGCGGCTCTCTAGCCGGGGCAGGTGGGTGTCGGTGTGACCCACAGTGGGGCTGGACAGTGACAGACATAAATAGAGCTGTCTTGGGGAGGAATCCCAAGGCTCCCACCCACCCCATCCACCCAGACCACATTTGTCTCCCAGCAGAATCCCAGCTCGCTCCCCTCCGGCAGCAGCTGCAGTCCCCATGCTCCTCTGAGCTCAATAAAGCAAGAAGGCTGCATGAAGACATCCACGTCACCCTACGGCCGGCTGCTAGGAGACACCCTCCCGACGGAGGTGGAGACCATCCCATCCCTAGCATCTTAGCATCTCGCTGCAAGCCGGAGAGGCTCCGGCAGTGTGGGAACTGCGCAGTTCCAAAAATAAAACAGAAAGATCTAAGAAAGTGTGCATTAAAGCAGCATTCCAGGCCCAGATACTTGTGTGTCCGGCTCCAAAGCATCATGTGGAGAGAAGGGTGTGGAGTTGCTTTGACCACCTGTCCCTGGCGAAGATCAAGACACATGATGATGGCTTATGCCAGCTGTTGTTTTCCTGCTCTGCCGGTTGAATATCCTCGTGTCTGGACTTTGCTAACCTCAGACTGCCGCTGCTGTGCTACTGCCCTCGTTATTTCTCACCCTTCACAAGCTGACCAAAAAAATGGTGCTCTTATTAGAAGCAGAATTCCTCCAAGTATTACATCTCTGACATAAATATTTCTCCTTCACTCCCCTGTTCCTCCTACTTTGAGTCTTTGCAGACATAAAAGGCTGGCAATAAAAAGGCAGAGAGGTGGAGGTGGGGGAGTGAAGGAGAATAAAAAGAGGATCACATAGTCTTTCTGTTTCTTATCCCTCACTTTATACTTTCTGAAGTGTGTCACATCTGAAAAGCATTTTGCTTAACTCCTGTGACGGCTAGAGCGTTGTATTGCTGCCACACTATCCTCATTGTATGAGGTGGTGGTTTTTTTTGTATATCACAACAAATTTCTTACAAATATTGAGAGAAAGGAAAGCTGGAAATGAGCTTGTAGTCAAAATGTGTTTAAAACATAGCAGCTGCTCTCACCGCTGGTGTGCTCCAGCCCAAGCTTTCGATAACCTCTTTGATACTGCGCTGAGATGATCCAACCACTTTGATGCGGTGTTATGGTGATCAGGCTCTTAGATACCGTTATTAAAATGATCTGAGCTTTTTCAACACTTCACAGAGCGGTGGCCAGAGCCCCAAGTTCAGCTACAGGTTACTCCAGGTGCTTAGATACTGCAGTGAAGCAATTCAAGGTTTCAGTGCAGTTCTAATTCCCTCGTGACGCACTGAAATAACCCACTTTCTTCCCTCCTGAAGTGCTTTGACAATCTATTGAACTGGTGCAAATTATTTGACCTCACTACAACACAGTGATGTAAACCTCCTGCTACCAAACTCTCTGATACCCTGTTGCAAAGGTCTGGGATATTTTGTGATTGCTTGCAGACAGTCAAATACTTGAAAGCGTTTGTTATTTTGCATGCCTGACAAATATATTCTCATAATACACGACAGATGCCAATAATCTGCAGTACTATTTTTAAAGGACTGATTAAAAATTGCTTTCATTTAAAAACATGTTGAACATGAAAACTGTCCATCTAAAATAAGACTCAGCAGTCATCATCCCACTGATTGTGCCTAAGTTTACAAATCACATCAGCCATATAGCTGAAGAAGGAGAAGAGCCTGAGGCTTGCTACATAGCTCTGCTGTAGCACAGGAGCCAAAGTGGGCTCCACGTCTCTTCTTTTTTGTAAACCAGATTGAAAACTGCTTCCATCTTTATGTTGTTTCATGCTTTTTTCTTCATTCCAAACCGTGATTGTAGCCTAAGCAATGATCTCCCAACGTGCCATGCTGGGATGCTGGGCTCTCTCTCTGATTTACGTGGCAGACGTAACCAGTTTACAAGGAAAGCACTTGGATCAGCTCCTTGGCTAGCTTGAATAGGTGGCACTTCCCTGACTAGCATGGCTTGCTAACCGGATGCCTGGGATCTAAAAAGCACAAGCTAGCTGATTTACAAATGGTCTGAAGACATTCATCACAGTCCCATTTTACGAAAGTGAAGGTGGCTGAACTTCAGGCAGACTTTACACACACGAGTGATGCCTCATTCACATGCACGGTTCTAGCAGTTACACAGATCTGCTGACTGATGTCTGCTCACAGGGCTGAACTGGCTCCTGCAATTCAAGTCAAAAACCAAATCACCATTGGCTTGATTGGACTCAGTATCTTCAGGGTAAATACATGGTGGAGTAAATTTTATGTATAAAATACCCTTTGGAAGATGAGGCTGGATTTCAGTTAGTTCGTAGCAGCTTTTTAAAAGACACCTCATATTGTGGCTTTTTGTATTTTGTCTCGGAAATAAATCTTGTTCTCATTTCTGTCCACCTTCTACAAATGCAGCTGGTTTGCCCCTTTTTTTTTCATTTTCACATGATATTTTCACATTTAGAAACCTATTTAAGTGGTTTTGAAGTTATGAACTCCAGACTTGCATGATTCTGGACACCGTTACCCTACAAAGTAGAGAGGCTATTCTTTCTCCACAACAACTCTTATTATGGAAAAAAGGGGAAAGACCAGCAAACATCCTCCGACTCATTTCCTGACAAGCCTAAATGATAATCAGAATTATCTGGTTTTCTGCAGGAAAGGAAGGAAGAGACCTCTTGGCACCCTTCTTTGTGGAAGCAATATCTTGGTTTTCTTCTTTCCAGAGAGCACACGCCTGCCTTGACTGAGACCCAGCTCCTTCCACATTCCCTGTCTTATCTGTGTTAACACTTTTGGTCTATCTTAATATCAAAAACATTTTTCTGCTTGCAGTTTCAGCATTACTTTCCCCGATACTCTCTTGGTCTGTACTGTTTAGTTGCTGCATGTGCTAAGCTTGTCTCTCCCAGTATTTATTATTAGTTCCTCTCAGACTTAGCAAATATATTTTAAAAAATTTAAAAGTTGTGATAAACTTTGAATCTATGACTGACCAGCACCAACTGTGATGTCAACCAGAGTTAGAGAAACACTGGCAAACATAGCAACACTCATGAATACTAAGAACCTGAATTACAGAGCTTACTTCTGGAACAATAAAAAGTATTTCAGCCAACCTCTTTTAAAATTTCTTTTCTTTAGTTTGGATTTCCCCTTATAATCTCTTTACACACAGACAGAGTACTCAGAAACAAAATGGCAATGAGCAGGACTGGTGTCAGAATGAAAAATTCTTGTGATGTGCTGAGATATTAACTGGGCTACGCAATTTCTGGGAAATGCTATGTGGGTTCTGTGGCATTTAAATGTTCGACTGCATATTTGTATGTGCAAACTTCGATTTTGTGCAAAAACGTGTGTTTTTGCAAGAGCACTCATTCTGGAGATGATTTGGGTAACAGAATAGAGGTTGTCAGCTTTTCTATTTGATTTTGAACTTGTTCTGACTTTCATGGTAATAAACATGATCATCTAGCTAGAAGCACCTAGGAATTTATTTAAATAAGCAGAAATGCTCTGCTCCTTTTGCTGTTGCCAAAGAAATTGCAAAGCAGTGGAATTGTAGGTGGCTCTACTATCTTTATACATTTCTAGAGTACAGAAACACACAACGATATATACCCTGACAAGTCACACATTTCTTCCATCCATCTATAAACCTGTTATTCTATCAATCAACCATTTCTGCTTTTTTTTCCCCTGTCCCTTCATTTATGAAAGTGATTATATTGTAGCCGAAAAACAGGGAACTTTGAAAGTTTGTAAGAAACTAGAATAAACTGCATTTGAAAATCTGGGAAAGTCAGGAGAACGTGCAACATATTTTCCCTTGATAAAATTGTGAAAAGCACAAAAGTACTCTTGAGACATATGTGTTTCCTTCTGCTGAGTGACAGCCTTAAGGACAGTACATGTGAGAGAGAAGTTTTAGAGGTAAAAATATTTTTTCTTTTAACTGAGTAGCAGAGAATCAGGGGTGTTTGAAGTGCATGTAAATTGGAAGTACAGTCTTTGTCTTTCTATATTATTTTTCTCCCTTCTGTCTCCTGTGCACGGGTGGATTTTTCCCTTTGTCTCATTGTCTGTTCAGAGTCCTGAACCACCCTCAGAGCAGAATCAGAGCTATACAGCTCAGGACTTTGAGGAATCATAATAAAGACTTAAACTTATGTCTCTCTTCTAGAGATCCAAGGATATTTTATATCTGCTAATTGTGCCCCTAAAACACATACTTAGCATCAAACACTTCCACAAGCAGCACTGCATAGAGGAGAAGTGCATGCTTACAAATCTGGCTTTTCATCGCGGTGATGCATTTCTCAAAACTAATTGATAATTCCACTGAATAAGACACTGAAATACACATTAGTTTGCTTGCATGTGATTTAAATGAAAAGGAAGAAAAAGGCTTATTAAGAGAACTCAGTGGAGACGGTGGAGGTGATTTCCTTTCTCACACTGCAGATTTCAGTGGAAGAAGGGGAGGACTGGCACAACAGCGATACTGACAGGCAACGAGATGGAGAAAAATGTCCACCAAAGGTGATTTTGGCTGAGTGAGAAGAAGCAGTCATGAAGCGTGAAGGAGACCAACAGGTGTTGAAAGCTGCTGGTGGTTTGAAGGAGAGCAGAGCTTAAGCTGGGGGAGGTTGTCAGAAACCTTCATGAGAGCTTTTGCAGAGGGTAAATGTTAGATTTCATAGCAATCCTGGAGGGAACGAAGTTGAGTTGAAAATTTATATTCGTATGTAGTTAAATATTTGTGTACTTGGCACAATTAGATGAAAGAAGGAAAGGGACATGAAGTATGGAGTTAGTTAGTGGCTCCAGTTCTTGAAAAAGATCAGAACGAAAACATTTTCACTGGAAAGAGAGTAATCCAGATTAAAGATAAAGAAAAGGAAGAAAGAGGAACAAAAGTATGGGTGAGGTGCTGAAGACTGAAATGCCTGTTTTATGAGTGCAAACAGGAGGTTTCCAAAAGAGTAACAGGGATGAACTAAGAATAATGAGGGCAGGAGGCAGAAGATGGGGGATTCAAAAAAGACTTCTGAATAAGAAGGCAGGGAGTAGTGGCACACATGTAAAAGCCTTCAACCAAAATTGCATGTATCGGATTAAGCGATCTATTATTATGCAGTTCTTTTTGGCAATAATTCTTTGGTATTTGTTTATTGGGCAAACTTATTTGAGCTGAAATTGGCATTCTGGATCTGCTGTGATATAGTAGCAGAGCAGATGACATGAACAGAATTTCTTTTTTGAGTGCAAATAACTTCTCACTAATAAACATTTCCAAATTTGAGTGTAGCACTGCAGAATTCAAAAACTGTAATTGGAACAAGTTGTGTAGAAATTATCCTAAAATAATTCAAAGGTCCTATGAAAATTAACCTTATAATTCTGCCCCTTTGTCAGTGTGTCTGGAACTGCAAAGCACTCTCCATAGTTACCTGTTCAACCCAGCTCTGCTTAGAGAGAAATGTGAACACTTTGTACCATCCAGAGACAACAAATTAAATTCTTATATAGATTTAAATAAAATTACAGAATGCTAAGTTTTGTTAGCAATTCCAGAAATTGTATTTACAATGTCCACAACCTTTTTAGGAATCTTAGTTGGCTGGTTTTCACCCTCTAGCCTCAAAGCAAAAAGATTAAAGGAAAAGGTTCAAAAACAAATAGAAAAAGGTTTTGAGGTAGTAACCAAAACCAGGCTACAAAAGGTCTCAGAGCAGCTTTATCTGCTGGTGGGTACTTGCTCAGTTCAGTAGTCACATGATTCACACATTGGTTCGTGTTTTTTTCCAGAAATAGAATCAATAGAGAACAGACAAACCCACAGTTGCCAGTTTGTACAGTCTTGTGGTTTTTCTTGAGGGCTCCAGGCTTGCACAGGTCTACCAGATAATGAAGACAAACTATTTCAGTTCCTGCGTGTCCATATGCTGCTCTGCTGGGTTCCAGTTATCAAATAAAAGCACAGAAAAAAAAGTGGTGGTTGGAACTGTCTAGCTAAAGTTTACATCAAGGAAAAAAAATATTATTTAAAAGCCACCTCTACATTTTCAGCAATAGTTTATTTGCCATGTATTTCATTAATCACTTGTAATTTATGGTAAAAGCCTTTTAACAGAAAGTCAATATGTTTAAGCCTTGATGAAAGCATATTGTAGCATTAGATGTATAGTAGTAAATATTATGTACCAAGTCCTTTGCATTGTGCACAGGAATCTGTATCTTTCCTGACTATGGGCTCTACAAAAAGAACACTTGAGCCTTTCAACCGTTTTCTCAAACTTTTGTGACAACAAATTTTGATCGCCTAAATATGTGTAGCACTTCCACTAAAAGAAATACCGTATCTGTGTAAGCAGGCTGCAGAGAAGTTGACATATGGATGTTTAGACATGAGAGAAAATTTTTCTTTAGACAGTGAAAATAAAATGGACACCAGAATTTAAAAAAAAAAATACATTCCCAAAGCAATGAGACCTGATAAGATTGCAGATACAGAGGAGGTAATAAAGTAATTTTTTTGTGCTTCTAAACCCTGACTCCTGCAGCTGTGTTTAGGAACCTGGACATGAGTTTTTTCAATGCTCTTTGAAAGATGCAGGGAAAAACATGATCAGAGCTACTCAAAGGCAGGAAAATCTTTTCTCATATTTTGTTAACCAGAAATGTTAACTAACTTTTCTCTGAGTTTAATGCACTTTTAGCACACAGCAGTGTGAGGAAGGACAAAGCGTAGAGCACATGGGAAGGAGCTGGAAGTTATGTTGCTTCTGGAGAGCTTGTTCGTAACAAGCCCAAAGCCTTCAGAGACTTTTTGAGTGACTCTGCTTGGGGCTCTGCACCAGACCAAAATTTGCTTTTGCCTTCATAGATTTCCAGCATTCCAGATGCATGATCGCATCCATTTGTGAGCAGGTACTGAAGGAGCAGCATGCAAAACGCTGCGTGTTTATAGCCGCACTATGCTGTCTTCTAGCACGTGTTGTCAACGGCCTCATACCACCAACTTCTGATTCTCTGCAAATCTTACATACATTTTAACAAGCAGACTGGTCCAGCACAGTACAAAAACCAGGAAAAAGGATGCTGTTATGATTAAGTATGGATTGTAAAGAGCCTGTGTGAAAGATTTCCTGTGATCTGGCGTTACAGAAACAGCCATCCAGTGAGCTATATGTTCCTTCCTTTTCAGAGCCCAATTCTGCAAGTTGCTGAGCATTAAAGTACCAATTCTTTTCAATAAAAGCTGAAAGACTCCTCATTAGCTCCCAGCATTAGGCTTAAGGACTGAGTTCAGCGTTGATACAGGAACCCTGCTAAAATGTTATTCAAAGGTAAGGAAGCTTCAGATCCTCGAGTACACTTAAGTAGGTACCTCCTGTTTAATTGATCTGAATAAGAGGTAGGCTCTGGGCCTCAGTGCATAAATTGCTGCAACCTTAAGTTATATTGTGTGGTAGGATGCTCTGAGTGCTGAAGTCTGAAGACTCATAAAATAAGAACGGTTCAGACCTTCTTTTTCTGAGACAGCGGCGTGCCTCTTCTCCATGTCCTTGAAACTTGGGATGCTGCAGCTCAAGGTACTCAGGACAGCTCAGTACATTCTCTGCTCACAGTTATTTCCAAATCAGATGGAGAAAGAAAGTAACAGAGATCTTTCTAAAGGACTGGAAGTCTCTATTCCCTCCCACTCCAGAGGTATGGATGGGCTTCGGCAAGCACCGAGGCTTTTGAGCGGTTACTCAAAGGGACAGTCAGACCTTCTCGCCGCTGCTGCAAGGACCCATCTCAGGGAAAATTCGGCTCTCTCAGCCCCTGAGTGGGAAACGCCTGGCAGTGACGTGACGCTCCGGCCCAGCGCTGCAGCCTGCAGAGGAGGGCAGGGAGCGGGACATGGCTTGCGGGCAGCCCGTGCCCTCACCAGGAGCTGGTGGCAGCTGATGGTGGACAACGCATGTTCGGTACCTGCAGCACGGAGGAGTCCCTGGCCATCGTCCTCCTGAGAGCTTTCAGCAGACCCTTTTCTCCCCTCACTGCTGCAATCAGGGCTTGATTGCCCCCCGAGCCCTTGGTCTCCACTGGGGACCTTGCCACCTCCCTGCCCCAGCGAACAGCCAAGCCCCACAGACCCGCAAGTGTCAGAATCTTTTACATACACTTATAAAGGTTTTGAGATTTTTTTCACCTTTCTTTTGGTGTGGGTTTTTTTTTTTCTTTTCTTTTTGTTTTTGAAGCTTGTGCAAAATCATGCCTCTTCCCCCCACTGTTAACAGAGAAATGGCCTTCAGCAGACACAGACATGGATTCATTCCGTTTGGTTAGAAGGAAATTTCAACTTTATCTTACATAAAGTACCTTTACAGAGATGTGTAGGTGACTACATCAAGGAGTCTGGGCAATGCTAAAGTAACATCCACATTTTTCTGACAGAAATGTTGTGATTTCCCATTCTATGGGAATGCCAAACTCCAGATCTTCATTTAAATTCAAAACTTTAAAGTCAACCTTTCCAAAATGTTTCACACAGCAGAAATGTGCTTTAATAAATACAACCGAAAAATACCTTTCTGCTACCAGTTTCTGAAAAAAAATTTTAAATGGATATCTCTAAAAAGTACTGGCCCATCACATCAGTTAAAATGCAGTGACATATTTAAATGCACAGTTATTGAGATACCTCTGTTGATCAGCAGACTCTATTTGCACCTTTCTTTTATTCTTCTTTGTATACAATTGATTTGTGATCACTGAAAGCAAGATCAGAGCTTGGTAATGTGTACTGTACCTCACAGGTTCACTGGGAAGTATTTATTTCTTAATCATGTATCTCTTAGATTAATTGTTTGGGATGATCAAAGGCTCAGCAGGTGGTGGGGATGATTTAGAAACCACAAAATTGGTGTTATCTTTCTGATTGACATCCTATTAGTGCAGCATATATTTCCTGTTTGTCAGGAATGTAAAGTCTGAACATTCTGTAATAATATCTAGTAATATTTTGGAAAGGGAAACCATTGGCTGGCTGCATTTTAACAAGATGAAAAATCTTTTGATTTCCTTCTGTCAGGTTTGAAACAGAAGCTGAGCACATGTAGCCCAACCTTTCCCGAGATAAAGAAAAACTAGCAACAAGACACCTGCTGTTGCTTTTTCTGATTGTCTGGAGCCACAGTTCCTCTCTTAGCCTTGCCCTTTAAAAATGACCAAGCCTGTGAGGTTTTAGAAAGATGTAAAATAATCATCAAAATAATATAAAACCGGAGAACAGCTGTTTTAAGACAGGTTTGAGGCAAGAATAAATAAAGCCTGTCCTGAGAGCTTCTTCCCCTCACCTACCTCAAGCTGCACTTCTCTCCTCCATTTTGGGTCAGGTTTTCCAAGATCACCCCCCTTCCCCTGACAAGAGTAATTCCATCCTCGGGAGAAAACTTGGGATGCAGCCGCTCGAGCTCCTTTCTGAAGCACTAGAATTTCTGGCACTTTTCTTCCTTTGTTTCCCAAAAACTCAGCTAGCTCAGGACATGTTTTACTTTTTTTTTTTTCCCAACTCATTTTCTCTTTTGTTTTTTTTTAGAATAAAACCTTAGCTCATCACTGTTTCATCCCATGCCTTGTCTCAAAAAATACTTTTTTTTTTTTACTTTTTTGCAGTAGGGATGTGTGATATAAATTTGTGGGATAAAAATGGGAATAAAATGAGAAACAAAGAGAACATAAAGTATCTGAGTAGTCTGAGTGAAGACATGGGGAAAGCAAAGCGAGAAACTCAGTGAACCTGGTGTTTCTCAGACTCTTGTTTTCGATCAGCTCCCTCTCTGGGGAGAGGCCTTACTGTAATAACAGCTTTGACCTCTTTCTTTTAGTAAACAATTTGCCTTAAACTAGAAATATACATTCTTGTTGTCAAAAGCAGAATGAGCCACCCCAGGGCATGTACATATCCACAGCTGAAAAGGAAAAAAGCCAAATTTCCAGGGGGGAGGCTGTTGTCTTGTCCCATGGCATGGGAGGACGAGCAAAAGGAGCCCACTCCAAGCCGTGGGGGAAGAGATCACAGAACAGCATCTGCATCTTCTGCAGCAGGGTCCTGCAAACAGCCTTCCTTGCATCTTCATTCTGCCATGCTGCAGCAATGGGCTTCACCTGCCTCTAGCTCCTTTCCCTGGGTAAAAAAGTGTAGTTCTCCAAAAAACGTCCCCTAAGGGATCTTGCACCATGCTAACCGGGTTCGGTGCAGGAGATACCCTAGGGACAGCTGGAGAGAGCCAAGGAATGCATGAAGGCTCCACGTTCTGCAGAACCGGGTCCACCACGGATCAGCTGCTCCTAAAGACAGCTGTTGAAAAGGGGCATTAAGATCAAAAAAAGGCAGTGGTGCCTTTTTGGACATAAGGATGCAGTTCTGTTGTAGCATCTGCCCTCTAAATGACATATTTTTTTAAATATTTCAAAACCATAACAGAAATAAGAACGTTGTCTCCCTTACAGATTATTATGGCTGCTAACCAACATCCCAAATTAACTTATAGTAGATGCTGTTTTGCTTTTATCTGGGTTTAACAAAAAGGTGCTAGGAAATAACACCATCCAAATCTTCCTCGCTGATTATTTTAGGTGCACTTTAATTAGAAATTTTTTTTTTAAGACTTGCAAGATTCCTCCCTACTTTCTGCTATTAAAGTATGCATGGCAGTACTTGTATTTACATTAGCTGCAAAAAGCTTAGGAGGCAGTTGTTGCTTGACACTATTTCAGCCTCAACTTAAAAAAAATAATAACAAACAAATAACAACCCCCTCCAACAAGATCTGCTGTATGCTAATGCGAGGGTTAGAAACTGTCTATTTGTGGGTTTAAGTGTTATTATGTTCAGCAGACTGCAAATAATTTGTTGCTCACTGAAAACTGGGTAAGAAAAGCACAAAAGCCAGGGCAGGTATCGCATTCGCTCATCTCCATGTGTGGTATGCGTGCATCTTCAGGTTCGCAGGAGGCTGTGCCCCAGAAATGGCTCGTGACAGCTTTTCCAGCTGCACAGGACTGTGTAAGGTACACTGCTTCCAATCAGCTTGGGACAGTACCCAACAAACGTGCTTACAGCCACCTCCAGACCATTTCTTACCACTTCTGTTGGCTCTTAGAAAACCTCGTATTGAGCAAACACAGGGAGAAGGAAGAAGATACGTAAATCAACACCTGATATCATATCTTTTTGCTTACGAAAAAGACTAACAAACAAAAAAATAAACCAACCTTGTGTGGTCATCCAGACTTAGACTCATGGAATCATAGAATGGTTTGGGTTGGAAGGGACATTAAAGGCCATCTAATGCAGTGAGCAGGGACATCTTCAACTAGATCAGGTTACTCAAAGCCCCGTCCAGCCTGACCTTGAGGGTTTCCAGGGATGCAACATCTACCACCTCTCTAGGCAACCTGTGCCAGGGTTTCACTACCATCACGGTAAATAATTTCTTCCATCTAATCTAAACCTACCGTCTTTCAGTGTATAGCCATCACCCCTTGTCCTACCACTGCAGTCCCTTATAAAGAGTCCTTCCCCATCCTTTCTGTAGGTCCCTTCAGGCACCGGCAGCTGCTCTGAGGTCTCCCCGCAGCCTTCTCCTCCCCAGGTTGCCCNGCCCCAGC
>Ga0065711_1040581_pt1 | contig 16838 bp, 8 predicted proteins | sample Hoacrofraction12_FD_59098 | JGI IMG/M metagenome (GOLD analysis project Ga0065711, IMG submission 59098) | Hoatzin crop microbial communities from Cojedes, Venezuela - Epithelial fraction 12 v2 (version 2) | ecosystem: Host-associated > Birds > Digestive system > Esophagus > Crop | place... | reverse complement strand
AAAATGAGTCAGTGGGCATGGGGGGGGGGGAGGCTTGGTGGTCTCGCATTCCTCCCCCAAAGGCAAGTGCTCAGCTTCCTTGGCTATGTGACTTAGGTGGGTTTCACAAGCTGACCACCCTGCCTCCGCAAGGTTTTGCTCAGTCTACCACACTCCCTTAGCAAGGTGAGGAAGTTCCCAAAGCACAATGCCCCATTTAGGAGTTTGATTTGAGCATCTTTATCAGTTTCTCCCAAGATGGATGTTTGAGACAATTGCTCACTCTGTCCTGGGGATGTTTGTGACAACTGCCCACCCCAGCATGGGGCTGTACACCCCACGAATAGTTCTAACACTTAATGGGTCCATTGATGTGAGTCTTTAAAATATTGCTTTATTAAAAAAAACAAACAAAAAATCCCAAAAAAAACCCGCCTCTGAGCACTTAGCTTTCCTCTCAAGCAGTAAACATTGATCAGGCTGGACAAGGTGGCAAACTAGTCTCTCTGAAAAATTCATTTGTATGAAGCACAGTCACATGCTGTTGTCTATCATACGTTTGTCTTCTGAAGTCAGGGAAGAGAAAGGGCCACTGTCAGAAGAGATTCCTACCTGCTACCTGAGCACTACTTGAGAAGGATCAGGTAGCTCACTGGAGACTTCTGTCTCTTGAGGAAGCTTAGACAATTAGCTTCAATAGTATTTAATAGCTACGTGAGGCAGACTTCATATCACTCCAAGATACTGAAGGACAGTAGGATGACAGGTAAAGCGGTTAACAAACCTGAAACATTTAAAAGTTCTGTCAGCTTTGAAAGACACTTCTCTAGGTGTGCATTTCATCTGTTCACTTCTCTCCCATTGCGTTGAGCATCAGTGACAAATGTTCTTAAGCATAATGATGACTTAAATTTGAATAACATTCCTCCTTTTTAGAGAAAGGACAATTTCACCCCTAAATATCTTTTCTTGTAATCTTCTTTACAGGAAAAATTACTCTGCATGATTTAAAGCGATGTAAGTTGACAAATGTGTTTTTTGATACGTTTTTCAACATTGAAAAATACCTTGACCATGAACAGAAGGATCAGTTTTCTATGTTGCGGGTGAGTATGAAGCTTTAAAAGTCTTTTTAGCTATGTGCTTAGCAAACAATATGTTTCTGTATAACTTGCAATGTGATTGTTTAGGATGGCGAAGGTGAAAGCCAAGAGGTCTCTGACTGGGAGAAGTACGCTGCTGAAGAGTACGATATCTTGGTAGCAGAAGAGGCAGCAAGTGACCAGTGGAACGATGGGTAAGACATTCTTAGCAGGAGGGTTGGTACAAATCCCCACCACTAATGTGGAGCCTCCCCACCACTACCATTCTTGATGCTCCTTTTGTTAGAACATTGCTGTTTGTTGTGTTTCACAGTGTGCTCAGTGAGGGAGGAAGAACTTTGCTCATATCTCTAACTGCATATTGCTTGATGGTTGGTGATCACGTTGGTTTTGTAAAATAAAAGGTCCCGCTTCAGATCTTGGGAGGAAAAAAGATTTGAAAAAGTTTCAGCTCTAAACTAAATACAAGATTAATTTTGTGTAGCTCGTTGTTAAATGAATGAAGACCTTCATTAAAAGTTTTCTGGGGAAAACATTCTTACTTCTGAACTCCTAAATTCTGTCAGCTTAGAAGTATTTTCTCACAGTTCTCCAAGAATAAATAAGATAATAATCTTGCAGTTTCAAAATTACTCCTCTACTGTTGCTATGTAGCTTCCAGAACCTCCTGGAATCCAAAGTCCCAGATTTGCCATTCGTTTTGCTTACATAAAAAGATAAGGAAAACAAGTACAAATTTAACTTGTTTTAGGCCTTAAGTTGATGGACCCATCTAGAGAAAACATTGTCCTGCGTTTTCTACATCCGTATTCCATTTTAAAATGTCTTGGATTCTTGCTAGGCATTTAGAGAATATTTAAGAGACTGCTTTAAAACCTGCAAAATCAAAATCCTCGTCACACATTGATTTCAAGAAACTTCATAAAAGAAAGCGTATGAGGGGAGAAAGGGGAGGGAGACAATTGTTATCATTACCCAGCCTCTTCAGCATTAAGGAGGATCATATGCTTAACTCTTTGTGGAATCCTCCCCTAGAATTGATTAATATTATGGACATAAGCCAGAAAATAACTGAAGTTTTGTTACTGTGAGTTAGGCAATGTTATATCTTCAGTGTTTTTTTTGTTTGATCTCTTAAGGTCATAGACTAAGTTTGGGGAAGGTATAAAATAGGTATGTACATTTTTGACAATTGTTTGAGACACTGTAATGCTGAGTATAATAGCTTAAATTTGATGGACTGGGGAAAAGAACAGCTTCTACAGTCTTCCTGGCTGTGAAATGTTATAAGTAACTCAGCTGACAAAGCGGGATTCTTAGAAACTGCTGAAGGATTTGGAGAGGAAACGGCCTCAAGCTGCATCAGGTGAGGTTTAGATTGGATATTAGGAAAAATTTCTTTACTGAAAGAGTGCTCAGGCATTGGACCAGGCTGCCCAGGGAGGTGGTGGAGTCGCCATCCCTGGAGGCGTTCAAAAAACGTGTGGACGTGGCCCTTCAGGACATGGTTCAGTAGGCCTGCTGGTGTTGAGGTGATGGTTGGACTTGATGATCTTAGAGATCTCTTCCAACATTAATGATTCTATGATTCTGATTTTATTTTTTTTGGCGCTCTGTTTTAGAATGCCCTTGTAAAATTAACACGTTTAAACCATCAGGAGTCAAAATTCTGAACAGTTACTGGTGGACCTAGGCTTCTTCTGACAGGGTCAGACCAGCCCCTACGGCATCCGCCATCATCTCAGTGTCAGTCAGTGGGGCCCCCTTAGAGGAATACAGTAAATCAGTGCATCAGCATGCCAAGTGGAGAGCCCAGGCTCGAGGCAGAAATGGCTAGCATTTAGGAGCCTCGAGGTACTGTTAAATCTGAACATCTGAAATCTTAACTAGAACCACTTTCTCGAGTGTTCTACACCGCTGTTGTTTTGGCCTTGTTTTCTCTCCCTTCTGCTGGTCTGTTTGTTTACTTCTATGGCAGTAGTTGTGTGGGTCTCCACCTTCCTGTTTTAAAATTCTGCTGCTGTTGTGATGTTCTAGGAAGTGAGTGATAAGCCCATTTTGCCCATTTTCAGATAAAGTTGTGAAACTGAGATGATTCTTGACTAAATTTGTCTCAACCTCACCCGAGAGCTGGTAGTTAAATGCAGATTTCCAGGATTCCACTAAGATCCTATTATTCTGTCTTACCGCTCTTAAAGCCTCTTCCAGCTTTGCTGTGGAATACCCTGAGAAACTCATTCTCTTGTCAGTCAAGATCTACTGAGGGTCCAGAAGTATCCTACGTGGTCTGCAAGAGTGAGTCCTTGGCTAGGTTGTCAAGGAAGGATTTCAGCTGTTGCTCCAGTGTTCTGTCCTGAGACAGCCTACGATATCGCTGGCATCTGAAACTCATCAGAGGCAAAATACCCTTTTGATATTAATAGTAAGGGACCCGCGTGTCAGGAAGTCAAGTTATTCTGCACCTCTGATAAGGGTTTGAAATTGGTGGGCTGTTGTAGAGAAGGGTCATTTTGTAAAGTTCTAAGATAATGTTTAGGTACAATTTCACCCACAAGTGCAGATGGGAGATAAGGAGCCTCAAGGTGCTTTTCTTGTGATTCAGTTGTTAACTCATTGACTGCAGCAGTTTCTCTGAACTAGGAGCATCTCTGACTATTGTTTAGACTAAATTATTTTAATTTTATATATTTCCCACCCCCCTCCAATATGTCTGCTCTTGGTGAAGATAAAAGCTGCAAAATTCACAGCCAGTGTACTCAGGGTCAGATCACTTCTGTTCTTTTCCGTGAAAAATTTATCCGAAGTGTACCTGAAACCATGGTTCTGTGGCTTTACACAGAAAGGGGACAAAATGGAAACTAAAGTACAAAATGTTTCTGAAGTTAAACCTTTAGATTTATTTTTTTTTAATTTACCTGAAATTTCCACTCTCCAGTAAAGTTCTAACAGATTTTGGACACGTAAGTTTTTTCAGGTATTTCCAGGAAGTTTATTCTCTCCATGGCATAGGCACAGTCTTCTTTGTATGTCCGTGCAATTACAACTTAAGGAATACAGAGAATACTGTGGAATGTAGGGTGCATAAAGTAGACTCCTAATAATGCTAGAAAAAATGCACCTTCGCTATGTGAATGCACTCCTTAAGGAAAACCAGCGCCGTGGTCAAAGAATGATATAGTGGAGTACACTGGGACATGGAGGAGAGAAGGGGTATGATGCAAGAACACCAGCAAAAATACATTATGAGCATTTTAAGTTACTGTGGTGTACAAAAACTTTCCTTAAAATCACTTACTGCACTTAAGGTTGTAATGCCTGCCCAAACTGAAGTGACTGTTTGACAACCCAGTATGAATGTTTTATTGGATTACCTCAGATGGTAAATATTTTCCTGATGTTCCTATTAAAAGTTGATCTGAAACTTGGGAGTGGTATAGAGAGATCTAGAAACAGGCTGATTTCTTTACATTTGCATGAGCTTTAGAAGTGGAGGGGGAGGACTTCTTAGAGGGGCTGTAGCTGTATGGTTTTATTTTTATGAAAACCTCTGTGCTGGGAATAGCAATAGACTTTCTAATACTGTGAGAAGTAACTCAGTTTCAGGAAAACTGAGACAGCGTTTCTAAATTTCCTTAGTATCTTGGAAAGGAGTAAAAGTGATATTCCATGAGGCCACCAAAGCTTTGGAGGAGAGTAGGATTTTCATTTGGCCCAATAATGTTTGAAGAACAATCTCCTGCGTATAGGATAGCTGGAACCTGCAAACAGTGTTGGAGAGATTCCCATGCTGCCGTGTTTAACGACTGGTGTAGCTGCTGTCGCCTCCCTGCACCACTATGCAATAAGCAAATCCAAATGGTGTGTGAACATGTTTCTGTTTAAAAAAAGAAAACAAACAAAAAAACCATCCCCAAAGATGGAATGAGTGGTGTAGAAGACTATAAATTACAGGTATTTGAGCTAAAACTGTTGTTACGGTAGAATATGCATCTTTCTTCCAAATCCTTGTGTTCAGATGTGTAACTCGATAAAGTAACTCTGAGGATGACTTTTGTTTCCCGTTCAAATCAGCGCTGAACTTGTAAGAGAAACCCAAGGTATTCTGTTTGCTGCACTGATTGATGCTCACATAATCAAGGCTTTAATACCCCAGGGAAGGATGAAATAACAAAAACAGGAAAAAAAAAAAATCAGGAACTATTTTCTACTTCTGCTTAATCTTTACCTGATGTTATCAAAGCATCTTTATGTTGTTAAATATTTTTTACTCAAAATGGTGAAGCTGGCTTAATGTTTGCTTATCTCTGACATGTTTCAACAGAATTGCATTCACAATGAAACTGTTGCTCCTGCTCCCACCTCTCCTATTAACAGTACTCTGTTCTAGTGTTCATCCTGGATTCTTAGTACTGAGCTTCTTTGCCCTGTGTCTTTCTCTGAAAGAACACTTCTAATCACCACCTAATGCTGTTACAAAGTCACATTTGAAGAACAGATACTGCAGTGTCTAAAGCTCGTACTTTGCCCAGTCTCGAGAGCAGCTGGAAATGGTCGCCTGCGGAGATGAGACTTGGTAGCGCTTGGGAAGACGTGCATGAACCTGAGTCAGCCTCGCCTGGGAAGTGGTCAGCTCTTTAATCTGACCTCATAAATCTCTATGGACATCTAAGTTTCACTTTTTTTATTAATCTGACCTCATAAATCTCTATGGACATCTAAGTTTCATTTTTTTTAAACAGCTATCAATTCTAGATTGATCCCACCCAAACAGTGCTGAAGCTGATCTTCTTAAGTCAGTCTTCAGTGACTTGAGTTAGCTAAACCTTACATTTCATTATCTGTCTGTTCATTTGCATCAGCAGCAGGCAGTTATCAGCAATTTCTCATTAAACAATTGGCTTTTGCTTTCTAGCATCTGCTTTAAATACACAGTTGGTTCCTATCACTTCCTTGGGCTCATGTGCGTTTTAGTAACACTTTCAGTATTCTTTCTCTTTTGTATCTACAACAGGTGTAGTTTGTTCTACCCAATGCAGCATAATTTCAGCTTTCTTGAAATCCTCTGAAAGGGTTTCTGTCAAGCACCTGAGTCTTGCGTTTGACCATTTCTGCAGTACCTGCTCTGAATTCTTTCAGTAAAGCTGCGTATCTCACCAATTAAAAGCTCTGCGCATGAAGGGAGAGTAAGCTAGCTTAAATTTAAGTAATTCTGACAGAAGCCTAGTGCTGCTTCTGGTTACGTCATCCCTGGAGGTGTTCAAAAAATGTGTAGATGTGGCACTTCAGGACGTGGTTTAGCAGGCATGGTGGTGATGGGTTGATGGTTGGACTTGACCTTAGATGTCTTTTCCTTAACAATTCCATGATTCTATTTATGATTTTACTGTGAATATGAAATATTGGAAATTATGTCTGTCCTGTGGGTGCCTTGTTAGTGTTCCAGCATTTGGGCACTTCCCAGCATAGCAAGACTCTCTCATTTTCTTTCTTTGCTTGCTCCTAGGTATGAACCAGAGCTGAATCCTGTAGACCATCAGAAGGCCAATGTCCTCAAGTATCAAATGGAAAAAAGACCATTTTTTGAAATGCCTTCCCATCTGGCTGATGTAGACTTGGATGAATATGACTACGAAGAGGACTTTGAGTAGTGGTTACTTCTGGTCAGCACTTGCAGAAGAGAAGGGACAGCCTGCAGCAGGTCTGCTACACACCTACATGTTTCAGTGGGGTTTGTTTCCAGGAAGTCAGCTTAGTTTTGTGCTAAAAATATTTAATCACTACACTACCTTTTAAGGAGAAGAAGCGCGTTTGTATTGAATGATAAAACTTTTTGTATTTATTCAATAGTCTATAGCTTGTAAAATAGATTAAAATATTTATTTACGGATGTTGCGTAATTCCTTTTGGAAGAATAACAATATTGGACTTTAGAGACTCTAAAAGTAATCTACTGTTTCTGAGACCTGTGTAATTCTAAGTTGATGTGTGGTGCACTGACCATCTCCGTCCCATGTGCGCCCAGGCGTTCTTGTCCTGGTACGGGAGGTAAGGAGACAATTTATACCTGCCCCGCGAGGCTGACGCGCTCATAAGCAGTTCCAGGGCTCTGAGGCCTTGGCAAGGAAGAGACGTGACTGGGTGGGACACTTACAAACCGCGTTTTGTTTGACAAGCTGAGCGTATTGGTGCACGAGGAAAGCGAATGCCTGAGACTAGTTGCTTCTCTCCTCTGGTAGTCCTTGTCGGCCCCGACTTTAATTTTACTTGCCCCTTTAAACTTCAGTCTTTTCATTGATGTTCATGACAAAGGTTATTTAATAACAAAGTCTGTTTTAGTGTTCATACTTGATCCAAAATGAGTGTGTTCATTCATGTAGAAGGAACCAATTTTTTTAAATCCTTTGTATAAATGTTACTTGATCGGTGATGTGCACTAATTTGTTGTGGGCATTCAGTGCTTTTGTCTGTCCCCCCCCTTCAGTTGTGTGCTATTGACACATTCCATGGGTATTCATCAGTGTCACAGCAGCTTGAAATTGTTGCCTCACTCCTACTGTTAAACTGGTTTTATTGGAAAAAAAAAAATGTACAAAAAGATGTAAGTTATTTTTTTGGTTGCAGTGTAGATTTGTTAAAATGTTTAAAAAATCATGTTTGTATTTTCAAATAAAGATTTTCATACATGTAATGTAAGAGTTCTAATTATTACGTGCTGCATGCAATTAACTGCCTACTCTTAAAGAACAGTTTAAGATACAGTGGGTTACACATGTCTGCAGTCTTGCTGCACATTCAAAGCAATCAAGCTCTAGCAGGTGTTTCTTCATCCAGAAGACAGCGTTGCTGAACAGCTGGAACTGGTAAATCTGTTCCACTCAACTCCTCACAGTACTTTGCGTAGAGACTGACAGACCTGTGTATCTCAAGTAATGAAACTCATCACTAACATCTGTAAGTGAGCCTTTCTGAGGAAAACTCAAGTTGTTTTAATAGCCTTCAAAGGATTCTTAAAAATGAAGTCAGGGTTGATCACTCCAGTTTGATGAGTCTTCTTAAATGTCACACTTCCCTGGTGCTGGTCAGATTCCCTTGGGGTTTTTCAGCAGTGAAGATGGAGCATTTCTGTGAAGCTGTGGTCCCAGAGGTGCTGGAGGCAATGAGGACTAACTGGCTTTCTGGGAGATTATCTTGAACTTCTGTTGCTGTCAAGAGGCAGTGGCCTGCTGCTTTTCCCTACCTGCATCCCCCCTTCTTCACAAGGGGGCTTGTACAGGGGCATGTACAGCCAAGGGCTTTTGCATTGCACACTGCCTTTTTTCCCTTAAACACACAGAGCTATGGTGCAGGGTAGGTCTCTGCTGCAGAGGGGAGATGCTTTGTATTTATTGAAGTGCCTGCTAAACCCTGCTCTCCATTATACTTGTGATAACCAAGTCCCTTTTTTCCTAAAGGACTTGCACAGCTCCAGTAGAGCAAATTATGGTGTTATTGTGGAAATTGCTTTTCTTGCAAAACATGAATGAGAAAGATTACTGCACCTTCCCCCAGAAGGATAATTCCTAGCCCTAGTCTTTCATTGCAAGAATTAAAGTATCTGCATGTTTGGTGAGGTAAACATGGCTATCCCAGTCCAGGTGTGGGGGAGAGTCACGGGGAATGGAGAACAAGTGGGCTGGGGTGAGAATTGGCATCACCTTGTGGAGTGCTGCCTCTCCCCTCGCATTGGCCTACTGCAGACTTAACTATGTGAAACAAAATGCAACACTTCTACTGTTGCCACTTGAGGACACCTTGGAGACATTCATGGCGTTCCATTCCACGCTCCTGGGAGCTCACTTCTCTGTCTGTCTAATAACAGGGCAAACTGGAAGGCCAGTAGCCCTGCTGCTCTTCTGTCTCCAGACTTAGTGTGGGAAGGTCTCCTGCACTTTTAATACTAACGGATAGCAACAGTTATGTAGTTTATTTTACACAGTTACAATCCTACATACATGTATAAAAAAAACTAAAGCTGATGATTGATAGGCTTAATGCAGTGTGTGATTCCATGGAGCAGTGACAAAGGGTCAGCAAAAGCAGCCAGCACGCCCCAGCCCCTGAAACACTCTTGAGTGAAGAGCATTTACAAATTCTTAATGGAACAACTTCTGTGAAGGGCTGTATTTACAGTCTATTTACATTGTCTTTTCAGGCTTTGTATTTTCCAAGTAAATACCACATGATCACTGCATAGGAATGATTTCTTCCAGAGGAAAATACTCAGTCAACTGGTCCGCTGCTTCTTTCTTTGTTACATAGAAGCCTTGATGCCAGCCTCCTGGGAACACGGCCTGAGCCCCACATACCACATCTCCCTAAGCACTGGAATTCAGAAATCCAGGTTCTCCATCTTACAGGCAGGAGAGGGCATGGCCAGGTCACTTGCCATCACCCAGCAGGTCACAGCTGGGCCAGGCTACAAGGAAGTGAGCAGGCATCCATCGTGGTTATCTCACAAGTTAACCAGTACGTCCAGCAGAACACTGCCCATGCACTGGCACGAGCGAGCTTGTCTCATCTAGTTCAGTCTCTGACTCAGAATTTGTCAATACCCCGCTTCCAGTCCTTCGGCTGGGAGTTGTTCCAAGGCAGCACCCAGGCCCCGGCTGCAGCTGAGCAACGATGATGTTCAGAACGCCCGCAGCCTTAGAAGCACAATGGCCAAATCGGTAACGCCACGAACAGCAACATGGAGAAATCGAGCGCAGTGCTTGTACCGAACCGGTTCTGGCTGGATCCCCACAGGCAGAGACTTGACTTGATCCAGCTCTCCTGCTGCCTTGGTTGATACCATCACAACCCCATTTTTCAGTTAAACAATTTGCAGAAAAAAACGGTAGCATGTTCTTCACTTCCATTTATCCTCTCAGCTTCTTAACTGTCCTATATTAGAAGAAAAAAAGATTTAAGTCAGTCTCATACTAACAAGAAAACATCATCTAAGAGCACATAAGTCATCAGAATGAAAGTGTAGCCCCTAACCATTTAGCAGCTTGGCCACAGGTGGCTCTCGGAAAGCACTGCATTTAGCTTCCACAAGAGGAAAGAAGCATTTCTCTACCACAAGGCGCCCAGAAAAGGCACTGCAGGGAAAGGCCACGTAAGTAGTCTGTTTTCAGTGTGGCTTCGGTCTTGGTCCAAGCATACGGCCCAAACAAATTTTACATTTTATAAAAGGCATATGACTGGAAGACTAGAAGTCCCTTTTTCCTTCTAGTCCTCTTTAAAACAAACCCACCACCACTCAAATATGAAAAGAAACCATTTGTTCAACTTTACAGGAAAAACTCATTTAAAAAGTCAAAAATCAGACAAGGTCTTTGAATGTGGCTCAGAGATCCCAGATAACCAGAGCCACTGGAAATCAAGGGGTTGCCTGAATCACTGCAAAAACCCTGTCTGCCAAACACTGCATTTACATTCCATCGGAAGTTCAGAGAGCGGGGGAAAGACAGGAGAAACACCTGAAGGAACCACCCAGCCCCTAGCAATGGCCGACACAGGACACCCTCAGAGGACAGGAGAGATGTTCTAGGCTGCAGCATGGGAAACCTCAGGGCCTCTCTATTTTTTTCTCCCCCCCCACCTGTCAGTACAGTCGCCGCTGCAAGACCCGTGGTGTCCTTGCACTCCACCGACCCGAAGGGCTGAAAGTCCTTCCCTGCTGCAAGCACCCGCTCCAGGGCTGAGCCGAGACCCAGGCAGGCAGCTGCAGTTTTGCCAAGCTATTATCTGATCCCAAAGGCAACCGGTGCCCGCAAGACAACCCCCAGGCCACACTGGCTGCCACTCCCAGCCCAGTACGTCCGCATGCTTCCCTTCAAATCCCCGGCTGCTCTGGGGACAATTTAATCTCCCTGCAGCCCTGACTGGAAAAGGGCAAGAAACAAGGGACACTCCAGTGAGAGCCCTGGGCTGACGAGTGATCGGACACATTCCGAGTCTTTCTATCTAAGGAGCGCAACGCAAACACCGTTTCTGAAGCAGACATTCCCTGCAGGCCATGCAGCAGTGCCATCTCTGCCATGTGTCAGTAACATGAAGCAACTGCAGCAAACGGATCTTTATCAAGGTGCTTCGCACTACGGGAAAAAAGGAAATGGGATCCTCCTCAGAACGCACCCTCGCTGGTGCTCAGTGTACCTAACGATGTCTAGACGCTGTAATAAGAACTGCCTTAAAAATGCAGATTGAGCTGAAGGAGACTACAGCTACAGCCGGAAAGGGAAGAAGGGAGAAACTCTTCTCTAAGCCTGACAGGGGCCACAGAAGAGCAGCCGCTTGCTGCTCGGTGGGTACTCACAAGATTCTGAACTCACGTTCACCCACCCCAACTACAGCTGTCCTCAGAGCTGGAAAACCCAGGCCGGAATTACCTGGTCTGCACCAACCACATCAACATCGACATCTTCAGTTGTGTCTTCTGCTTGACCCTCCTCTGAGACAGCTTCTGTCTTAATCTCATCTTTGCTGGGGGGGGAGAAAAAAAAAAAAAGCTAAGTCTTGAGAAACTTTATTACAGAGGTGCACACTGCACAAGCGTGCTTCGGGCAGAGTAGCTCACATACTAAGATCTGCTGCTGAGATACCCACGTAAGGTAGCCCAAGTTTCTGGCCCAGCATTTCTGAGGCAGGAAAGAGGTTATGCTCTGAGGAACTGCCAGTAAAGCAGTTCAGAAACAAAACATTCATTTGAACAGGGGCTGGATCTGTCATCACCTACACGTCCAATAAATTTTTGTTCTATTTGACTTGTATTCACGAGGTCCATTCAACAAGTGTCCCAAAACCTGGAAAAGCATGCATCTTTCTGGGATTTGTTTTTCATCTTTTAACTTACCAATACGGGAACTGGCACCTAACAAACACCTCCATAAATGGACTGTATGAGAAGAAAATATCCCAACTGAGCACTTTGTGCACTTTACAGAGCTCAGAAGTGGACTCCAGATTCCCTGTTTCTGCCAAACCTCTCTCACATCCATGGGGCTTCACTCAGGCGCGTGCGCATGTTGCCCACAGACACACACCTCTCTAAAACAAAGTCACCAGTTACTCAGTAGTTAATGGCAGACTGCAGAGACAAGAATGCCCGTTCATTGCCAGAGATGCAGAAACCACTCCCCGTCACGCCGCAGCAAACAGCCAGGGAGTAACTGACACCACAGCCCTCCAATCAGGGCCAGAGATAGGAGGAGTGGGACAGGGAACCCTCCTCCTTCCGTGTAAATCCAAGAAGGCACAGAAGCCCTGTGACGGTGGGGGATGATCAGGCTAAAGCAGCAAACGCAGGTCCTGGACTGAGGAAACCCACACCCCAACCTGTCCCTGGGACACAACCCCACAAGCCAGCCAGGAGGGGCACACACCCTGTGCCCTTTGCCCATGGAGGTATTACACAAAACAGCAGCAGAGGTGGACAGAGAGACCCCAACTGTCAATACCAGGACAAGTGAAGGACCTTGTAAGACATAAAACTCTCACCAGCATCTTCTCCGCAGCCCTCCTGGACAAAGGAACGGCAAATGTTGCTGCAAGTGCACCTCTCGAGATTTTAGCCTCTTTCTACCTTTCCCTGCCGCAGAGACGACGGGGGAAGCACGCTGCAGGTCTGGAGCTCTGCTTGCTGCTTCGGTCTGGCTGGTTTCAGGCAAAGACCCTGTAACGGACAGTGAAAAGGCTCGTTCTCCAGCCTCACTCTCAAAGGTCTCGCGATGGACATTTCCAGCGTGTTCCCCACAGCACTGAAGCAATGGGGCCACACTCCAGGGGAGATCTGGAGCAAAACATTCATCTATTGAAGGAACCAGCTAAAAGCCACATGAAAGAAAATAAATCTACTTTGCCCACTGGTCATTTTTGCCATCTAGATTTACGATCTTGGCCTTGGTCTACCAGTGCTATCAGCACTGTGGAGTCTATATGAAAGGAGGGTCTTTCAAGACAAGAAGGGAGGGCTTTTGGGACACAAAGGAACAAGCTTTCTGATGGCAGGTCACTGGAAAGAAATTTTCTGAAAAAGGATTAAGAGAGAAATTAAAGGATGCTCTGGAAAAATTCCCTTTCCTCCACATACAACTGCTCGCGTCCATAGGACGTGGCACTTTTACTAACAATTGGTTTCATCATGGCTTTACTACGTTTAACTAAGTCCCACTGTATCGGCGCAGTGAATACCTCATTACACATTAGAAGTTCATGAGAGCTGCTAAAGCCTGGATCCAGCCCACCTAACCATAACTCTTGGGAATATAAGAATAAGGAAAATAATAAGGAATATATATATTTTTTATAATATTTAAGGAATACAATATAACATAATATGATACAAGTTAGGAATATAATCCTACAGGCTCCCTAGAAATTCAATGAAGACACACCCCCCCCAAGATTATTTAGCCCAGATCTTTGGGCTGAAATCTGAATCACCTTCTGGAAACACCTCTCCTGCGTTAATTATCTACAGGGCCTAAAGCAACAACACCCTTAACTTGACAACTGAAAGCAATGTACCAAGTCTCAATGGCACAGACAAATGCCACAGCTCAGCACAGAGCAGAATTCACATGATCCTGAATTCTGCTCTTCAATTCTTCTAATTCAGGATTATTCAGATAATCCTGAATTCTGCTCACCCAAAGTCTCTAGACCGACCTTCCTGCTACTGAGTGATGAAGAGGCCTTTAACAACAACAAAGCTGAAGGCAAAAGCCACAGCTCAAACTGGAAAGTCCACAACATCCAACACATTGTGGTATGGCTAACGCAAAGCATGAAGTGCACTTTTGCTGGGACAAAGCAAATACAGCTGATCCAGAACAGGGAAGTTTTCATACCATTAGACAATTTCCTTTTAAAAGAAGACATCTTGGATGTGCCCACGGGGGACCACTCTCCTGAACCGCCAAGGACAGAGCTCTCGTCATCTTCATTTGCCAGTAAAGAGTTCCTGTAGCAAATCAACGGCTGCCATTCATCTCCTCTGCAAGGCAGTGGTTCTGCTACAAATCTCTGTAAGTAAGCATATCTGGAGAAAAACCAAGCAAGCATAAGAAAACTCAGTATCTTTCCCCTCAATATGTAGGGAAGCTATTGCTAGAAAGGCATTTTCCCGTTACTCTCCAAAGGTGCACACAGCACTGTCAAAGAAAAAAAAAGGGCAACCCTTTTCTCACAAATATGTGACATCTCTGAAAATACTTAAATATTTAAAATGTAAATGTCTTCAAAGCTAAAAGAGCGCTTGAATTTTAGCGTTAGAAACAACACTAGATTCACAGGAATTACAGAATTACATCAGTCTCTAGAAAGAATTTCCTGTGCACAAAAAGTCACTGCCAATCACTGCTGCCAGGAGCAGTCTGACCGGAGCAGAACTCTACGAGGATGCACCCCTTCTCCTGGTGGCCCTTTTTGGCCCCACGGACTGCAGGGCAAAGGAGATTCCAGGCAAGAGATGCTCCTTGTGATTCAACAGTACAGCAGGTCAGGAAATGGGTTATTTATGCCATGAGTGCCTGTTTTGTCAAAATTTAAAAAACAAACAACCAATAAACCCACTTTTCTGTAGCATCATCTCAAACTCAGTACAATTCTCTTAGGTTCCCAATAAAATTTCCAGTGTCTGCAAGAAGCAATTGACAGCTCTGCAGCTACGACAACACACAGGGTGTGGGAAACATTGGTTCAAATCCCTGTTCTGCCTGATTCAATCCAGAGACTTGACACGGGTCCTCCCTGAATCCCAGGTGAAGCTATCACCTTTACTGGCACAAAGAGGTCTCCTTCAGACATTCTTTTTGAAAAACAGGACATTTCTGACAAAGTCTTTCTGACCCATTCCTACTTCATAACAGTAAGAAAAGAAAAACAAAGTCTGACCCAGGATTAGAAACTGGATATTCACTATATTTCAGCTACAGTTCATCACTTAAAAATCAAGCCCAGTGTTGTTAAAACAGACCCCACCTTAGCAAATACCAGAAGCGACAGTTTTAACGCCAGCCTGTACAGTATATTATTCCTTCTTTGATTAGGAGTGTGGCCTGGAAAATATCAGGCGTTTAATTCGCTTTGCCAAACAAGAAAACCGGTGCTGGGAGGAGGTCAGGGTAAGCACTGACTCTGAAACCATTAGAGTCGGGGACCCTGGGGGCCCCAGGGATCAAGAAATCCCGGTAATGGAATTTGTTGGTTTCGAACAAGCACGTATTGTAACTACTGTTTTAGGGTCTAATCCAACTGCTATCAATGTCAATGGAAAGACTCCTACCAATTCAGGAATCAGGCCCTTCATGCTGCTTGTTATTCAATAATTCATTTCTTGTGTGCTTTTTGTGGCACAGAGCAATTGACAAGTCAGATATTTTACTGCTACAGCCTGGGCAATTACAGGGGAGGAGGTTAAAATCCATATACTTTGATGGTGTTGAAATACACTCCTTTCTAACAAATGCCCATATTCTGTATCTCATCTGTTACAGGTACATTCACATATGTTAGCATACAGACCTGGACATCAATCCTATGTTTAATAGTAAAAATGAAAATAACCAGATGTTTATTTCTAAAAGTTCATGTTGACCTAAAACATTCCATCCAGTAATTTATGATGGAGCTAAACCTAAATATTTCTAAGAGGAAATATAATCTCCAGCCGCTGCAAGGCATTTTAGGCCTCCCAGAATAGAAACTATTACTCTAGAAACATAGTCTGAATGTAGTTGTGGATAAAATTGCCATTTCCCCCCTTGTGAATTTTATTGTTTCCCCTTTGTTCCCAGCAGCAGTGGGAGGGTCCAAAGCAGGAAGAACTGAAGTCAAACAGCATTCCCTGCTAGGTTCTGTGTTTCCCACAAAAGTTTTCAATGAATCTAATACATTCAGAATTATACTTCTGGAATATATCCACCGGTCAAGAGGTTAAACACAGTCCTAGGAAAAAAATCATCAGGATTTAGCTTTAAATCTGCCCACATTAATGATGAAATATTTGCCTCTTGTTTAATTAAAAAATACTCCTTGGAGGTAAATGAAATGACAGAGTTTTTCAAGGATGGATTAATATAAATCTACTTACTGCACAAGTATCAACACACAGATCATAACAGCTCTTTAAAATCCAGATAACATGGACAGAGTTGTACAGAAACTGTACAAAACCAATTCTAGTCATAAATCTCAAAGATTCTCTCTGAGAAAAATGCAAGAATAGAAATGGAAGTTATCCCTGCCCATAGATTATCCAATTTAGATCTACCAGGGGTTGTAATCAGTATATGTCAAATATTTTTTGTTCTGTATTTTGCATTTTGGGTTTGAATCCATTTTTTCAATATATTGGCTGGGTAGCTGGCAATCGTTAATAAACTGTATCTCATAGAATCACAGAATCATAGAATGGTTTGGGTTGGAAGCGAGCTTACAGATCGAGTTCCAACCCCCCTGCCATGAGCAGGGACACCTTCCACTAGACCAGGTTGCTCAAAGCCCCATCCAACCTGGCCTTGAACACTTCCAGGGAGGGGGCAGCCACAGCTTCTCACAGAATCACAGAATCACAGAACGTTAGGGGTTGGAAGGGACCTCTGTGGATCATCTAATCCAACCCCCCTGCCGAAGCAGGGTCACCTACAGCAGGCTGCACAGGACCTTGTCCAGGCAGGTCTTGAATATTTCCAGAGAAGGAGACTCCACAACCTCCCTGGGCAGCCTGTT
>Ga0065711_1040580_pt1 | contig 16839 bp, 7 predicted proteins | sample Hoacrofraction12_FD_59098 | JGI IMG/M metagenome (GOLD analysis project Ga0065711, IMG submission 59098) | Hoatzin crop microbial communities from Cojedes, Venezuela - Epithelial fraction 12 v2 (version 2) | ecosystem: Host-associated > Birds > Digestive system > Esophagus > Crop | place... | reverse complement strand
GACGGAGCACTGGAACAGGCTGCCCAGGGAGGTTGTGGATTCTCCTTCTCTGGAGATATTCAAGACCCGCCTGGACAAGGTCCTGTGCAGCCTGCTGTAGGTGACCCTGCTTCGGCACGGGGGTTGGACTAGATGACCCAGAGAGGTCCCTTCCAACCCTGAACATTCTGTGATTCTGTGATTCTGTGATACATTAGAACCAAAGGCAATACAAATGTTTTTGAAAGGTAATGAAGAAACTGGGCACAGAAGTCCTGTGAAAATCTGTCTCACTTGCCTGTTCTTTTGGTTGTTGGACAAAAGTTTTTAAATGCCTGATTAAGAGAACAATGAAAACCTGAGAACCATTGCAGCAGAACAAACTTTACTCTACAGACATTAAACAAGAAATCAATGCAGGGGAAGAGAGCAATATATCATTGACTGCACTGGACTCACATTACTCATGCAGAATATACAAGGAGCGTTACTTCGGTTTTAACATTCCAAGGATACTCTTGTTTCCATTCTTTCATCCATTGTCTTCATCTTCCTTACTCCTATATGGGAGGCCAGAGCAGAGAAGCACGTGTCCCATAGCATGGCAAAGGGTAAAATGTTAGCCTTTCTGTGCAACGAGATGCTAACACATACACACAGCTAGACGGGAAGTTCTGCGGTGATAAAAATAAAACGGTGCTTGGTTTTCATAATATTCTAACTCCCAAATGGATCAGTGAGGTATGATTTCAGATTGTCCCCCTTCCACCAGCGATAGCAGTCAGCACCTTGGAGACTGAGACGAGTCTGACATTGGACAGCATGGAGCTGAGTGCTGGCGGTGTCCGTCACGTGGGATGGTTAGTCGCATCCTGACTACTGGCTGTGGAGGAGCTGGCTTGACGTCACTGATCCAGGAAGATGGCTGGAAAAGGGACAGCTGCTCCCTCTGGGTGCTGATGTCTCCACCTTGGTAGAGGAGTGCATCTGGGCAGGGCTTGTAAGTGATAAAACTGCAGAGAGTATGAAGTCCAATTTGTCCTGAAGAGGCGTACAGCTTTGACTTCAGGTTTTCAAGGTAGTTTCTGCTGGAGTCAAAGTGAGAGCTAGAGGAGTCGAACGGACAGAAGGGGTGGTAGTGTGTACTCTCTGTGCTCCGGTGCCCCCAAGCACGCACCCAGTGTGCTGTATTGGAAGGAAAGATATTTTTGTACCTACACTGAGGGAGCTGAATTGGATGCCCTGCTCCCTGACTCACTCTCCATTAGCTCATTGTATAATCAGATGTCCTTCACGCTGAAGGTGGAGGGTGACGGGAAAACACTCTAGTACCTCCACAGGAGTGTCAGAAGGTCATCCCTATTCCTGTACTGGAGACATGATGGAAACTGTACATGCATAAATCTACAGGGATTCCCTTCCTCGGCATGGAAGCAGCAGCTGCTTTGGCAGCCTGGACATCAGTGACCAAATCAGGCCCCTCATAGACCAAGGCACAGCAGAGCTTCTGTTAGTCCTTCCCAGAGCTCCTCTCTGGGAGCCTGTGTAATTCCATGCACAGTTTAAATTGGCACCCCTGCACTCCAGCTGTTTTTGCGCTTACATGGTAAGCCAAAACAGGGAGTTAATTATGCTGAAATTGAAATGCTTCTGCCATTGTTTTTGCTGGGTTGACCGATGGCCAGCATGGGGCAACCTGGGATGGAAGAAAGTGGGTGAGGGCACAAGGAGGGCCTACTGCTTTGCAGGAACAATGCTGGCTCCATCTTCAGTGAACCACAGCCTCATGGTTGCTGTAGCTGTAACTTTTTTCTTCTATTGTGTATCACATTACTTGTACAGCACTTCATTCTTTTATATTTAATCTGCCAAAGGAATTTTTAGATGGAAAAATTGCCATGTGTGTATCTTCCTGGAGGTGCCTTTTTCTCGAGCCAGTATAAATTAAATTTATTTCTAGGATAGGCCTCTTTTCCTCAAGTGTATTGTAGAGCTCTCTAAGAAATGCGAACTCCCATCTCCTTGGCACAAACTTCTGCTTGTTACTCTCAGAGTAATGCAGCCCTGTTTTTCTGCAGAACTCTGAGCAAGAGTTACAATGCGAGATCTGCAAACATCAAGGCTTAGGACCCGCCTGTATCTAAGATCCGTAAAAGATATCTGTTTGTCCCGGAGAGTAACAATATATCATTGTGACTGCTCTGCCACTGAGGAAAGACAAAAGAAACCAATAGTAATGAACTCACACAATCATCTTTGGTTTGGCAAGTGTCACTGTTTGAGATTTGATCAACTGTGATGTTCAGCCGGCTCTCCCCTTTCAAATCAGGGAAGCAAAAAACGAAAGAAATAAAAATGTTGGGTTTTTTTCTTTTTTTTAGTAAAGCGGAGATGACACTGTACTGGTTTTAAAGCACTACCCACTCAGGACCCAGCCTTTGTAGTAGCATTTCTGCATCCAGCATACCTTTGCAAGTAAAAGGGTTGCTTCTGGTCTTGTAATTGATATAATTTCATAAGTAAATATAACCTGGCATAACATTTTGCAGATTGCAATTCTGACATGGTTTTCAGGTCATACTGGCTTCCACTGTGTGGAAATCAAATGTTTCAGTCTTAGATGGGCAGAGCAGTGTTAAGAACTACAAAAAATATAGTTACAGGGGGTTTATGCTGTAAGCTTTGCTGTTGTGTCCGTATTTATAAAATTAAGTTACTGATTTGGGTAATTAAAAGCTGGTTATGTAAAGGACCTACTTCTCTAATGGGTTGTGCCTATCTCCTTAAACCAAAAGGCCAAAGATTATTTTCCCCAAAAAACCTGAGATGGAACACAGTCAATGTCCTAGCTAGCAGAAAACTGAGAAAAAGTGAGGTAGATCCCCTCACGTTTTGCCCTGGACCTCATACGCTCCAGCACCAGCTGAAGCTGCCCTTCCTTTGCTTCTCAGCCACCCCCTCGTGAAAAAGCAGAGAAGCAGGGGAGCGGATGCCCCTTTGTCAGATTGCACCCACAGCTCACCAAAGACCTGTGAGGAAATCGTCTCTGGCAGCACCTTGCCATAAACAGTCCGTTTCAAACTGCCCTCTTCAGAAGTCTTAGCACCAATTTGTTTTATTCAGATTCACAAGTAGCTGTGACCTCTTAGGCCATGGAGGTGAGCTGTGGCCTCAGGGATACCACATTTAGCATTTCTTGTCCAAGACAACTGCCATGGGTCCCTTGCAGTAACCCACAGATTATACACTAGGGATTTTTAGACAACTACTTTACATCTTCTTACCACTGCTCCCTCATGGAACACCAACCTCATACTGATGAGCAGGGAAGCCACTCGTTCTCCTGACGTCAGCTTTCTGTGTTTCACCTCTTTGTTTTCCAGAGCACAATAATAGTGAAGCAGTCTCTGTGTCTCGACTGAGACAGATAGCAGACAGTACAGCCAGGTCGTTTGTTTATAAATAAGGAAGTGTCACCAGGCATAAAACTTCTCAGGGACTTTGGGCTCATGATGTAAACCTTTGCCAGGGCCACTGATGTGAGCATGATGGGGTATGAAGCCCTCGTAAATAAACAATCTTAAGCAATGATTAGCAGATTCCTCAGCCTTGTTTATCTATGCACAGAACATATCTTTTCTGTGCAGCGAAGTGCTGCATTCATCCTTAAACCTGTTGGTTTTTGTTTCTTTATTACAAACAGCTTCCAGGGTGGGATTGATACCCAACAGTCCTCATCTGCGGGAGTGGGGGCTGCTTCTTCTGAAGCCTGACCCAAACACAACTCGCAGCTTAGGCCTGCAGTATGGCAAGGGTAGGCTGTGGCTCAGAATGAGGAAAGAAAGAACACATGGTCTGATGATCAATGGAAAGCTAAGGGAGCTACAATACCCTGTTCAGTAAGGAAATAAGGTGAGAACATATGCGGACAATCTGGCCCTGTGGTATGAACTCTTCCATGTTTGCTTCATACACGTTTAGCACTGGGCTAGGGTCTCTTGGCCTCTGTGTGAAACCTTCAGCTTGTATCCAGATAGACTGATAATAAGCAAACGTAGGACAATGTGGTCATGTTCATGTAAGCAGGGTTTCTCAGATTAATTCTGCTCTTACTCCTTGCACTGGTATGACTCCCCCTGCTCCATCCTTCACTTGAGGGCAATTACATCTGAAATTAGATTGTGTCCTTGAAGGAGAAGGGCTAGTCTGGGGGAATGAGAACATGCAGGATCTTGTTTAGTAATAAAATCTAGCAGATGAAAAATGTTGCTCTAAAGTAAACCTCTTTTGCAAGAGATAAATGTTATTACTATTAATAATAATTTAGACAGTGCAGTTACCATATAATAACATAATTGTGTCCTTTGATGGAACCTTTTATCCAGGGATCTCAAAGGGTTAGTGGTAATGAAGTTGATGTTGCTGAACTCCAGGGACAGATGTAGAAACTGAGGCACTGGAAGGTGCTTAGTTCATCCTGTCAGATAGTGTGAGAGCCTGCAGCAGGCAGATAGCTCTTCCGCCTCTGCACCCTTTGCCTTTAGCCACAGGCTGGAGATCAGCAACCCTTTGGACTGTGAGAGAAAAGGCTTCACTCTGTACTACTCATGGTGTCTGGACTTTCAGATGCACACAGGATGTTGGATCATGCTCTTTTCTTATCAAGGAGGATATAAAGGATTTCTATGTCACAGGCATGCCTTGGGTGATGCAGCCACAGGTAAAGATATGCAAGAAAAACAACCATTAACCTGAGTCTCATCCACAGCTAACTGTTTCTTATTTATTGCACTATCACTGCTGCTCACTAGAATCACTCCCTGAAGCACCTGTGAAGGAAAGAAGGCACTCCCTCTACAAGGGTGACTCTGCCCCTTCAACTTACTCCTGGGGAGTGCTGAATGTCTGCTTCATTATAAATCGGTTCAACCCCAGAAGATAACTAGGGTGTGTGATAAACAGCCGTATGTCCTTGTGGTCGTTCTCTTTGTGGAAGACATGGGGATGGGAGATAGCAAACAGTCCAAGTGCATGTTGAATCAGATTTTGTTCCTGAACTACTAAAGAGGTCTGTTTCAGGTCAAAGCTGAGGTCACTCACAGGCCAGCTGAAATCAAGTTGCTGATGCAAAATCCCTTCATTCAGAGCATTGTCATCTCAGTTCCCCTTTCCTTTGTGCCCCATGGAGATACAGCCATCTTCCAGATGGAGAGTGAAAACCAGCAGAAGCTGGAGGAGAGGTCTGCTTTCTGAACGTACTCAGCTCTTCTGGTTTGTTTCTACCTCTTTCTTTGCTCTTCACAAGTTACATCTGCACAAGACTAATCAGGAGGAATTTCTTTCTCCTGTAGTAACTATTTTTCAAGTGACCTAATGAAAAGCTTTCACAGTGCCAAAATAAACAATACATTCTGATGATCGGTATCACTAGAGACATCTAGAGTCAACTGGCCTTTTTTGTTATTATTTTTCTCTCCTGGGCCTTTCTCAACCCCTCCTTAAGGCCAGCAAAGCAGTTGCCTTCCTGAAAGTGTTTGGAACACCATGACTCTCAGGCAAACCCCGTGCCGGAGTTGCACTCTCTGGGGCTGATGGCAGGGCTGTCTGAGGAGGCAGAGGGCACTCCGTTTGCTCAGACACTGATGGTTTGTGGTCAGTTGTTATAGCATCCCCAAAATATTAAGCTGCTGATGGCTTTCTCACTTGGTAGGGCTGAGACTCATGCTGGTAGCATCCTCATCTTGAGTTTTCTCACAGCTCCAAGTATAAATGTCACCTTAAAGTTTTACCAGGGTGTTACCCATACTCTTTGTCCAGCAAGTGTCATTTGCAGCCTCTAGAAGAGGTAAACAGGAGAAGTACCTTGGGGGATTTTTATTGTCTTTTCTAGAGAGCATGGGGCAACATCGCTAGAAAGTAATGGGAAAAGTCCACTACTGAACATGGCATTTCTCAGGTATTACCTGTGGGTGCTCCTGGATGTGAATGGGAGGCATGCAGTGTGAACACGGTTACCAAAAAACCTGTATTTCTGCATTATTCCAAACTGCTAAGCCAGCAGAAGAACCAAGCGGGATGAGGCAGAGATAGGCCGCAATGTTGAAGATTGACTAGCTCAGCCACTCATTGATGAATAGGTTGACTGTACTGGAACTGAAATAAAGACCCTTCCACCTTGTATCATGTTTCTGGTAACGGCAAATGATGGATGCACAGGGAAGAATATACATGGTAATACCCTGCCTATTTGCTGCTCAGGTGTTTCATGACCCATTTTGGTTTCTATGTGCTTAATAACCCTGAACAGCTTCTTCTTCTTCCAGGAGCCTGTCTAAATGGCTGTGAGTGGTCTGCAGTGGAAGAGGACTGGGGAAGGCATCTGTAATTGTTTGGATAGAGGCAGGATCATTACAGAATAAAGCTTGCTCTTCCTAAGGACCTCTGGGAAGGGAGCAAATATTAGCTCTGGGAAAACGGTTCCTGACTGGTGGAAGGTGGCAGTGCTACTAAAGGGAGGCAACCTGCCTAGTCTCATCCTTCAGAGCTGGGGTGGAGGGCAAACAGATAAATATGTAAACTACGGCAGAGTGTCAAATGCCTCTCCATCCTTCCATCACTCCCCTTTGTAAAGAATAGGGTGGAGGAAGAAAATAACAACGGTCTGAGACTTAGTGTTGTGGGCGCTAACCAGAAATCAGAGGACAGTTTGTTCATGTCTGGTAGACTGTAAAGATGTTTATTATGGGGCTTATTTGAACTTCACAGCAACCAATTGGAGGACCCTGCATGAGAGGCTTCAGCAAGTCCAGTGCTTTACAAGTTCTTTGTGTTCTGGACCTGCTCGCGGTATCCTAAATATTTATTTACTGTGTTTATGATATTTGTAATTTTTTTGTATGTATTCATTGTTTTGTTAAGAAACTATTTGATATCTTCTCTTTGAATGCTGCCCAGAAGTAATAAATAGCTAGTTGTCAAGTTTTACATGCATTAGCCTGAGGGTTTAACTCTACAAATTCTTCCCCAAATGTTCAGGAGACACGTATTTTCGGCCTCTGGCAAAGGGTTTCTGTTAAGTTTAGAAAGAAATTGAACGCTGTATATTACAGCCCCAGCACCACTTTTCCAGCTATCGGAGGCAGACTTTAGCCAGGTTTGAAGCTGACTGCGGATTTTCACTTGCACTTTATTCCCCACTGCCTCAAGTGAAGCCTTCAACACAGTTGCTACCCAATGTTCTGTATGGCAGCTTTGTCCTTGGAGAATGATTTTCAGAAAACAACAAAAAAGAAAATAAAACCAGGCAGTAATTTGGCATGTTCCTTCATTTACCACAATGAGTTTCTGCTCTGAAACTATCTCCAGGGCTCATGGTCCAGTTACTCCTGTCGCACAACACTTGCACAGCTTTAGTTTCACAACAGTCAGCAGGTGCAGCGACATAGGGTGCACTACGCTGTCAGCAAATCACATTTGAATGAAGAGTTTGTCCTGGAGTCAAAAAAAAAAAAAATCCAACCAAACAGCAAAACCTCCGAACACTGGGAAGGAAATTCTATTGCTTGTTTCGCTTGCCATTTGAGCCAAATTGTGCTCACCACAGTTAAGTAACAGTTCTATTATATTCCTGCTTACTATGCTTCTTGGGAAACGGCTTTATGTAGCAGCTTTCTCATTTCCCTGACAGCACTTTTACACTATGGTGAAGGGACCTTCAGCTGCCTGTAGGGCCATTTTACTGTAAGAAGACCATAATTAAAAGGTGGTGCCTTACTATTGCTGAAACCACCTTTTAGTTGTGAAAAGGATGATAGAGGAAACTTGGCCTGGTGGACACCACCTATGAAAAGAAGCTGTTGACAGGATGCATGGGATTGAGCCCTGCAAGATGGCAAACTTGACCAAGGTTAATCAATTCCCATCTCAGGATGAGGTCTGAGGAGAAGGTTGCATATATGAATACTTCTGAAAATAAAAGAAATAAAGAAGCAGCCCATGCCTGCAGCCACCTGCTACATGTCAGGTCCTCCAGGCCTGAGGTGAGCCCTGGGATGGCTAGGGCTGTTGTTTCCAGCTTTGGAACACTATTAATCAGTTGTACTTTCTGGATGTTGATTTCTTGAAACTCACAAAGCTCCTAAGGAATACTTTTTTTCCTGGGAATGGTGACAAGTGTTTGCTTTCAGCTTGCAAAAAGCAATAGCAGTATCACAAGTCTCTTTAGAAAGCAAAAAACAGTGAATTCCAGGGACATTTCCTAGAGGTTTCCTGAAGGACAGATACTCTTTTTTTTCCCCAAGCAAAGCACAAAGGTTGCCAAAGAACTCGGGAAGCAGTACAGAAACTCAGGTACTGGGTGCTGGGTGCCTAAGCCAGTGGTGCAAGGGCTGGAGGGGGATGCATAGAGGAAGGGCAGAACGGATGACTGCGGGGTCTCCCTGTGGTCTCAGTTTTGTGAGGACACAGAGGGAGCCAGAAGAGGTCGGCTGCAGCAGAAACAATGTTTGTTTCTGCTGTGCCTGGGTGTAACTGCGTGATCTCTGTCTGCTTAGGTCCCTTGGTTGGCAGGGGCTCTCAGATTCAGGTTTTCCTGGGGAATAATGAATTACGAGAGCAGTGAGGCTTCCCAAGAGAAACAGAGCTGGGACATATAAATAAATAAAGTGAGGTTTATGTATCTGTGAGGGAAACAGAGTTAGTTTCTAAAAGCAGTCCTTTAAAACCTTGATGATTTGATACAATTAATTGCATAACAATGTCAAATAAGGTAACAGACTTTCTCCTGATTTCCACACACCTGGAAAAGCTTTTCTGATGGAGAATCTCTTCCAGAACAGCTTGAACTTTCTCTCAGGCAGGTGTTAGGGATACAGACACAGGGCTGAAGAGCCTCTTAGTGCTCAACAGTGACTACAGGTCCATGAGACACACATTTTACTCTTTACAGCTTCACATTCAGTATTCACAGACTGTATGCAACCTGACTTACTGAGGTAAAGTCCTCCTTGTGATCACCAGTTCTTAACAAGATAGAAAAATTTCTGTTTTTCTTCTGTTTCTATATGACATCACTGTAAACTTTAAGTTGGACAGCTGGGAAACAGAAGAGTGTGGACTGCTGTATCTCTTTCTCTCTGTCTCTCCCTTTGTAATACTTTTATTTTTCTTTTTTCCTTTGCTTGACTGCTTGGAGTTCCCTTTACTTTGGTCCTTGTGCTTAGAGACAGAAGATGTGTAGCTTTGTTCGGTGGATCAGCTGGCGTGAGAACCGTCAGGACCAAGTGCTGGTACCCTTGTTGGACTGGATGCACCACTGAGCTATATGCTCCCCTCGCTGTGAAGTGACACCATCTTGCTGCAGTGCAACTGAATGGGCCCATGGATATCCATGGGACAAGTCACCCCAGCACATCAGCTCTGGCTTTTTACTTCAGTGGTGAAGGACCATGCAGTAAGAAAGGCACAGCTTGTTTTTCAACTTGGCCTATAGATATCAACCTTTATGTCTAGACAAGAAACACTGTTCAGGACACAAGGCAAGGTCTACAGCCTTCCTATGGTAGTTTGCAGTGCTAGGGCTCTTTAGCAATTCTAGTAGCAACACCATCACTACCCCGTTACCCTGCATTCTTCACACAGTTGTTGTTTCCTTTTCTCTTTCCTCTTGTAGCTTTGACTTTTTCTTTCTATGTAAGCAGTCTTACAGCACAGAGGACAAGGAGACCCACTGTTTCATGCTAGTAGTCTGTATAAAAGAAATGATAGCTACTAAAGCTGTGTGGGCCAAACAAACCTCTCCGAACCTCTCTGGCAGAAGCAATGATCCTGTGGGTTACTGTATCCCAGGGTAAAGCAGGGATCCTCTCTGGGTGCTTTCTAATCAGTTATTTCCTATACGTTCCACTACTAGAGGCACTAGGGGAATGAAAGCAGACAAATATATTGTAACAAATTGAAGCCTGGCTGTCTTGGTGCTGGCAAGAGGAACTGGATAGAAAAATTCCTGTATATGTGAATTTGCTCCTGGCTCAAGCCCTGTTCATAAAGGAACTGATGCATGTGTGTTCCCGTTCCTGCTCTGCAATGCCAGCTGGAGGTAAGCTATTGAGTAATGGAGTGCTAGGTGTTGCACAAAAAGAAATCAGCCCTGAAATGCATAGACTTAGCTTACCTTGTTTTGCATCTGTGAAACGAATGAGATGATAAGTTTCTAGTTCATGGAGATGTCAGGGAGGTAGGGGACCGCTGGCTTCAAGTGGCTATGAGTATGTCACAGCATAAGGAAAGATTTCGTGGTGCCTGAGTGTCAGGTTGCAGATTCCAGTTCCCACTCCAGTATGTTAGCGTTTCCTGGATGGTGAGAAGACTTGACAAGGTTTGATTTCTTGTGAAATAAGACAACTAGTTTTTTTGGTCCCTAATTCCCATTCAATATAAATAGGGTAACCATGCTGCAGTCTTTGGTCAACTACCTACAGATGAGTAAATGCATGCATGTGATATGTTTTATTAACAGACTGAAATCTGTCAGGCTTTTATTTTTAATGGAGATGAGACTTCTGGGGTCACATGTACCAAATATGAAACTTCGAACTCTCATAAATGAGTTCAGATACTAATTTTTGCCTGTACCCAGCTAGTTGAAGGCTTTTGCTAGACAGGCTCCATTTATTACGAGTGCAGTTAAGGTGTTGTAACATTCCCAGCTGTGTGCTCACGATCCAGCTTTTATAAAACCACGATAACGAGCTCAGCAGTGGATTTAAAGTGCTGTTAAAAGGTTGCGCAGGAGTTGCAGAGATCAAGGTGATAAAATGACACACTCATATGAACTCTGAGGCTTACTTTTGTCCCTTTGAACTAATTTGAACTAATTATGACTCAGGGTCTTGACGGACCACATACATTTTGTGGCAAATATGTTATTCTTTCAGCATGCTTGCATATAAATTTGTGGAAAGTCATTTACTTCAGCAAGCACTACTAGAGCAGAAGCTTTAGTGTGTGGTGAGCGAATCTAACTGGAGCCAAAGGGGTCTTAGCCTGATTCTGAGATCTCTTTGGGGTTGTACAATTTGGTAGATAATGTATGTTATCTAAAGCAAAATTAGGAGCTCTACCATGTGCATTCCCGCAGATGATGGGCCAGTTCTTCAACTGCAGCAATTCAGCATAGTGTCACTGTTTCTGATTATTTTATAAAAAAATCTCAATCTTACATTTTTTTTGTTCCAAAAAATGTGAGGGACTTTTTTATCTGTTTTTCCAACGTTTCAATTCAGTGATTAATATTTAAGTTTTAATTATTTTTTTATAAATAAATACCATGATTATTTATTTCATATTTCTGTTTACCTATCATAACCAGTTTCTTTAATAGTGGTCCCAATTCCAGTTTTGTTTTACTTTGCTAAAATGAAAGCGGCTATACACCAACCACATTTATACATAGGCTTTATGTTGTCTTGAAAAGGTGGAAGTCAGTACAGAGATTTCCCATTGACCTCAATGATGCAAAGATCAGCTGTAAAGCTCAGTCACATAATTATCAAAATTCTATAACGGAGATTGTTATATGACTCCTTTGTCTTTTTGCCTCTGCATTCTCTGTTTGCTTAACATCACTGCCTGCAGGGAGGCTGACAGGGGTGCAGTTTGTGGCTGTTATTCACAATGACTCCAGCATTTGGGATTTCAGTGGTAATTACAATGACTGATCTTCCCAGCTCAGTCCTCAAATGTGCAAAGTGGGAGCTCAGAAGAGTTCCCCCAGCTTGTGAATCTGTGTCATGGTTTAAACCTAGCAGCAGACAACTAAGCATTAGGCAGCCACTTGCTCGTCGCTCCCCTTTCCCCCCAGCAGGATAAGGAGGAGAGATGGATGAAAGGTAAAACTTGTGGGCAGAGATAAAAGCAGTTTAATAAGACAACAAAGGAAATACTAATCCTAACAATTCTGACGACACTAACAATACTACTGCTACTATTACCACCACCACAAACGAATATGCAAAACAAACTACATACAACACGATTTTCTCACCACCCAATGACCGATTCACAGCCAGTTCCTGAGCAGTGATTGTGGAATCTGGAACTCACAGACCTGTGAATTTTGAAAAACTCCCAAAAAAGACCAAATTCCCTGAAAAGTTTGAATTTCCAGACAAGAGAGGATTTGAACTCACAGCAAAGAAAAAGATAAAAAAAAGTATTCCTGGCCCCTGGCCAAGCACTATTTGTAAACTCATCATGATGTTTAGGGTATGGAACATTTCCATTGGCCAGCTTGAGCTAGCTGCCTGGCTATGCTCTTTCCGAGCTCCTGCACACCTGCTTATTAGCTGAGTATGGGATACTGGAGAAAGTCCCTAATTTCTTAGCAACAACTAAAAATATCAGTGTTATCAACATTCTTCTTCTATTAAATCTGAAACACAGCAGCTACTGGGAGGGAAATCAACTCTATCCCAGCCGAAACCAGAAGAAGCTGTCATGCTCATTTGTCTAAGCAAGGCAGTTGCAAGCCAAAAGCAATCATTAAAATAATAAGGACTAGAAATTGCCTGCAAGCACCTGAGTGCCAAGATTTTATTTACCCTCATCAATTAAGGCACCAGTGTCATGCAGTCTTTTGGTTGGTAGGAGAATATTTCATGTCAAAAATTCCATGTGAGGAAAGGAAACAAGGTATTTTCCACTGTAAGTGGAGAAATAAAGGATGTAAGTCAAGCTCACAGAGCTCCAAAGAGCTAGGTGTCTTGTTAAGCTCTGTCCTTTAGAAGCACTTCTCAAATTCGGTGTCTTACCCCCTACTGAAATCACTGGCCTTTGTGTCTTGCTTTTCGCCTCAATGTCTGCAAAGTGTTGGAGTACAGGAATCATTTCACACATTTCTAAGATGCAGCTGGAATGAAAGGTTTTGGGGTCTTCCCACACGGGTATCAACTCTTTGGATCTTACTCTGGCTGTCATCTTTCACCTTTTTGCAGAACAGAGTGCATAATGCTTTTGTATATTTATCTCTGTAGAAATCCTGACTGTAAACTACTTTGCTGAAGTTATGGGTAGATTTTCAGTGGTTATAAGCTGCTCTTCATTCACATCACTGGTGCTATTGCCATACAGCGATTTATGCCAGCTGAAGATCTGTACTTCAGTCTATGAGAATGCATCAGCATACAATTTGCCTTAGTCATCTGATCCAGGACATGCAAGTGGAAACCTCTCTTTAACATAAAAAGATATCTGAGACTCTTCTACTCCCATCAGCAAAATACTTAGTACAAGCTTAACTTTATGTTTGTGATCAGTGTAATAGCAGCTGCTTGAGTGCTGTGCTGAATCAGTTCCTTCCTCCTTCTTTCAGCCCATCTTTCTCTTTGAAATGCAAACACCTTCAGAGATTAAACTGCAGTAATGCAGATAGGCTTGTAAGATTTATTCAGTAAAAATCATGTAAACGTTTTTGCAGTATTTGCCCTGATCAGGAGTAAATTTGGCTCCTCCAGTCACAAGGCAATGCTAATTTCCATCCATCCCTTGCATTGTCCAGTTCCACAGACAGCGGCTGCTCTGTGCTCCTATGTTGTCATGTCAGACATGATACAGTTTATGCAGGATGAGGATGCTGTTTATCACAGCAGGAAGACAGGCATCCACAAAACCACTCTGCAGGGACAATTAGATGATTCAAGCGGAGATCTGACCACACTTTTCTCAACCAGGTGTCCACATGTGTTTCAGTTAATTTGAGACTCTGATGAATGAAGATTAAATGTAAGATCCACAGTCAGTGCATATTAATTCCAGCAGACTCATTCTTCAAGGAGGAATGGTTCAGGCAAAGGTCTGCATGACCCAGAGAGGAATTTGTTTAACATTTTCCAAAATTTCCGAATCTTTCTCGTCTCTCATGCTTTCCTGATACTTTACTCTCACTGATAATTGGCTCTTTTCACCCTTTATTTTGTTCTTCATCCTGTGGCTCAGCAAACTCCCGTGAAAGCCAATTATTAAACTTTGCCCTGATCAGAGAAAAGATCGTTGTGCTAAATTAGCAAGGTGCAATACCATGTCATTTTTGTAGCCATCATTATATTTGATCACCAGCTATGCAATATTCCCAGCAAATTACACATCACCTTGTACAGGAAAACACAAACAACCCCTCATTTCTCTCCCATACATACAAAGATCATTTAATTCAAGTAAGTATTTTCGTATAATCAGCCCTGAAGGACGGTGGTTGTGTATACAGGCAATATTGCATCTTGCAAAGTACTGTAATGGAAAAACAAGACAGCACAGTTCTAGTTAATTTAGTACGGCCTAGTTTAATTTCACAAACACTGTTTTCTTAAGCTTACTTCAGCTCCTTTGCTTTCTGTTTGGATGTGTATCTTTTTGCACACACTACAATGAAACAGAAGAAATGGACTTACACTCTGGAAGAATAAGGTCTGGTATGCTAGATATTCTTACTATATTGGCCAAGTAAAGTTCATTTTAACTTTGTTAGGTCTTTAGATAGGTGCAAGCTGGGAGCTACTCTAAATAAAATGTTCATTCCTCCCTGTATGGCTGCACAAGAAATACATGCAAGCAACAAATATCTGTCACAGTAATGTGTAGTTATGTGATATTGTGGCTACAGTGCTTGGGAATTCCAGTCTCGCAGGTAAAAAACCCATAATACTCTAGGAAATTAAGTAGGGTGGTTTTGCATTGAGTTTATCAAAGACAAACCTGGTGCAAGAACTTTTCTAGCGTAACAGAAAGTTGAATAAGCTTCTGCTTTTTTCTACCTTACAGTTTGAAAGAAAGAGGAGACCAGTGGTTGTCAGAATGACAGCTGGGAGTTTTCATTTTGTAGCTGGATGGATGTCTCCAAATCAGTTGAATTTGCCTTGACTTCCACTCCCCTATTATGCTTGTATGCCTGCTGACACATTCAAATTAACACTTCAAAGAGCCCAGCACAGCAAGACTTCTGATTTCAAAAATGAACTGAAGACAACACAACGGGATATTCTAGGAAAAACTTTTTGTCAGTCCTCATTACAGCTAGGTAAGGTGGTATGAACAGTGTAACAAACAGCTTCAGACGTTTCCAAACCTGTACAGGGTCCCTTTCAGAAGATTCATTAATGACCCAATCTGTATTTTTTTGCAAAATCATGCTAACAGAAAAAGATAATTTTTACCTGTGGCAGAAAAGCTAATTTTAAAGTTGAAGGGCTTTTATCTGAGAAACTAAACGTGTTTTGATGCAGTTCTGGCAAATGAGATGTTCTGTTCCAAATCAGCATTTCCAAAAGTCACAAACAACATTTTATTGTTTCCTTTTTTTTTTTTTTTAATGAAGTGCTTGCTTTGGTTTGTAAGTAGCTGATTTTCAGTGCTTCCACTGGGACTTTTCAGGTGTCTTCCCTTTTTCTTTTTTCTTTCTGATTCCTCTCAAAGCTTTCGATCTAGTTTAAGAACAGCCGAGCCCCTCGGTGACACTGTTGTCAGAAGCATGGGTGGCTGCATTTCATTTCAGGGTGAGTTTCCTCACTAGCACCTGACTGACTCAACCTGTGGTCTCAGCACCACAAACTCGGTGGCTGTGTTTTATCGTTTTGCAATAAAGGAAGGGCTATGGCTATTTCCAGAAGGCAAGTAAATCCCTTTCAAGCTGAGTAAAACAGTGGTGTTGGTACACAGCCAATATCACTAACACTTTTGCTGATCGGACCACAATCCTGTGGCTTGCACTACACAATTTAAGAAACCAGGGCAAGTTCCTCTCCACTGCTTTGACTTCTTCCTTCCTGCAGCAGTGCTGCAGCCCTGAACTAGCACCTTTCCCTCTATCCAGGCCTCTGCCAGTGCAGGTGCGGCTGAATGTTTCTATGCCCTTTAGAAAATCCTTGCCTACAACAAGGCAAGCTGCTTTTCTGATGCCAGAGGGTACACAGCTGTGCTGTCACATTGTGATCCTGGGGCCTGGTCAAGGTTGTGTTTGCTTCTCTGCAGTGAAGGAGGAACGTTTGGTGTTTTTTTTTTTGCTGTCACACATAGTAGCCTGTCTCCTTGGTTTAATCAGAAGGTAAGAAAACGCGCACTGTTTTACACCAACAGAAGCTGTCTGCGGGGATGGCAGAAAAGCAGCAAACATAGTTACACCTCTGCCTAGTCACCTGCCAGCTCCCATCACTTTGTGCCTTCGGATTTTCCAACTCAGAGATCGAGTTACATGCCCTGGACTGAATGCTCTCCTAGGGATATATATGAACCCTCGCTGAGCTGCTGGCAGGGAGTTGGCAAGTCGAGGAGTTATTAGTGAGGAGACACCTCCCTCTGTGACCGCCCACCCTGGCAGCCTCAGTTTATGCCCCTCCAGCTTTGGAGGGGTCCTACCTTAAGTGTTTTCGTAGAAATATCTTTAATAACCTGAAGATCATATCCCTGAGTAGTCAAGGGATGAGCACAAGTCTCACCGTAAGGATTTGTTTTAATCAGTTATTACACAAAAGTGTACAAGTGACTACAACGTTGTTCCAGAAAAGGTCCTCCGTAACTGGCAAAGATAACAACAGAGATATTGCTTAATATATATAGCCAGTCTGTGCTGGTCCACCATCTTCAATGGACCGACAAGTCCATGGATAATATAACGAATCAAGGGAATGAAAGCAGGGTACACAGATAAAACATCTGTTCAGCACAGCCTGTTGCAATCTCTGCAACTGTTCCTTCTTTTTCTTTCTTTCTTTCTTTCTTTCTTTCTTTCTTTCTTTCTTTCTTTCTTTCTTTCTTTCTTTCTTTCTTTCTTTCTTTCTTTCTTTCTTTCTTTCTTTCTTTCTTTCTTTCTTT
>Ga0065711_1040578_pt1 | contig 16839 bp, 8 predicted proteins | sample Hoacrofraction12_FD_59098 | JGI IMG/M metagenome (GOLD analysis project Ga0065711, IMG submission 59098) | Hoatzin crop microbial communities from Cojedes, Venezuela - Epithelial fraction 12 v2 (version 2) | ecosystem: Host-associated > Birds > Digestive system > Esophagus > Crop | place... | reverse complement strand
TGGGGGGAGGAGGGTGTTACTATGCCAAAAGTGCTTAAGTAAACAGTAATATCTGTACATCATAAGTAGATGTCTGAGAATATTAGCTGTTTATTTCACTGACATCCTCTGAAGAGTCTATGGGGGGCTCTTTCAAGAGTCAGGACCTCAATGTAATATACAAGCTTTGATTCTGATATTTCCCTTGATAACCGTGCTCTACCATATTGGGGTCGGAAGTCAGCAAAGGTTCATTGGCTGTTGTAATGCTCACTGTCACCAGTAATAAGTACAAAGGACTTGCTTTAAAAGCTGGCTTATAAAACTTTAAGGAAACTTGGATTGCTTAAGTGAACTTCCAAGGCTCTTCAGGGGCCAAGTGCACTTTGGTTGTCTACTTATATTAATTTCACAGAGTTTAAAGGGTCAAGCAATGCAGTTGGTGATGCTTATTAATTTATGAAACACAGAATCTTGCACTATCTTGCTTTGGCCACTTTCGCTCTCGTTCTAGAAAATTTAATATACATTAAAGCTTGCCAGACAAGGCGCCCTAAAGGATTAAGACCAAAGTTCACAGCTGGACTAAAAGGTTCAATGACGTTGTATCTGCAACACTGATTTGATTCCAAGTGACGTTCAAACAACGGAACCAAACTGTGGATGTTTGAATGTGTAAGGAAACAGCAATTAGAGGAATACCACAGGACGGCAAAGGATTAGGATTTATTTTCCTTAAAATGGTAAAACTGATTACAGTCTTATTCTTTTTTTCATGGGGGGATGTGTTTGATCACATCAGCTTTTGGGGTCAGTAGTAGTCAAGAACATATTTTGGTGTTAAAATACAGCTTGCCAAACTCTAAATGTTCTTGCAGTCCGCGTAACTTTACAGAATATCTTTGACTGTTGTGAACTGAGTTCTGGGTAGGAAAATATTAGCCAGAAGGGAAGAAGGCAAAGAAAAATGGATAGCTGCTGAAGTAACAGGATTAGGATTTAGAAACCTGACATAATCCTCTTCAGGGGTATTTCTGCATTCTGTTTACTTGCTTTTGAATTGCTTTGGTGTCTTGTCCAGGGGAGATAATTCCAGAAGTCATTCACACCCAGGCTGCAAATTCGATACTGCATTCAAGTGACAAATGGAGTGTGATTGCAAAGCTACCCAGAAAATTGGAAATCAAATTGGCTGTGATGGTTGGTCTATGTGGTCTTCTTTTGGAATCAACAAGAGGCAGAAGAAAATGGACAGGAAAATGAAGTGTGTCCTACTGTACAGAAGATGAGTTTATTTACCTAGAGTTGGTAAAGGGGGAAGCAAATTTCACGTTATGTCAGCTCTGATTCCTGAGGCCTTAGGGAACACCCACCTTGAGGAAGTGGTTGTACTGCATGGGAAATATGCTGTTGCAAAGAGAGACTCTAAACCCTGTACGGGAGTCCCAGTGGTGAAGACTCTTTACATTGCAGCTGGGCCCAAACAGCCTCAGATAAGATTGTGGGGCCCTGTGGTGCGTCACGTGTGCTGGGAGAAGGTCTGTGGCTGGAGAGAATTCATAGCTTTCGTGAGTGAAAGAGTACAAAAATATAGGGAGGCAAAGCAGCTGGGAAGGATTTTGTGTGATCCACGGCACTTCGTTTCTAGCCAGAGGACAGAACTCACATGTCCAGGGCTTCAGCAGCCTTACCCTTGCATTTTAAACCCTTTAAACAGAGAGAACAATGCAGAAAATCCCACAGGACACATGAGAAAGGGGGTTGTGCTGAATCCCTGTTATCATTCCTCTGCATTTAGTTGCTAACAAAAAATATTTTCCTTATAGAATGTCCTCTGAGATTTTATACTATGGGGTGTTTGGTTTAAAATGTGCTGTAACCTTCTTTTTTTTTAATTGATCAGATCAGCCTTGAACACTCAAAGAAAAATCTGCCTGCTCTGAATATTGCCTGAGGATTTAGAAAGGTCTTTCTTGGAAACAGAAGAGTGAGATGAAACAATCATCTGTAAAGCATGGTAAGAGAGAAAAAGAATAAAGGAAGGAGTTCTGTTTGACTTGTCTTCTTCCAAGGGACGATTTTTTTTGTCTTTTGGAGTAGACTTTACATGTGGGAGAAGTTGTGGGAGCTGCTCTGTACAGTTTTAAGATGCAGATTTATCATGGCACTTCTACAGGCCCTGTAGCCTCCGCAGACCTATCTGTATTCACGTGCACCTTGTGCCACATATCGAGAGCGTCTGAGAGGATCTTATCTTTCTCCTCACTGTCATCCGTTGGTCTTGTCACAGAAAAAAGAGAGAGGAAGAAGATTTAGGAGATGAACTGGAGGTAAGCTGACCATAGACTTGTCCAAGGAGTAGGTATATTTGGAGGTATTATTGTCGTCCTTTCACTAATGCTGATTGCTTTGGTATGTGAAGGAGCCCTGAAATATGACATTTACCACTGTTAGGAACTGAAAAGCCGAATATCTGAGACCAGAAATGAATGACTGCCAGAGGTTCTCATGCTGCTCAATGCATTTCCAATGTCTTGCTAAAACAAGTTTCAAAGCACAGGCAATTTTCCTCCTGCTCTGATAACTTGTAAACAAAAAAATTTCTTCATTTGGCAACTTGTTTTGCAGTAAGATTGCATTATTTACCACTTGAGTGGTAGGTGAAACTTCCCTAATGACAGGTGTCCATCAAGTAAATGCTTGTTATCTCCCACCTGAGCAAAGCAACACTAAAATTTCAACTGTGTCATTAATAAACAAGGAGCCAGTGGATGTGAAAGCAATGGAAACCCTGTGATCACTTACTCCGAAAGGGATGATTGTCAGTCACACCTCGATGGCATCTGCTTGCAGATATAATGAAGAAAGATTATTGTTGCCGTAAGTGACTGCAGCGACTCTGGTCAGCAAATAATAAAGACAATGTTGCAGTGATCGGACCTGCGTCCCAGGTGCTGAAAATGTTAAGTGATATCTCAGTGGTATTTTTGGTCCTCATTTATGTGACTTCAATAGAAAACCAGAAGAAAATGACCCTTCTTTATGTGACGTAATTAATTTCATGGCATTCTCTGCACTTCTAAAATGAAAACTCAGTTAGTCATGACCAAAGTCAGCTTATTTGTGCACCGATGACTCAAAGAAGAAGCAGTGAAAGACCTTTGAAGCAAAGACCTTGATTTAGTATTGATACACCTCCACAAAACGTTGGCTGTGTATGAGTTTCCTCCAGTGCCTCTTTTGGATCCTGACGAGAGATGAGGGTAGAGTGATGCTAGCCATGAGTGTCAGCCATTAGCTGTGTCCTGTGGAAATGTAGAAATAAAATACTCTTTTAGTATTCCAGATCTTCCTGGGGTGCTAGTGGCTGTTGGGAATTGTGCAGAGTACATAGAATCCTTCTGTGTCTGTCCTTACTTGCCTTAATTTGTGGTTTCAGTTAAAGATGTTTGAAAGGAGCTTGGTATATGGCATCATTTTCATAGAAAGGGACAAATGTGAATAATAAAATGGGCCAGCCCAGTTCTTCTGGAGTGTAGCTAGGGTGAGAAGCAAGGAGACTTCAAGATGTGCTTCTCTTTCACAGATCCAGTCAAGCATCCCAAAGGCTGCCTTGTTTAGCTGGTAGCTGCCCCTGGTTGTCCTGAGTAGGGTGGCTTGGGTAGGAGACTGGAAAGTATAAATGGTGCAAGAGAAGTCTCTGACTCTTAAATCCTTTTAACATCCCCAAATTGCTGTCGTGGTCACAGATACAATGCAGAGCTGATGAATTCACCTGCTTTTATATGAGGCAGGTGCAAAAGCTCTGGGTTTTGCTTTGGAGTTCTTGCCTTAGCCAGTGAGCATCTTCCAGCTCGGCCCAGAACAAAGAGCTAAATCCTGCTGAAACAATCAGTCCCCAGGGGCTTGAGGCTATTGTCCCTAATGTACATATAAAAATCAGTCATACTGGCTGCAGATGAAATCACAGATGAAATCTTACTAATTAATTGCATGAATTTTGTTTCTGCCTGGTTTCAGATTCTCTCAGCCTTGCACAAATATCTGGGCACCCATACTGTACACCTCAACAGGGCTGTTGATTTTCCAAGGAAGATGAACAATTATTGTGCCTGAAATAGCCATGCAATTACTTCTGCTCACATGGTCTCACAGTAACAAAATGGTTTCTGAAAACTGGTTTTGTTCACATGTGATTGAAAAGTTGCCCTACGTTGTTCTGCCAAGTTAGGCACTGATTCAGGTTTATGACCATATCATTAATATTTTAGTACCGCATCAGTAACTGGTTGCTATTAATATGTAGTGAAACAGTGATATAAAAAGGGAGATGTTCCCAATCGTTTGGCAGAATTTGCATTACAGCTGGATGAAATTTATAACACATCTTCTGCAACCTACTGGTCTGAACTCCTGTTATTAATTTCTGCTGTGTTTATTTCCCCTTTATGTTCACTTTGGGCAATATTCTATCAAGTTTCCTGGCAAGCACAACAGTGGATATAGCTAATTTCAGCTGACTGCAGGAGAAGGACTTAGTAGAAAGTGAATTTTGAATTAGCACTAGTATTTGCAGCAGAAATCTCCCCCTGAGAAGTCTATTCCCCTCAGTCCGGCGTCAGCAGCACTTAAGCGCATGTGAATAGCCCTGTGGACCTCAGGTGGGCAGCTGTTTAATTGCCTTCCTGAACCAAGGCCAGGACCAGGAAACAAGCCCCCAGCACACGACCCGGGTGCCCACTCAAACGGCTTGTCTCCCGACTGCTGAGCTTCTGTGAGTGACCCGCAGATTGGCTGGCTAGGTAATTTGGCAAATACTTTCCAGTCGAGAATAAATTTGAGGAAATCATCATTCGGTGCACAAAGAGAGGTGACATTTGTGCGGTGTATTTTTCACGATGAAGCAGCTATTGCCCAGATTTATTCAAGCCTGCTTGCCTCTTCCTGTTTCAGTACTCCCAGCAATCACATTTCCCCTCCTCGTTTTATTTAGGAACTCTGAAATGACAGGTCTCTTGCCTTTCTACCGGGAGAGTGGTGTGCTGTACACAGCACGCTGTACACGGGAGGAGGAGGATAAAGAATGACATGCTACTCTGTAAGCTGCAACTATTTTTTTTCAGACCCTCATCTGCTCTTGTCCCTCTTCTGTTCTCAGATCACTCTTTGGCTTCCCTGAGGAATCCAGCTGTGTCATCACATTGTGTGGCATCCTAATATTTCATACTAAGCTGTAACCCAATTAGGAATGACTACTTACCATGCTGAATCATAGGAAGAGAAAAGGATAATGTGTCCTTCATATAACGAACCTCCTCTTTTTTGGCAAGACAGATCACCTACCCATTATATTTGTAAGCCCTATGGCTTTTCACTCTACCCAATTAGGATGCAGCTTCCTTTCACACTGCTGCAATATTTTAAGGGACTTATTTACAGATGGATGCTTATTGAAAGTGCTGACCTGCTACCATTATACTTCATACCACCTTTCATCTTCAGGTACTGAAACTGGACAAAACTTGATGTTGTAATCGCCATTAACAGGATGAGAACAGGAGTGCCACAAAATGTAAATACCTTGCCCTCAGTTCCTAAATGAACTGGTGACCCAGGATGAGGGTCTAGACATTATTGCACGTCACCCAGAGTTGGGAGAGGTGTTGATTAAAGTGAAACAGTAAAAAAAAGCCTGTTATAAGTGAAAGGAAGAAGAATGAAGCATTAACGTGTATTTGGGAGTGCGTGAAGTGTTTAGTAATGAGCATCAAAGAGGAAGATATTAAAATTTATTTCCCATGCTGGAGTAATTAATGGGCTATTATGCCAGGTGTCTGAGCTACCCGGAGGTCTGGGATAAATAGCGTTCCAGCAGAGGATGCAAAATATGATTTAAGATTAAATGGAATGATGCTAGTTCTAGTGGAGCACTTGCGAAGCCCCCCTTCCTTCAGTTGGTGTTTCTTTTTCCTAAGCTGATAAGTAGCTATCAATAGTATTTATTGTCTGGGAAGATCTGTTCTCCTTTAAATTTGTCTTTGGACCCTAGTGGTGTTACAAACTAGAGGCTCCGGTGACCTGTGTCTGGTACCTGCCATCTTTCAAACCTTGTCTGATCTTGTTAGTCTACACTGCAAAGCGAGCAGGGCAGCACCCCGAATGGCAGCACCCTCACCCTGCAGAAGCCAGTTAACCACCACCCTCAGGCGATGGATTTGGTGTACAAAGTCACGTTAGGGATTGCATTCAGATAAGAGCCCTGGCTGCAGATACATCCAGGGGGAAGGGATGGCCTTGCATTCTGCTTCCCAAACTGCATTTCCCAAACCAGCTCCAGCCATTTTTGTTGCTTCTGCTGCTAATGGCTGCTAATAGAGGTTGTAGCTAAACAAAATGCGGGAGACCCTGGTTTAAGGCTTCTTCAGCAAGGTCCAGCCATACCCTGCTAGGGTTCAATTTGTTGCTTCACTGATCATATCCCTGTGCTTTCCCTCACAAATACCTCTGGAACAAACATGTTCTCCCACAACCTGCCAGGACAGAGCGGTGATGAGCCACAGCACTAACATCTGTGGCTGAAAGCAGAGCTGCAGGCAGCTGCAGGGGATCAGGCAGATCCTGCTCGGCTTTCCAGGGTAACTAATCCCACCTGTGCTGAGTGAGTTGGAGGGCTCACATCTGTGTGGTGAGCTCTGATGGTAAAGTAGGGCTGAGGATGTTACAGTGTAAAAGCTGCTGCAAGTAGAGGACAAAGGCTTAAGGTATTTTTCTTGCTAAGAGAATTCTTCAGTAAGTTGAAGTTAGTTCTGCTGTAAAGGTTTTGTGCTTTATCTGAAATAATGCTTGTGTTGTAAATGTAGGGGTTTAGAAACCTCTTGGCCTTCAAGAGAAAACTGCCTGTTTAGGACCTGTACCTTTTTGCATTGTTATTCAAAAATGTCTCAGTTAATAATTGCTAAAGGCTTTGCCAGCCTCTGTTGCAAATTCCTTTTTTAAAAAATGCAGCACGTATATAATTCATGTGGCTCCCCTCCACATAGATAAGGACTCATCTCAAATGTCAGGCTGGGGGAGGAAAGGATACCTGACCCAGAGGGCAAGAATATTGAATGCACTGGTGTTGGACTTGACATTCCCCTAGTATTCACTGTGATAACATCAATCGCAAGGAACCCTCCTGGTATAATACAGAGCTGCTGTGTTTAATATATATTTCCAAACGAATTTCATAGTAATTGAGCATTAAATGATGTCCACTTATCGTAAAGTGTTACTGTTTTTATTAAAAATTATAAATGGGCTTCAGCCGAACAGAATATACCAGATTCATACCACCATCTCTATTTGTCTTTGCGCTGTAATTGTCATTGACCGCCTTTACTATATTATTTCTAGACAATTCATAATTTTCCCAGCTGAACAAATGAAGATTTGTGAGCAAAGAAAGTCACCGACTGGATTATGTAGTGCCATTGATTTTTATTCTCCTTGTTTCACAGGATACACTTAAAAATCTTGCCATCTCTGTGATGGGCCTTATTAGCACTCAGAGGAGCTGGCGAGGTTTGGATGGCAGCAATGCACGCTGTTGTGCTGCACTAGAAATCTCACCTCGTGGAGAAGAAGATGTCAGAGCTGACCTTGGGATAAATCTGCTGGATGTCCAGGTATGACCCAGACAGTCTGGTTTTGGGGGTCTTTGCCCGGTGCATGGGTTGGAGTGAACCATTCCAAATCTGTGTGTGCAAAAGCAGCGGTGACCTGCGGACTGCCCAAGGGGAACGGGGCTGCCCGTTTGCAGGCAAGGCAGTACCTGTGTGGGACACTGTGTCTCGTTCGATAGCATCTAATCCTCGGAAAGATGATGGCAAATATTGGCATTTCCCTTCTGTAAAGATGATGGCTTTTGCCCAGGTTATCAAAGCACCTACCCTCATAGCCTCTCTGCACTGTAGCTTTCAAAGATTTTCAAGTTTGAAGAACAAAAACCTAAGTGAATGACGAAGGTTTGGTTCAGTTTGTGGGGAGTGCTGGTGATTTTGCTTTGCTCTTTTGTGCCATTTGGGGATGCTTACACATTAAAAGTTCCTGAAAAATAGGTTAACTGTAAAATGGTTCTTAAGATTGAAAAGGGTAAGAATTGAAAATTGAAAACTGATATTTATTTGCAAAATTTGACCCAAATCTATTAATTATTTTAGTCCTCCTGAGACTGTAAAAGAGGTAATTAGGTGCTCACAGCAGAAATGATCTTACAGAACATTGCTATTCTCTTTTATTGTCATTAAACAATAAATAATGAGCCACCATGAAATAGGAGGGGAACTGTGAATGGAAGTTATGGCAAGATCCATTATTTCTGTGTATATTCTTAAGACTTGAATGAAATGATGTGTCAGGGCTAGAAATACAGGTCTTCCCATCCTTGGCTGATTCAAGCAAGTCTGGTATGGTAGTATTTATCTTTTAGATGCCTGTATCTTTTATTGTATCTTGATGCCTCATCTATCTTAGATTAGCAATTTGGCTTTTTAATTAGCAGGGCTTCGCTGTGGCCAGTTTGTCTCTCCTACTGATCTCTGCATTATCTGTAGAAACACAGCCCTATGGGAAGATGACCAGAAATACCTAAGACCTTGTACAAAGCACTAAATGTTATTTCTGTACCAGGAAAAAGTGAACAAACCCTCTTATAGTGATCTATAAATTTCTGGGGACTTTCTGATTTCCAGGTGGAAAAAAAAATCCACTACAACTTAAAAGGGGAAATATCTGTCTACTTAAAATGAAAGAACGTATTTAAAAATTGTTTTCTACAAGCACACCCTCACAAATAGCCCTTCTCTCTGTATTCACCTTTTGGTTGAATAAAGCAGCTGTTAAGGATTCCTGTGCGGCAGATTTCCCCAAAGTGTCTCCATTCAATATACAAGTATTTCTGACCGTGCGAGTAAGGAGAGGTACAAATGCAGCCCTGTCTTTGCCCTTATTGTTTATCAATGCAGCAAGTGCTCATGCAGCCCCTGCTCCTTCCGAAAGCTGTAACTGGCCTGTGTGTTCTGGTTTGTGTATGAAGTGACAGGAATTACAGAGTCGCACTCCACAGACCAAACTTTTCACACAGTGCTGATAGAAGTGAGCCCCTGGGGACTTGCGGGATGCTGCCTTTGCTCTGTGAGACTCTGTGATGGCAAAGCCAGCTATCAGTTGGTAATCCCAACGCATGATACAAGACACTTTCTGTCTCCTCCTGTAACGTTAATGCAGCTGGAATTCCATAAATCAAATCTCAGCAGTAAAAAGGTTAATAAGTTTACACTATATAATTGAAAGCCATATTGGTGATTAAAAGGATTTTATATATCAGTTTTCTGGGTCACCAACTAATTATTTTTGGTGGCCTGTAATAAAACATAGCACCATAGGCAGATAGAGGCTGTAATCACATAATATATGGGAAAACGCATTTACATTTATTTGAGACGAGGTTGCGTATACCAGCTTGCTGAATAGCCTTTGCGGTATGTCTTTCCTGGTTTGGAGACGATGGAGGAACTGCACGCTGCATGTACTTGGTTATGTTTGTACAAAGTTATTGGACTTAGTTTTGAGGTTTGGTGCTCTCTCCCCAAAGCTAAACCCAAGGGAACCAGCTGTCACCTGTGATGGAAAGGTTCTGCCGAGGCACTGGGGATCTCATTCCTATTATAATTCATTTTAATGCATTCTGCACGTACTAATCATTTATTGGAACAGGATCTTCCGTAATAGGGACATGGGTAGAAAGAGACAGAAGTGATTGATCATCCTTGCGTGGAAAGGATACTTAAAAAAACCAAACCTTCTGCACAAGGGGCAGGTGTGAGTATGTGCATGAGGGATCAGGTATTCAGCGTTGAGATAGCGGAAAAATTGAACTCAGAGCCTGAAGTGAAATTCTACAGTTCTATCAGGCTGAAACACCCTTTGGAGCCAAACATCCGGGCAGAGAGACATTTCAAACTTGGACCTCCGTCTTGCAGGTTGTGTAGTTTAGCGTATTTCTCTAATTGCATCAAGAAGGAGCTAAGGGCAAAGGCAGTTGCTGGGTGTGCGTGGGGATTTGCAGGGAGGTTCTGGGCAGGAGGTGTGGGTGTGTATGCACAAATAGCTCACAGGCCCCTTCTGTCGTCCCCGGAGCCTCCTGTGGTCCTACGCGAGGCAACGCAACCACAGCCTGTGTTATGGGAAAGCAGCCCGCTGCTGATCTCGGTTGTTCTGCCTGTTGAGCAAAGGGCAAATCCCAGCTGGCAAACGGGACGATGCGGTGAGCGCGGGGCACATCCTTCCCACCATCAGGGCAGGATCTGAGATGCGATCAGAAAGAAACGACCTGATGTTCAAATCACTCCCGGACAACGCTTGCAGAACCACTGCAGAGAGCGGGACCTTCTGTGACAAGTATGTTTCTGTAATATTTCTTAGATCTTTTGGCTACATCCTTTTAATTGGCAAATCATTAACCCTTACATGCCTATTGCATAGAAGCAGTGCCATGACATATTACACTGTAATGAGTAAAGCTTCAAGTCCTTTGCCACTAAAATTATTTGCTTCTCACATACTATATCTAAATAGGAGCTCTTCCACACTGAAAATAATGTCTTATTATTTGAATTACGTTCTTAAAGTGTTTTCTAGTAGTATAGCTAAGGGGATACTCAGTTTTAAACACAGGCTGGGGAGGTTACAAGTGGAATGGCAGTTGTGAGTAGTGGCCTGTAAGTCAGCTGCTGAACTTGACTTGACAACCTGCATGTCGCCACCAAGTCAGAAGGCATTCGTGTGACAGTTTGAGGGTAAAGAAATAAAAATTAAACTGGTAGTTTCCACTGGTAGAAGGCCATATCGGGGCTTTCTGAACAAACATTGAGAGGGGGAAAAGCTAACAGTAATAGTGCAAATGAGGAAAGAGTGAGGATATCTATTTGAATTACCTACATGGGTGTGATGCATCAGGTGTACCCCTCTGACGTTCAAAGGAAAAGTATTCTAGTTTGAGAGCTTCTGACTGCTGAAAGGACTGTCCTAGCCGATGCTGAGCAAGCGTCTCTCCCAGTGCTCCTTGCAGCTAGAACTTGGGTAGATTTGATTTGAACAATTTGGGGCTGAGAAAGAGCCAAATAACACTTTTGCAATCTGCTGTTACAGGCTGCAACAGCAGAATTGCTCGCTTTTCTGTCACTTTGTTCGGTCTCTCTCTTTGGGGAGATATTTATCACCGGATTGGTAATAGCAGGAAGTTGTTATTTTTTCACACATAATCAGCAGCAGAAAGAGCGTGGTCCTGTTTCAGCGTCTAAGTGCTTAAAGACATCTTTGTTAACATTGGCAAGGAGGGCGAGAAGCAAATCGAAAGGGATCGTGAGGTGATTTAAGACAAGGCTCAGTGGTAAGGTAGTGTGTGGGAGGAGAAGGGTCTCGTGGCTTTCCTGAGGAAGGACTTCTGCCTCTAACACAGCTAACCCAGTTGTTCTTCTGAACAATAAAATCACAACAATATCTGCACGGAGGGAAATAATGTGTTCTGCATAAGCATTCCTGTTCTATAGCATTATTAGAGATAACAAATAGAAATGTGAGCGTCTGCTGTGTATAGTTCAGTTCTTGGGACACATCTGTAATGGTGTTCTCTGGATGGAGCTTCTATCTGATGTATTTTAGGTAGCATAGGCAAGGAAGGGGAGGATCCCCAAAATTGTTCTGTATCTGCCCTTGAGGTCAGGACCATAATATGGCCTCTAGTGCTAGTGTCACCGAAATCCTTTCACTTCATACCTTCTTGCGTAAGTTCAGTATACTTTTCGGCTAAAGCTCTCCTGAGCACTTAGCTCTTTAAGCTCCCTACTCAGCAGGTGGCTTATTTAAATGTGGCTGTCAGGCTGGCCAGTGGCCAAGAGCGAATGGCTCAACGCGTGAACCGCACTGTTTGGGTTTCGTTCCGCTCTCGTTTCTGCCAGCAAAATCCTCCTGGCTCCGGTAGGGTTGTGTGGGGTACAAGTGAGTGCAATATAGGGCTGTCTGCTCAACTGTTTGTCAGATAAATCTATGGACAGTCATTTGCATTATGTCAGCTAAACATTTGCCTGGCACTATCGCATGGGCGAGCCAAGGAGGAATTCTGGATTGTTTGAGATGAAAACCATAATTGTCAACTCTCACTTAACCAACAAGCATTTCTTCCGTAGCGTGCAAGTAACCTATTTTGCAACCCAGGGCCTTGAAGAAGAAATGTAAGGTTTTTCTAAACATTTGGTACTAATGGGGATATCAGCTGCTTAATTGATCTTTGAAATTCAGGTCTTATGGCTGAACAAGTGAGATTGAGGGAGGGGAGAAGCACATGGTTTAAATTAAATATATGGAAAATAACTGCTGAAGGAGAAAAATATATTTTAAAAGTAAGCAAACCTGTTTTCCCTCTGCCTCTCCATTAAATGTGTCAGGAAAGGGCCTTTACAACTAGATGGTAATTAGAGAAGAAAAAGCGGTGCTGGCAGAGCAGTCAATCTATCACATCTTCCATAGCCTAAATGTTACCAGCAATTTAAAAAGTTAGTAGGGGAAAAACTTGACAAGTGAGTTTTATCACAGAATCACCTCGGTTGCAAAATATGTGGGGCACGCTTAGGTTCCCCTGCGCAACCCCAAAGATTTGAATTCCAAACCCAGGAATTCAGAACAAGGTGACTGTTTTCTTTCTCAGACTACCCAGGCGCAAGGAAGATTAGAATGCTAAAAATAAAACAACCTTCCCCACCTCCCCCTTCCTCGCCCCTCCAAAGTCAAATCTGTCCAGGTTGACTGCTCTATTAAATTCAAGAACAAAAAGTTATAAATTGAACATACGGAGAGCAGTGCCTTCTCTTAAAGTGATGTTTCCTTGCCTTAATGGATTTAGCTATGGCAGGGAGTCAGAGAGAAGCTGTCTTAACTAAATCTTTGACTGATTATGCATTTTTTTTCTATTCATACAAGATAGATTCATCATTCCAATTTGTCAAGCTGGCGAGGTTCCAATTAATTACACCAGGAAAAGCTCAAGCTGCATTAGGCCTCTGTCAGGCCTAATCTAGTGCCTCATTTACTGGAGCCCCAAATGAAGAGATATCAGAGGTGTTGTTCCTCTTGGTACTTAATTTGATGAATGCCCTAGCAGCACGATTGGTGGCAGAGGTGTATATGTGTGTGTCTCTTCATCAGCCACCACTGCTGAAGTCGTCATGCTTTCTGTACTAATTTGAGGGCTCATCTGTATACTGGGTGTTTTTTTGGAAGGCCTATTCTTCACAGATATGCCAAAAGATTTCTTCGGGGAGGCGTGTGTTTCCAGATATGCTGGACCCAATCCTGATCTCGGTGACGCGCTGAGATGGGATTCGAGGCCGTATGTGTAAATGTAGAGTAATACAAGTTAGACTGGATGCTATAAAGTGGCTGTAAATTTTTACATCCTTGCTTCTGTCTGTTTGCAGAGGAAGAGCAGCTTCGCACGTTGCTTCACGTAGTGCTCATAAGAAAGTGTAGGTTACCGTCCATATCCACTGCAAAGAAGTGTTCAAAATGCTTGAATAACCTGAACAATTTGTTTGCTATATAGATTTGAATCTTCACTCTAAATACATACTTGCTTTATCAGTATAAGTACAGGCAGGTACAGATAGGCTTTCTGACACCACACTGGTGAGCTAATATAGAATGTAAGCATTCAAGGCTAATTCTTAAATATTTTACAGTAAAGACACTATGGACCAAGAACATATGTTTCTTTTCTGCAGCACTTTACGTACGAGTTATTCAGCATAAGGTGCCAGAATGCCAATATGTTTAGCTTACTTTTGGCTTTTAACCACTGCTGTGATTAAAGATGTAGCTGCAGCAATGCTGTCACTTTGCACGTAGGTTTAGGTGTCTCGGAAAGGATGCAGCATTAGCCAAGAGTAAAGTAGCTGTGTACTTTGGCTGAGTATAGTACTAAAAGTCTTCATTTGCCAGCAATTACCATGCTGGGACGCTGAGTTTATTTTCCACTGACTGTCTTTGAGGGACTGGTGTGTGCAATGATGATTTTTAATGGCAGCTATCAGACACGCATATGGTGCTCAGTAGGAGACCGTATTCAGAGCAGCCAAGGAGAGAATTGATGCACTGATGACTGTAGTACGACAACTCCTCTGTAGACAGTTTGGACCTCAACTGGTGCTCACTTTTGGAAGGCAAGCCTTTGTCCTGAGAGTTTGTATCCGCCAATATGTCAAATTCACGTCTGCCATTAGTGTGTCAAAATGAGGTAATCCCAGTTGTGCTGGATCAGGGATAGCACCCTAAATCTTTGAGATGAGATTTTGTAAGTGTTCCTGTTTTGTTTCGGGGCAAAATCAAATACGAAAATCTAAGTCACCATGGGAAATATTGAAGATAGAGGCAGACTGTAGTTGTAATGATCACTTTTCACTCTGCACAAGAAGTTTTTTGCTGGACATACATATTTGAAGTTAGTTGTTAAATGTTCTGCTTAAAAAGTAACTGCAGACCAAAACCATATGTTTCTTTTCTGCAGTACCTTATGTATGAATTATTCAGCATAAGGTGCCAGAATGCCAATATGTTTAGCTTACTTCTGGGTTTTAGCCTTATGTTTTCTGTTAAACAGGTTGGTTAAACTCACCTGTTGCACTTAAAATAACTAAAAGCCTTCATACAGTTGGGGCCAGGCAAATCTTAGTGGATTACGTGAGCTCTTGTTGTTTCCAGTTCTCTAGACTGGGCCTTTCATTACTGTGTTTGTACCCACATGCTGTAGGCTGACTTGGTTTTGTACCCAGCAGTTCCTTTACTTTTGCTGATATTCATCTTTGATTCACGAGCCTGCTGGGCTATTTTGTGAGCCTGTAGGTACCTGAGGCTGTCCTAAGCTGTCAAGGGCAATGTACCTGCTCTAGGTGGAGATTGTCTTGGCTGGTTCTCCTTCATACGCACCACCAATATGGTGTTGGAGCGAGCTCTGCCCTTTAGAGATATGGGAAATGTATTGTTTGTCCTTCTGTTGAGGAGATACAAGGTTGAAGGCTCAATGGATGTGTCCATGGGCTATCTTCTCTAGCTGTATACTGATTTACCTAGCAGCTTAGCAGAAATGTAACTCGGAGCTATATTGGACTCGTACTGTTACAAATGAAAACTAACTGGCCACAAAAGGGAACATAACATACTACCAAAGGACCATATTCAGTCTTGTTCTGTGTGCCAAAATGAGGTTTATTCACTGCTGAAGTCCTACTTAACCCTTCAAAATAGACCCTACACAGTGCAATGATCGCACCCAGTGGCTTAAAGACTCCGATGGCTCTTGAGTCTTTTAGACAAAACAGAAGTGATCTCTTAGGGAGACAAGCAGTCCTGAAATGACCATAATCCAACAGAAATTTCTTTCTTCAAGGATGTGACCCAGAAATCTAGAACTGTTCTTCCTTGTGTTCTTAGTGCATTTTCATCTGTGTCCAACTCCTCAATAGTTTGGGTCATCACACTAGCATCTATCTCTGAGGAATGATTACAGCTGATGAGTTACTACCTTTGAGTAAGGGGTAATTAATGCTTCCCACTCTGACTTTAATGAAAGGATTTCCTTACTGGGGGGACAAGGAATATATTGTATCAGTAATGCCCCTTTGGGAGTTATGGGCAGAAAGTCTGCGGTTAATAATTTGGACTAACAAATAACTATGGGCAACTTGTGATATATGTATGGAAAAAGAGGTGTCAAATTATTCATTATGAATTATTCTGCCAGTTCTAATAATAACCCAGCTGTTGAGTAGGAAAAGAAAGCTAGATCTGTCAGTGCAAACAGACCCTTTTGCAGTAATTCTATCCCTTTCTAAAGGAAAAATATAAACTTCCTCTGAGAACAGAAAATTAGATAAGACAAGAAGAATGAGATCCCTGCTCCAAATCCATTTTTTTAGTTTAATGTACACTAATGGATAACAAAATATTGTTGATTAACGAATGGCCGGCACACCAACCAGATGAAAAAACACATTTTGGCAGTCAGCACTTGCAAAATTCATAGGTTAAAGACAAATTCAACCTCTGTTGCTGTTCTCAATATGGTCAGGTGCCGTTATCCGGGTAGAATTGTTTTTGTGACGAAAGGGAAGGCTCTGTGTATGTGTATTTGTAATATGTATATATATGTATGTGCGTACATATACACGCATTGCCAAGTATATCTTTAGGCAGATCTTGGGAGACTAGGTTTATATGTGATACCTGAAGAAACTTGACTGAATGGCAACCAATGTCTGGCTACAGGCACGCAGGTCTGGGACTCAAGAGAGGTCATTCCTACTTCTGGCATACCCCCAAGTTGCCATCTAACTGCAGACAGGTTCTTGCTCTCCCCTTGGGCTTTTTCTTTTCCCTTCCTCAAAGGTGTCGGTGAAACATCGTCCATTAGTAGTTACAAGCTGCTTTTCTTATCAGTCCAATCTTCAAAAAGGGCAAGAAGGAGGACCCAGGGAACTACAGGCCTGTCAGTTTCACCTCCATCCCGGGAAAGGTGATGGAGCAGCTCATCCTGGAGGCCATCATCAAGCAAGTGGAGGAGAAGAAGGTTATCAGGAGTAGTCAGCATGGATTCACCAAGGGGAAATAATGCCTGCCCAATCTGATAGCTTTCTACAATGGCATGACCATATGGGGAGATAAGGGGAGAGCCGTGGATGTTGTCTACCTCGACTTCAGCAAGGCTTTCGACACTGTCTCCCATAACATCCTCCTAGGGAAGCTCAGGAAGTGTGGGCTGGATGAGTGGTC